>OGXB01001581.1_pt1 | contig 10934 bp, 10 predicted proteins | sample 1576161 | NCBI WGS metagenome assembly OGXB01 (sample SAMEA3541474, study PRJEB24748) | human gut metagenome | biome: human gut; feature: human-associated habitat; material: faeces | place: China | collected 2012
GCGGCCGCTACGAACGTCCGTCGCGACAGCTACGGCAATGCCTGATCCGCGGATTTCCTCATCTCGCGCTCCTCTCCTCGTCCTGATTCCCAAACAGCGGCGGAACTTGGATCCCCCGTTCCTCCGCGTACCCCATTTTCCCCAGGTGGGCGCATCGGTTCAATATCCTGCGGAAGAACTTTCCGTTAAGAAAGTCCTACCAGATATTAAAAAAGTATTATCATCCGCGACTTTCCGCCGCGCGCGCCCGCGTTTGTCGGATAATTACGAGGGTAGCACGGTCGCGCGTACCGGGCGACGGGCAAGGGGGCCCGCCGTCGATGCGCGCCTCAGGGGGAATCGCCATGTCGTTCAAACGAGGTATCCGCTTCAAGTTCGCGGTGTTCATCGGCGCCTTCATCGTGGCCCTCATGGCCGTCGACGCGCTGTGGAACGTCCAGCTGCAACAGCAGCAGGCCGAGAACGAGGCGCGCGAGAAGGCCGAGGTGCTGGCCGACGAGATGCACGCGATGTGGGACTTCATCGACATCAACCAGAACACCATCAACCGCACCGAGGACGGCGCCTTCCGCACGAAGGCCCTCGTGTGCGTGGTCACCGCCAAGTCGGTGAGCACGCTGTTCACCATGAACACCGACTACAAGATCCAGTACACGAGCCCCACCCCGCGCCAGGCGGCGAACGCGCCCGACGAGTTCGAGCAGCGGGCGTTCGAGGCCTTCGGCGCCGATGCGGCCCTCGAGGCGTACTACGACGTGGGCTACGACGCCGAGGGGCGGCGCGTGTTCCGCTACGCCGAGCCGCTGTACGTGACCGAGACGTGCCTCGAATGCCACGGCGAGCCCGTCGGCGAGCTCGACCAGTTCGGCTACGAGAAGGAGGGCATGCAGGTGGGCGACATCGGCGGCGCCGTGTCCATCACCGAGCCCATGGACATCTACGCCGACGGCATGCGCACGAGCGTACTGCAGCAGGTGTTCATGGTGCTGCTCGTGCTCGTGCTGGCCTGCGTGGGCATCTACTTCGCCGTGAGCAAGCTCGTGCTGCACCCGCTCGACGCGCTCGGGCGCGCCGCGAAGCAGATCGGCGCGGGCGACTTCTCCTACCAGCTGGAGGCGCGCACCGTGGGCGGCCCCGACGAGATCACCGAGTTCGCCGACGACTTCGACAAGATGGCCCGCCAGCTGGAACGGCTCTACACCGACCTCGAAAGCGAGGTGCGCAGCCAAACCGACAAGCTCTCGGCGCTCAACGACCTGCTGCTGTACCAGAAGGTCGAGCTCAAGAAGGCGCTCGACCGCCTCAGCGAGGAAACCGCCTACAAAAACGAGTTCTTCGCCATCATGAGCCACGAGCTGCGCACGCCGCTCACGTCCATCCTCGCGTTCGCGCGCATCCTGCGCGGGGTCGACTCGCTCGACGCCAAGACGCGCAGCGCCGTGGAGGAGATCGAGGCGAACGCCACGCTGCTGCTCAACATGGTGAACAACATCCTGACCATCTCGAAGGCCGAGGCGCACAAGAACGAGCTGGTGGTGGAGCCGGTCGACTTCGTGGACCTGCTGGGGTTCATCAGGAAGTCGCTCGAGCCCGTGGCGAAGAACAAGGGCATCGCCCTGACCGCGAAGACCGACGCCGACGTGCCCGTGTCGATGGCCGACTGGGAGAAGCTGCGGCGCATCGTCGAGAACCTCGTGGACAACGCCATCAAGTACACCCACGTCGGCGGTCGCGTGGACGTGCGCGCGACGTTCGACGGCGCCTGCATCGTCGTGTCCGTCGCCGACGACGGCATGGGCATCGACGAAGCCGACCAGGAGGGCATCTTCGAGCGCTACCAGCAGGCCGGGCAATCGCCCAACCGCCGCTACCGCGGCACAGGCCTCGGCCTGGCCGTGGTGAAGGAGCTGGCCGAGCTGCACGGGGGCAGCGTGTCGGTGGCGTCGGCCCGCAAGCTCGGCAGCACGTTCACCGTGCGCATCCCCTACGTTGCCGTGGATACGGAGGAATACGATGAAGAAGATCCTGCTGATCGATGACGAGAACAGCATCGCGCGCCTCGTGGGCAGCATGGCGGGCGACGCGGGCTACGCGTTCGCCTACGCCGAAGACGGCGCGGAGGGCCTCGTCGTCGCCGAGCGGGAGGCGCCCGACCTCGTCATCATGGACGTGATGATGCCCGAGATGGACGGTCTGGAGGCTGCAAAAGCTATCCGGGCACTCGACCGGCCGGACGCGAAAACCATTCCGATTATCGCCATGACCGCCAACGTCTTCAAGGAGGACCTCGAGAAGTGTCTCGCCGCAGGCATGAACGCGCATCTGTCTAAGCCGCTTGACGCCGAGACGATGAAACGAACCATCTCCGAGCAGCTGCAAAAGCGGAAGTAAACACAAAAAGCGGGAGAAACCCTGGTTTCTCCCGCTTTTACTCTGCAAATCTTACTCAATTTCCTCGTCGTGCTCCATGGCTCTGACAAGCGGCACCACCATCTGCTTCTTCCGGCTGACGACGCCGGGCAGGACGACCGAATGCTCGCCGCAGTCGGTCTTGAAGGCCGCACGAACCAGCTGCTGCGCGCCCTTGCCGACGTAGAGCAGCTCTGTCTTTTCCTCGATAATGTTGGTCAGCATAGCGAACAGCATGGACAGACCGCTCGATGCCAAGCAGCTTTCCATGTACTCGAGCATTTTATCACGGATGCCGGACAGCTCGTTCTCACTGACACTCGTCACCTGCGAAATCGCAATCTTCTGATCCTGCACCTGGAAATACTTGAAATCCATGTGGAGCAGCTCATCCATCGAGCGATCGAGCAAACGCGAGCTGGAACGGAACATTTCTGTTGCATACTGCTTGATGTCCAGACCGGCGATTTGCGCCAGCTCTTCTGCAGCCATGCGATCAAGCGGCGTACACGTCGGCGAGCGGAACATCAGCGTGTCCGACAGGATTGCCGAGCACAGCAGACCCGCGATTTTCGGCTCGATCTCCACGTTGTGCTCATGGTACATCTGCGTGATGATGGTCGCGGTGCAGCCGAGCGGCTGATTGCGGAAGTAGATCGGTCCGCTGGTCTCCACCGAGTCAATGCGGTGGTGGTCGATGATCTCAACAATATTGGTCGAACGAATACCTTCGGCGGCCTGATCGCGCTCATTGTGATCGACCAGAATGACCGACGGACGCTCCAGATCCAGCAGGTTACGCTGTGAGAACATGCCGACGTATCGTCCCTGTTCATCCATCAGCGGGTAATAGCGGATACGCTTTTTGGAAACCGTGCGCTTTACATCCTCAACCGTTTCCTCCGGCTCGAAGGTGATAAGACCCTTTTTCCGCATCACATGCCGCACCGGAACCGCCTGACCGATAACCTTGACACAGGTGTAGGTATCATACGGGGTGGCGATGATGGAAACGCCGTTTTCCGAGGCCAACTTTCGGATGGTGCGCGAAACCTTGGAGCCGAGACCGATGACTATACAGCCGGCGCTCATCTCAATGGCACACAGCTGGCTTTCATAGCGGTTGCCGAGAATAACCATATCATTTTTGCCGATGTAGTCCTCGAGTACGTCCGGATTAGCCGCCGCAACGACCACACTGCCCTGCTCAAACCGCTGGTCAATATCGCCAACCTCGAGCGTGCCGTCAAGCACATCGACCAGATTCCGATAGCTGGTCTTGGCCTCCGCCAACGCATTGGCGTCCTGATCCTCGATGTAGAAGCGCGCGATATCGCCCAGCGTCAGCAGACCCTTCAGGCGGCGATCCTCATCGACAACGGCCAGCGTCTGAATATCATTTTCGTTCATGTAATCCCATGCACGGTGCAGCGACAGCTCCTCGCTGATGCCCGGCACCTCGCGGTACTGCACATCGCTCAGGCGCGGCTCAAACGACTTGATGTAGCGCGGCGGCTCCACGCCGAAGCGTTCGAGCACAAATTTGGTCTCCGCATTGACATGACCCGCGCGGCAGGCTATGTATTCTCCGCCGGTCAGCCTGCGCTTGAGGTGCGCGTAGCAGATTGCAGAGCAAATGGAATCCGTATCCGGATTGCGGTGTCCGATAACAAAAACTGGGTTCATGCACTGATGCTCCTTTATGTGATAAGGGATGGCTCCCCTTCGGAATCCGTTTAATGGAATGAAACCTTGTGGTTTGATTGTATCATTTAACCAGGGAAATCGCAAGGTATGGAAGAGGAATCCGACTCAAAACCATCTGCGGCCGCACTGCGTAGGCGATGGAGCTGACAGCACGGATTCCGCCGCTGCACCGAAAATCCTGCCGAAGTCCGCTTCTCCGTCTGCTCACCTACCTTTTGAAAAACCGAAAATCGCAGCAGTCACCGCCGCAGCCCAGCGTTTTTGTGCGCGAAAAGCCGAGCTTGTGCAGTCCGCCGTAGGTCACGTCATCCACGTCGCAAAACAGCGGACACAGCTCCGGACAGCCGTTTTCCTGGCACGCCGTGTGCCAGAGACACTTGGTAATCGACGCAGAAAAGTGCGTTTTGTCGTGTTCCTGTGTGCTCTCCCACAAGTCGGAGGTACGCATGATTTTGAGAAAACAATAGCTGTAAATCCGATAAAATCCCGGCACAGACTCCATTTTCGCCGTGAAAGCGTGCTTTTCTGCCGCCACCCAGTCCATCATGTACGTCCGCATGTGCGTAAAGGTTTCCTCCGCAGGCAGCTCTGCCTGCAGCACCTTGTACAGCGCAATGCGCGGCAGAATGGTCTGCACCAGTGTTTTCATCTGGTTTTTGGACCTGTTTGCTGCGGTTTTGATTAACCTATCCAGTATTTTTTCCTGTCGTGAAAACAGCGAGCCGCCCCTGCTTCCGCCGAAGGTCTGTATCAGAAATACCTTGATTTGCTTTTGCTGTTTGCTTTGCATAATTCCTTCATCTCTTTGCTTTTATGGGATTCCAGTGTCAATCCATAGTTAGTTCACCCTAACTATACCACACTGACTTCCAATATACCATCCTGATACACAAAATTCCCTGCTGATAATCGACATAGTATTGCTTTTTCGGCATAGCCTGATCGAGTTTCACTTCCCATATCATTCCGTCAGATACTATGGCGCACATCAAAAACGGCTCTTTCCCGAAGGCAAGAACCGTTTCCCTTTGTCTTACATACCCAGAAACTGTACATACTCTGCGGCGGACATCAGCGGCGCATCCAGTTGTGTACGAGGCTCTGCTGTGACCTCGCCCTGTGCCGCAAACTCATAGCCGGCCTGCAAAATTCTTGAGCAGCGCCGTCATGTTCCACGAGTACACTGGCGATCCCAAGCAGACCACATCCGCAGACTGATATGCGCGAAGCAGCTTCTCCATGTCATCGTGCTGCACGCACTGTCCGATGCTGTAATCGCCAAGATGGTACAGCTCGGTTTCCGCTCCGGCACGAGCCGCGCCCGCCAGAAAGACCCCGAGCATGCGTCCAGCGGCACTCTTTTCGCCCACTGGACTGCCGTTGAATGCCGTAAATTTCATTGTTTTCTTTCCTCTTTCGTTTGCTGAAACCTATTGCAGCAAGCAAACGAGAGGGAAACAAGGAACGCTCCGTAGCGTCCAAAAAGCTCGCCGGTTTATCCCCTTCCCAAAATCGCATCCAGGTCCTGCTGCGGATTGGTGGTCGGGTGCAGATCGTAGGTCTCCACCAGTGTTTTGACCACGGTTTCCGACAGAAACGCCGGCAGCGTCGGTCCAAGGTAAATATTCTTCACGCCGAGCGCAAGCAGCGTCAGCAGGATGCACACCGCCTTCTGCTCGTACCACGAGAGCACGAGCGTGAGCGGCAGGTCGTTGACCGTGCAGCCGAACGCATCCGCCAGTGCAAGCGCAACCTTGATGGCGCTGTACGCATCGTTGCACTGGCCCATATCCAGAATGCGCGGCAGGCCGCCGATTTCGCCCAGATCGAGGTCATTGAAGCGGTATTTGCCGCACGCAAGCGTCAGAACCAGCGTATCCATCGGCGTGGATTTGACAAACTCGGTGTAGTAATTTCTGCCCGGATGCGCGCCGTCACAGCCGCCGACCAGAAAGATATGCCGCACCTTGCCGCTCTTGATGAGCGAGATGATCTCCTCCGCGTGAGCCAGCACCGCGCCGTGTGCAAAGCCCGTCATCAGCATATGCCCGCCGTTGATGCCGCTCATGCTGTGGTCGTGCTCGTACCCGCCGAGCGCGAGCGCCTGCTCGATGATGGGCGAAAAGTCCTTGCGGCCGCACGCATCCGCCTCGATATGGCGCAGACCCGCATAGCCCACCACCGAAGTCGTGTACACGCGGTCCTGATAGCTTGGGCGCTGCGGCATCAGACAGTTGGTGGTGAACAGCACCGGCGCGGGAATGTTCTCGAACTCCGTCTGCTGGCTCTGCCATGCCGTGCCGAAATTGCCCGCAAGGTGCGGATGTTTTTTCAGTCCCGGATAACCGTGCGCGGGCAGCATTTCGCTGTGCGTGTAGATGTTGATGCCCTTTCCCGCCGTCTGCTCGAGCAGCTGCGCTAAGTCGCCCAGGTCGTGCCCGGAAACCACGATGAACGGGCCTTTTTTGATGTCGGTCGGCACTTTTGCGGGCTGCGGCGTGCCGAATGTGCCCGTATTGGCCTCATCGAGCAGCTCCATGCACCGGAAATTCACCTGCCCGAACTCGACGATCAGCGCCAGCCATTCCTCGACCGAATGCGGGCGATTGACCGCGCACAGGCCCTTGTAAAACCACGCGCTCACCTCGTCATCCGTGTAGCCAAGATTCATCGCGTGGTGTGCATAGGCGGCCATGCCTTTCATGCCGAACAGCAGCGTGGAACGCAGCGAAACCGTATCCGTGTCGCCCTTCCACAGCTCCACGACCGCACACGGTTTTCCGCCGAATTTCTCTCGTTCCGCGCGTACCCGCTCGGTGAATTCCGCAATCGCCTGATTGTCAAAATTGACATTGGTCAAGGTGATGAACAGGCCGTCCATCAGCAGCCGGTCGACGATTTGTGTGCGTTGACCGGCCGCAGCTGCCGCCTCGGCCAAGCGAATGAGTTCGTACACCAGCTCATCCTGCAGCGCTGCCGTATCCGGCTGCTTGCCGCAGACACCCACGCTCACGCAGCACTTGTTGCCTGCGGTCTGCTGGCACTGAAAGCAAAACATATCTGACATGAAAACACACTCCTTTTACGAGTAGTGTTGCCAAATTTGTCAGAAGGTATGCGTTGTTTTTTGTTTCTTCAGCTGCTTCTGCGCCTCCAGATACATGGGTTCGGTATCGCACCGATCGTTGGTATCCTGCTCAGCGAGATTGCACTCGACGGCAAGGCATCTACTCTGTCCACCGAAGCGTTTCGGTGGGATTGGTTTGGGTAATCTTCCAAAATCATTCGTGCACCGGGACAATCACATTCCTGCATCGTCTACTGAGATAAAAAGGCTGACCGGATTTTGATATGTACCCCCAATACTGGACACCCAGTATTGGGGGTACATATCATTGCTGTGCTTCAGCAAGTGGGATGTTGTTATATGCCCTTATTCTTCCTCGTCCGCCAGCTTTGCCACGCGGACAAATTCATCCATTTCGCGTGTGCGCCATTTCTCCTTGTGGCTGAAAATCTGGCGGTAGAGCGAAATATAGCAGTCCTCGACCGACAAACGGATCAGCCTTCCCTCTTTTACACTGTTCTCGACCGCGTACCACGGCAGAAAGGATACACCGCGGTCAATCTCAAGCATGCGAATGAGCAGCGAGGTATCACCGCACTCGAGCGACGGCGTAAGGATGGTCCGCCGCGCGGCAAGACGGCGGTTGAGTACACGGCGATAGTTATCCTGCTCGGTAAGGAAAAAAGGCTGCGTGAGCAGTTCCTCAATCGTCAGCTCTTTTCCGCCCAGCTCCTCGCGCAGCGAGGCAGACGCCACAAATACGATTTCCTCGCGCTGCTCCATCAGCTTGTTCCAGTTGTTGCTGTACAGCGGCTCATCGAGCACATAGATCATGTCCAGCTCGCCGCGTTCCATGTGCTCAATCAAATCTTCCGGCTCACCGACCGTGATGCGGATAGACACTTTCGGGTTGAATTTGCGGTACAGATGCAGCACTGTCGGCAGCTTGAGACATGCAAGCGACTCAATCGTGCCGATATGCAGCGAACCGTGCAGCTCTGCCGTAGATGTGACCGACATGCGTGCCTGATTGACCTGATTCATCACATCGCACGCATGGCTGAGAAAACGCTCACCCGTGTCGGTCAGCGCGATACGCTTGCCCATGCGGTCGAACAGACGCGTGTCCAGTTCCTCCTCCAGCTGGCGTATCTGCACCGTTACCGCCGACTGTGAGTAGCCGAGGCTCTCTGCTGCGCGTGAAAAACTCTTAAACTGTGCTACCCGAATAAAGGTTGCAAGCTGCCGAAGCTCCATGAATTTCCCTCTCTCCCCTATATTATCAATATTTTGAATCGAAATGATAAAATATATGAATTTGACTTAACCCATTAAACAGAATATACTAAATCTGCAAAGAGGTCAAGAAAGAAATTGGAGGTTTACCACAGATTTTTTAATTATCCTTTTTACACAAAAACCGCGTCCTATTTTACTGCATTTCGCCTAAAATAAGCGGTTCTTTTTGTGTCCGGAGGCAAAAAATCTCGGCAGACTTCCACGGCAGCAGACCAAAGAGGGGCAAACAAACGGCCTGCGCCGCAAAGGGTAACACCGCATAACCGAACTGTGTGGTGCTGCCCGCCAAAAAGGAGGAAAAAGAAATGGAAGAAAAGAAAAAATTCAAACTCGGATTACTGCCCAAGCTCATCATCGCCATCATTGTCGGCATCCTGTTCGGCCAGTTCCTGCCGGAAGGCTTCTGCCGCTTTGTGGTAACGCTCTCGTCGTTCTTCAGCCAGTTCCTGTCGTTTATCATCCCGCTAATGATCCTCGCGTATGTTACCATGGGCATTGCTAACCTCAAGAGCGGCGCGGGCAAGCTGCTGCTCATCACAGTTGCCATCGCCTACTGCTCGACCCTGATCGCAGGCTCAGCTTCGTTCTTTGTAGCCGACACCCTGTTCCCGCACTTCATGAGTGCGGACGCGCTCGACAAGATCGCCGCAACCGCAGGCAACTCGCTGGAGCCGTACTTCAGCCTGGAAATTCCGGCGCTGATGAACACGCTGTCCGCTGTTGTTACGGCGTTTGTGCTCGGTCTGTGCATGTCCAGCCTGCGCGGCAAGACCATCGGCGACACGCTGTACAACGGCGTTTCCGACTTCTCCGGCATCATTGACTGCGTACTGCACAAGGTTATCATCCCGCTGCTGCCGCTTTACATCTGCGGCACGTTCACCGATATGACCAAGTCCGGCAAGACCTTTGCCATCCTTGGTATTCTGTGGAAGGTATTCATCGTTGTTATCATCATGCACCTGATCTGCATCTGCATCCAGTTCGTAATTGCAGGTCTGGTCAGCCACAAGAACCCGCTTACGCTCATCCGCAACCAGATTCCGGGCTACGCAACCGCACTGGGCACCCAGTCCTCTGCGGCTACCATTCCGGTCAACCTGCAGTGCGCTGAGGCAGACGGCGTTTCCTCGGAAATCCGCAACTTTACGGTTCCGCTGTGCGCGAACATCCACATGGCAGGCTCGATGATCACCATTACCGCCTGCGCTACCGCAGTCTGCCTGATGAACCAGCTGCCGATCTCCATCGGCACGGTCATTCCCTTCATCATGACCCTCGGCATTGCCATGGTCGCTTCTCCCGGTGCGCCGGGCGGCTCCATTATGACCGCCCTGCCCTTCCTGTACATGATCTTCGGCACCGAGGCCGGCGACCCGAGCGGCCCGATTTGCGCCATCATGGTTGCACTGTACATCACGCAGGACTCGTTCGGCACCGCCTGCAACGTTTCCGGCGACAACGCGATCGGCGTGATCGTAGAGACCATCTACCGCCGGTTTATCTGCAAATCCTCCGCTCAGTAAGGAGAATCTCCTATGTCCTTTATCAGTGTTTTTGATGTGCTGGGACCGAATATGATCGGTCCCTCCAGCTCCCATACCGCCGGCGCAGCCGTTATCGCGTATCTGGCGCACAAGATGATCGCGCCGCCGCTTAAAAAGGTGGATTTCACCCTGTACGGCTCGTTCGCCAAGACCTACCACGGCCACGGCACCGACCGCGCCCTGCTCGGCGGCATCATGGGCTTTTCGACCGATGACACCCGCATCCGCAATTCGTTTTCGATTGCGACCGAGCGCGGTCTGTCCTACTCATTCACGCCGTGTGAGACCGAGACCGATGTTCATCCGAACACGGTGGACATCCGCATGGAGAACGCCGCCGGTCAGGTAATGACCATCCGCGGTGAGTCGCTCGGCGGCGGCAAGTGCCGCATCGCGCGCATTAACGGCGTTGAGGTTGACTTTACCGGTGAATACAGCACGGTCATCGTCGTTCAGCAGGACAAGCCGGGCGTTGTGGCGCACATCACCAAGGTGCTCAGCGACAAGGGTGTAAACATTGCGTTCATGCGCCTGTTCCGCGAGTCCAAGGGCAACACCGCCTACACCATCGTCGAGTCGGACGGTCATTTTCCCGAGGGCATTGAGGAACCGCTTAAAAACAATCCCAACGTCCACGACGTCATGATCATCGAACCGTAAGGAGGAGAGCAGATTATGGATTTCAAAAACGCATCCGAGCTGCTTGCACTCTGCACGCAGCAGCAGCTCCCCATCTCCGAGATCATGCGCCGCCGCGAGTGCCAGCTGGGCGAAACCACGCGTGATGAGGTCACGCACCGTATGAAGAGGGCGCTTGAAATCATGCGCTCATCCGCGCTGACACCGCTCAAAACGCCGGTCAAGTCCATGGGCGGTCTGATTGGCGGCGAAGCCAAAAAGCTGGC
>OGXB01001609.1_pt1 | contig 10676 bp, 8 predicted proteins | sample 1576161 | NCBI WGS metagenome assembly OGXB01 (sample SAMEA3541474, study PRJEB24748) | human gut metagenome | biome: human gut; feature: human-associated habitat; material: faeces | place: China | collected 2012
GGAGTGTGATCTACCGGCAGGAAAGAGTTGGACTGCATAACCAGGTATTTTATATGTACAAATTTCGGTCTATGATCATGCAGGATGAAGAAAAGGAAAAAGCAGAATGGTCTACCAGGAATGATCCGAGGATTACACCGGTTGGAAAGCTGATCCGCAGAACAAGTATAGATGAATTGCCGCAGCTTTTTAATGTGCTGAAAGGGGAGATGAGTCTGGTGGGACCAAGACCGGAAAGACCGCAGTTTGTGCAAAAGTTCCGGGATGAAATTCCACGTTATATGGTAAAACATCAGGTACGTCCGGGAATGACTGGATGGGCGCAGATCAATGGCTACCGGGGAGATACTTCCATTGAGAAGCGGATCGAATATGATCTTTACTATATTGAGAACTGGACAATGGTATTTGATATGAAAATATTGATTCTGACAATTTTTAAAGGATTTTTTGACGGAAGATGAAGATAGATGTGATCATACCGGTCTACAGACCGACAGAAAAACTGCATAAAGTATTGTACAGGCTCTGCAGACAGACGCACCTTCCGGAGCAAATCATTCTGTTACACACCAGGGATGGGATAAAGCTGGATGTTTCGGTTTGTAAAGACCGGGTTTCTGTTACAGAGATTCCGATTTTGGAAAAAGAATTTGATCATGGAAGAACCAGAGAGCAGGGAATCTGGATGTCAGATGCAGATATTGTGGTCATGATGACCCAGGATGCAGTTCCGGCAGATCCGTTTCTTTTGGAAAAGCTTTCAGAAGTATTAAATGAGCATCCGGATGCTGTGGCAGCTTATGCCAGACAGATACCGGATCAGAACTGTGGTCTGTTGGAAAAATATACGAGAGTTTTCAATTATCCCCCAAAAAGCCAGATTAAATCGCAGAAGGATTTGCCAAAACTGGGAATAAAAACTTATTTTTGCTCCAATGTGTGTGCTGCTTATCGGAGAGGAGTCTATCTGGAACTGGGAGGATTTCCGCATCCGACCATCTTCAATGAAGATTTGATCTTTGCAGCAGGAGCAATCCAAAATGGATGGAAGATTATTTATAAAGCAGATGCACGAGTGATTCATTCTCATGAGTATACTTACAGAGAGCTGATAAGGAGAAATTTTGACCAGGGTGTATCGCAGGCATGTCATCCAGAAATATTTGAAAAAGTAAAGTCAGAGAAAGAAGGCATACACCTGATTTGCACACTTGTGAAAAAGCTTTTAAAAGAAAGAAAATATTTGCAGATTATACAGCTGTTTGTGGAAAGCGGGTGCAAATATCTGGGCTACCAGATGGGAAAACATTACCGACAATTACCGGAAAGTTTCATCATGAAACTGACAATGAATCATAATTACTGGAGAGGAAGGAATGATGAGGATGCTTAAAAAAATTGCAGGATGGTCATGGAAGAAAAAGATAATAGTGATTATTTGCGTAGTGTTGACACTTGTTCTGGGGGCGGCAGGTGCCGTATTCGGATATGCTGCCAGTAAAGTGAACAAAATTCAGAAGATTGAAGTAAAAAAAGAAACGTTGAAAGAGTCTATTACAGAAGAGGTGGAGCATAAAAGCGGATATCTGAATGTGGCAGTATTCGGGCTGGATTCTAGGGATGGGTCACTAGATAAAGGAAATCGAAGTGATACGATCATGATCGTAAGTTTGAATCAGGAAACTTATGAAGTGAAAATGGTATCGGTGTACCGTGATACTTTTATGCGGCTGAAAGATGGAAGTTATAATAAGGCGAATGCAGCCTATTCTTATTTCGGACCGGATGGGGGGGTTGCTCTTTTGAATGAGAACATGGATATGAACATTGAAAAGTATGTATCTGTGAACTTTAATGCCTTAGTCGATGTAATTGATGCGGTGGGAGGAGTGGATCTGGAGCTGACTGATGCAGAAGTAGTCCACATGAATAATTATTGTGTGGAGACTTCTGAAGTAACCGGAAAAAGTTATAAGAAGATTGAGCCGGAAGTCGGAGGTAGCTATCATCTGAATGGAGTACAGGCGGTTTCTTATGCGAGAATCCGTTATACAGATGGTGGAGACGCGCAGCGTACAGTGCGTCAGAGAATCGTCCTTTTGAATATCATGCAGAAGCTGCAGCAGATGGACCTGACGACGATCAATAAAATTGCTGACAGTGTTTTTCCACAGATTGCAACCAATTTTTCTTTTATTGAAATTCTGAATTATGCGAAAGATTTTCAAAAATATAGAGTAGGTGAAACACTTGGATTTCCAAATGTAAGATATTCCAAAATGCTTTCTGGAGTGGGAAGTACAGAAATTGCAGATACACTGGCATCCAATGTTGCCGAGGTACATCAGTTCCTGTTTGGAGATACAGATTATCAGGTATCCGGGACGGTAAAAGGAATTGATGATGAAATAAACGATGCGCTTTCCAGTGGAAAATATGAGGAAGCAGACGAAACTGAAAAAGAGGATGAAAAATCGGAAGATAAGACATCTGAGGAAACAAATCATACAGAAACAAATATAAAAGTAACGGAAGATGGAAATGCAGGAACGGATTCCGGCAGTTCATCGGGAGACAGTGGTTCGGGTTCGCAGGCAGTGACAGAACCACAGCAGCCGGATACAGAGACACTACCGGATTATTATGAGGAAGATTACTATTACGGTGATGATTAGAGGAGGAAAAAGGAAATGAGAAAAAGAACAAAGTGGTTATGCAGTGTATTGCTTGTTGCAACAATTGGTCTGACAGGATGTGGACAGAAACAGAAGACAGAAAGTAGGGCAGAGAAATCTGATGAAAATCATTTTGTAGGAGAGTGGATTGTTGAGCCGGAGTATGCAATCAGCAAGGTTGGAGATGAAAATACGCTGTTTGTAGATGGAAGGGGAGAAAAAAAGGCAATCCTTGGAACTGTAAAAGGTGCAATTGCTACAGTATGGCAGGACTGGAGTATTACAGAAGGAAAGCAGGGAGATGAGAAATGGGGGTGCATCCAGGAGCCGGAACAGCTGGAAGAGACTCTTGGCAATCTTGGAATTACAAAGGATAAAGAAATTATTCTGATCGGTGAGACCTTAGACGGATGGGGAGATGATGCGAGACTTCTCTGGGAACTCCGAGCGGCCGGATATGAAGATGTGAAGATGGTAGATGGCGGATGGAAGGCGTTGAAAGATAGTGGAATCAAGACACAGTTCCTCGCATCCAAACCGGAACCGGCAGAAGTAAAAATCGATGAAATTGATTATTCCCATGTGATGACAACCGAAGAATTACAGAAGAATTATGACGAGTACAAAATTGTGGATGTGCGTACTGATGAAGAATATGAAGGAGCAATTCTGTATGATGAAGCAAAGGGAGGACATCTTCCGGGAGCAATTCATATCCGGTACACAGATTTATTCGATGATGCTGGATATTTGAAATCCAATGAAGAACTGACAAAAATGTTTGAGGATGCCGGACTGTCTAAAGATGATGAGATCGTCACTTATTGTACAGGAGGAATCCGCTCGGCATATACACAGCTGGTAATGGAAATGTGCGGATTTGAACATACATACAATTATGATCAGTCATTCTGGAGATGGGCTGTTGTTGGAGATGTAGAATAATGGTTAGCGTTTTGATGTGTACTTATAACCGGAGATTTTGTTTGAAACAGGCGATTGACAGCGTACTTTGTCAGACGTATCCGGATTTTGAATTTGTCATCGTAGATGACGGATCGACCGACGGAACAGAAGAACTGATTAAAAGCTATCAGGATCCACGGATCAGATATTTTAAACTGGATCAGAATTCGTTTTACTGTTATGCGGCAAATCAGGGGCTTGATCACTGCCAAGGAGACTATGTGGCATTTATAAACAGCGATGATGCATGGTTGCCGGATAAACTGGAAAAACAGGTGTCAGTTATGGAACAGAACCGAATGCTTGGTGCATGTTTTACAAGAGTGTATCTGGTAGATGAGAGCGGCAATGAGATATCGGAAGAATGCAGAGATATGGTAGCACTTTTTGACAGAAAGTGTACGACACAGAACGAATATCTGCATACGCTTCTGCAATCTGGAAATTTTCTTTGTCATCCTTCGGCGCTGGTCAGAAAATCCGTTTTGGACAAGATTGGATATTTCAATCTTTTGTATCGTCAGTTGGCGGATTATGATCTGTGGCTTCGGCTTGTAAGTGAGTCAGAGATCACGATTTTGGAGAAACGGCTGATTCGGTTTCAGTGGGATATAAAAGGGAAAAAACAGATCAGCATGTCGACAAGAGAAAATTCGGTGCGTTCATTTAATGAATCTGTTATGATCCGAAAAAACTACATTGAAAAGATGTCTGAAAAAAAATTTTTCCAGTTTTTCAGGGGAGATTTTCAGAATCCGGATTCTACATCACATTTACAACTGGAATTTGAAAAGGCATTCTGGCTGATGAAATGTACAACTAAAGAGCCAGGACTGAAAGCGGCAGGGATGGAAATGCTGGAGAGGGCCATGAGAGAAGAGAATGCAATGGAAACTTTAAGAGCGCATTTTCATATGGATATTTTTGATTTGTATCAGTGGACTGGAGAGCATATGTATAAGACGCCATGGCTGATAAGTGAAATTGAAGAAGGAAGCCAGCAACTGGCGTATTATAAAGATATTATCAGACAGAAAGATGAGTATATCGGGCAGCAGAAAGAACAGCTTGAAAAACAAAATGCAGCGATTGAACAGCAGCAGGAATATATAGAAGGACAGCGAAGGCAGAACGCGCATTATGAAAAACAACTGGATGAACTTGGCAGACGGATGGAACAGAAAACAGGGCAGCTTAAGAAATATGAGGATAAGATCAGAGAGCAGGATGAAATGATCCAGACATATGCAAATTCAACCAGCTGGAAAATAACAGAACCGATGAGAAAAATCATGCGTCTGCTGAAAAAGTGATTTATAGAAAAGATAAATATACTTAATCCGGGATAAGGACAATCAATTAGTGAATAGATTGCAGATATGTTATAGTTAGAAGAAAGAAGATTAGACGAGGAGAAAAGATTATGAAAAGAACAGCATTATTTCTTGCAGGAATTCTTGCGATTTCATCACTTTCAGGATGTGGTGCAAAGAATTCGGCATCAGACAGCAGTGAACCATTTGAAGGAAAGTATGTAGTAACCGCCGATTATGTGAAAGAAAATCTGGACGATATCATCGTAGTGGATGCAAGAGGTGAAGATGAGGCGAAAAAAGGTACTGTAAAAGGTGCAGTGGCAACGACATGGCAGTATCTGGCAACCTGTGAAGACGGGGAAGCGGGGGATGCAAACTGGGGATGTATTCTTGATACAAAGCGCCTGAGCGAAAGATTAGGAGAACTTGGGCTGGCAAAAGATAAGGAAATCGTGCTTTTTTCAAATGCGGAGAAAGGCTGGGGAGAAGATGGCAGGATTGCATGGGAGCTGATCGCGGCAGGCTATGAGGATGTGAAAATCGTAGATGGCGGAATCAAAGCACTGAAAGCAGCAGGAGTTGAGACTGTCAAAGGAGTAGCAGAGCCGAAACCGGTATCGGTAGAAATTGATTCGATTGATGAAACGCATGTGATCAATACGGATGAGCTGAAAGAGATTTATGACGACTGTAAAATTGTGGATACCCGTACAGATAAAGAATACAATGGAAAGACAATGTATGGGGAGGCAAATGGGGGACATCTTCCAGGGGCAATCCAGATCCGTTATACGGATTTATTTAACAGTGACAGTACATTAAAGAGTAATGAAGATCTGACCAAGATGTTTGAAGATGCAGGACTTTCAAAAGAGGATCATATTATTACTTACTGTACCGGAGGAATCCGTTCAGCTTATATGCAGCTTGTAATGGAAATGTGTGGCTTTGAAAATTCAGAGAACTATGACGAATCTTTCTACAGATGGTGTGTGGAAGGAAATCTGGAGAAATAAAAGAGAAGCAGATCAACGAGATCTGAACGTCGTATGAATATGAATGGATTTGAAAAAGCGGGACGTTGGCAATTTAGTCAGCGTCCCGCTTTTGTAACCTTTTTGGGAATAATTATTATTTTACAATTTTTTTCTTACCGAATGCAATGATTGCGCCAAGAGCAGCGAGCATTGCAACTGCGAGAGCAGCGATAGGAGCGGTATCTCCTGTCTTTGTTGTAGCAGCAGTAGTGGTTTTACCGTTATTCTGGTTTTTATTGTTATCTTTGCCATTGTTGTCTTTCTTTGTATCAGGATCAGCGACAGGATCTGTTACAAAATGCTTCTGGATCACTTCACTCTTTGCACCATTTTCGATGGTGAATACATTTGTGATTCCGGCTTCTTTGAGAAGCTGAGTTGCTTTTGCAGCACCTCTTGCACCACTGTTGCAAAGAACATAAATTGTTTTTCCTTCAAAATCTGCTTTGTGAGCAGCTACATATTCTGTAAATGCTTTTGCAAGATCATCCGGAAGTTTGTTATCTTTGTCAAAAAGTGGAAGGGAAAGGGATCCCTTTAAGTGTCCTTTGGTGTAAGATTCTGTAGAACGTACATCAAGGATCAGGTAATTCTTTGTATCAGACATTTTATTGATCACATGAGTATCAGATACATAAATGGAAGCAGCTTTTACATCTTCATTTTTTGCACCACCAGTGATGGTATGAACTTTTGCAAGATCATATCCGGCAGCTTTTAATAAAGCAGTAGCAGCTCTTGCACCACTTGCACCACTGTTACAGAGAAGATAGAGATCTTTTTTCTCAAGAGTGGCTTTGTTGTCTGTTACATATTTTGTGAAATCTTTGGAAAGCTGGTCATCTGTAGTTTTTGCAACACCATCAGCATTAAATACTGGTGTTGAGATAGAACCTTTCAAATGTCCGGCACCATAGTTGCCTGTTGCACGAACATCAAGGATTGCTACATCGTCTTTTCCAACAGCAGCAACAGCTGTTTTTCCATTTACAGCATTTCCATCTGTTCCTGACATTGCGTACAGGAGTTCCAGGCCTTTTGCACCGTTTGTTATGGTGTATACTTTTCCATCTTCCTTAGTGCTTGTGTTATAGCCAAGTTCTCCAAGAAGTTTGGTTGCTTTCTGAGCCCCTCTTGCACCACTGTTGCAGATGATGTAGATTGGTTTGTCTTCTGTTATTTTGGAAGGAATTTCTTCTTTGAAAGCTTTTTCAAGTGCTTCAGCTTCAGCTGTGTCAAGTTTGTTGTCGGCGTCAAACAGAGACTGTGAAATGGATCCTTTCAGAGTGCCTGTTTTAGCCTGTGCTTTTGTAGAACGCACATCAATGACATATGCAGTTCCTTCTTTTGCAGCTGAAATAGCATCGTTTCCAGATACAAATTTGTAACCATCTACAGTTACGAAAGCACCGTTTACAGTTTCATCTTTCGCACCACCGGTGATGGTATAAATCGTGTTTTTGTCAACACCGTTGTCTGCAAGCAAAGCAGTAGCGGCTCTTGCACCTCTTGAACCACTGTTGCAGAGAACGTATACTTTTTTGCCTGTGAAAGTGGAAATGTTGGCTTTTACATAGTCAGCGAAAGAAACGGCATAAGAATCCTTATTAGTTTCTGCAATTGCCTGTTCACCTTTTTCATTAATATAGAACACAGGAAGAGAAATAGAATTCTTCAGATGTCCCTTTGTATAGTTTTCTGTTGTACGTACATCGATGATTACTACATCAGATGAATCAACAGCAGCTACGGCTTCAGCACCGGTTACAGCGTTGTTTGTTCCAAGGAATGCGTAACGAACTTCAAGGCCTGTTGCTCCGTAAGTAATAGTGTGAATGTTGTCAAGAGAATATCCTGCAGCGTTTAATAAAACGGTAGCAGCTTTTGCACCTGCGTTTCCACTGTTGCAGAGAACATAGATTTCTTTTCCTTCAAGAGCGGAATTTCCGGTTACAGTTTCTGTGAAAGCTACAGCGGTAGGTTCATCGGAACGCTTAACAACACCATCTGAAGTAAATACTGGTGCAGAAATAGAACCTTCAATATATCCCTTGTTGTAGTTTTCAGGTGTGCGTACATCTACGATAACACCAGAGCCGGCTTTTGCATTTTCGATGGCTTTTGATCCGTCTATAGGATTACCATCTGTGCCAAGTTCCGTGTAGCGACCAGCGATATCAGTAATAACATCCGAAGTTTCTTTAGAATCATCAGCTTCAGTAGAAGCTTCTTCTTCAGAAGATTCCCCTTCAGGAACTGTTACTTCTTCCTGGTTTTCCTGATCTTCAGAAACAGTAGTCTGCACATCACTTTCTGTAACGGCATCAGCAACCGGATCAGCGGCAAAAGCTGTCAGAGAGCCGTTCGCAAGTAATGCGAAAGACAGAAATACTGGTAATAATTTTCTTTTCATTTTTCCTCCTTACTCTCAAAAATAGGTTACGATTACATTGTAACAGTTTTTACAAAAATTTCATAATTGTTTTAATCTATATATAAAAACGGAATAGATAAAATCTATAGGTATAATTGAGAGATTTTATTAAACTAACTGCTGTTTCGTGGTAGAATAAAAAGATAAAAGTAGAAAAAAATGCAGGTGGAATAGAAGGACTCTGCGTGATCGAACCGTCGGTGCATGGTGATCAGCGTGGATATTTTATGGAAACTTATAATCAGAAGGATATGGAGGAAGCCGGACTTACGATGAAGTTCGTACAGGATAATCAGTCCGGTTCTGGAAAAGCAGTGCTGAGAGGACTTCATTTTCAGAAGAAATATCCGCAGGGAAAGCTAGTCCGGGTGATCCGGGGAACCGTATTTGATGTGGCGGTGGATATCCGGAAAGGAAGTGCCACCTATGGAAAATGGTATGGAATTGAACTGTCGGAAGAGAATAAAAAGCAGTTTTACATTCCGGAAGGATTTGCGCATGGATTTCTGGTGCTGAGCGACCAGGCAGAATTCTGCTACAAATGTACGGATTTTTATCATCCGGATGATGAGGGCGGGATTGCCTGGAACGATCCGACGATCAACGTTGCATGGCCAGAGCTTGATGTGCCATACAGAATGAGTGAAAAAGATAAAAAGTGGGGAAGGCTGGGAGAATAAGATGGAAAGAATTCAGGGATTAAAAGAATATGTACAGACAGAACATTATCTGGAAGGAATCGGGATCGGGAAAGAAGAGCAGAAGGAAATTCAGATTGCCTATCAGCCACTGGCACAGGGCGAATATAATATCAACTACTGGTTCGTACACCCACTGACCGGAAAGAAACTGGTGCTTCGTGTCAATACAGGAAGCCAGATGCATCTGGAAAATCAGATTGAATACGAATATCATGCATTGGAGCTCCTGGCGGATTCAGGACGGACGCCAGTGCCGGTTTTTGTAGATGGAAGTAAGAAGGAACTGCCGTATGGTGTGATGGTTATGGAGTTTCTGGAAGGGAGTGCACTGGATTATCGGAAGAATCTGATGGAAGCGGCAGAATGTCTTGCGGATATCCACAGTGTTCCGGTAAAAGAAACGGATGGACTGATATCGCCATCGAATCCACTGCAGGCGATTCTGGATGAATGTAATCAGATGGTGCAGACATACTACGAGTCTGATCTGGGAGAAGAAAAGAAAAAAGTACAGATCCGGCGTCTTCTGGAGCTGGGACAGGAGAAGATCAATGAGATCCGGGATTATAGTGGATACAGATGCTGTATTAACACAGAGCTGAATTCGGGAAATTTCCTGATGAATGGCGCAGGAAAAGACAATTATCTGGTTGACTGGGAAAAGCCGCTTTATGGTGATCCGGTTCAGGATCTGGGGCATTTCCTTGCACCAACGACAACTTTCTGGAAAACAGATGTGATTCTGACCCCGGAGGAGATGGAGGACTTCATACATCTGTATATCCAGAAGGTGGACGGCAGATTTGACACAAAGGGGCTGATGGAGCGTACCCTTGCCTATATTCCCATCACCTGCCTGCGCGGCATTACCTGGTGCGCCATGGCCTGGGTGCAGTACCAGCAGCCGGATAAGCTGCTGTTTAACCAGTCCACGTTCCAAAAGCTGGGGCAGTATCTGGACATGGAATTTTTAGAGAAAATGGACAGGCTGTAGGAAAGGAATATAAATAGAGAAAAAACAGAGTGAATGGATATGGAAAACCGTGGTGGCCGCATGCATAGCCATGTCCATACTGAGCTATATGTGCATACCATCTGTAAAAAATATGATGAACAAAATCGTGGCCATGTTTGCCGCCGGCTTAATGATATTATTTGCCTTATCTGCCTTTGTTGTCATGGTAAGGAAAATATATATAGAAAAACAAGGAAAAACAAGGAGGAAGAAATGAAAAAGAAATTCGTAACATTAGGAATTATGATGGCGCTGTCCATGACAGTGGCGGCCGGATGCGGCCAGAAAGCAGGAAATGAAACAACAGCCCAGGAAACGGCTGAGAGTACGGCGGCAGATACCGCAGCCGCAGACACCACAGCGGCGGACACAGCAGCCCCAGATACAACAGGAGCGGATGGGGCAGGAAGTGAGACAGCGGCGGCAGCACAGTCAGATGGCAGTTATCAGTATGTATCCCCAAAGGAGGCTGTGGCGGCGGCAAAAGATAAGAGCGGACTTGCCGGACAGCCCCTTTGTTATTTGCAGC
>OGXB01001611.1_pt1 | contig 10668 bp, 10 predicted proteins | sample 1576161 | NCBI WGS metagenome assembly OGXB01 (sample SAMEA3541474, study PRJEB24748) | human gut metagenome | biome: human gut; feature: human-associated habitat; material: faeces | place: China | collected 2012
CCATCAGCAAAAGGGGATGATAAGTTTATCACCACCGACTATTTGCAACAGTGCCGTCGCGACAACGGTGATTGTATCTTTAGCCATAGAAGAATGACTGGTCTCTGCCTGTAACCCTATCGGGAGTATGATTAATGTACAAATGACGTTTCTGATTACGTTCATATACATGCGAAAATATATGTTAATATTGATATGTTATAACATATCATTTTATTAATGCAACCCTGATCACGCAGCGTTCAGTGATAACCAGTGAATAGCGACTCTAATACCCGGTCGCTCTGCAATGTATCAGCGCCTGCGACCGATGCTATGGATATTGATTTTTCTACCGATAAAGAACCAGCAATACGGAATTTAGACTGGCCCCCTGAATCTCCAGACAACCAATATCACTTAAATAAGTGATAGTCTTAATACTAGTTTTTAGACTAGTCATTGGAGAACAGATGATTGATGTCTTAGGACCGGAGAAACGCAGACGGCGTACTACACAGGAAAAGATCGCTATTGTTCAGCAGAGCTTTGAACCGGGAATGACGGTCTCCCTTGTTGCCCGGCAACACGGTGTGGCAGCCAGCCAGTTATTTCTCTGGCGCAAGCAATACCAGGAGGGAAGTCTTACTGCTGTGGCCGCAGGAGAACAGGTCGTTCCTGCCTCTGAACTTGCTGCTGCCATGAAGCAGATTAAAGAACTCCAGCGCCTGCTCGGCAAAAAAACGATGGAAAATGAACTCCTTAAAGAAGCCGTTGAATATGGGCGTGCAAAAAAGTGGATAGCGCACGCGCCCTTATTGCCCGGGGATGGGGAGTAAGCTTAGTCAGCCGTTGTCTCCGGGTGTCGCGTGCGCAGTTGCACGTCATTCTCAGACGAACCGATGACTGGAAATATAGGGGCAAATCCACATCCTTACTTTTCCGTAAGGATTTTAGCGGGTCAAAACAGCGTTCCATGCCGGACTGATGATCTACATACTTAGAGTCACATACCAAAGTAAAACTATGGATGTATGCAAGCCTGCATCGTCAGGAGGTTAAATTTCAGACCTGCCAGTTACCGCGTAAATGGCTTGATATATGACTAATTTATTTGCACAGGATTTTTACGACAACGCTCTGAACCAGCAGTTGACGGGATATATAGTTGAGCTCATTACAGATAAAGCTTTTCTGTATCTCTGGCGGTGGTCATAGACCAGTAATCGTTATTGGTTGTTCTATATTATCCCGTATGACGGTACAACGTTTTTAACAACTGGCGCTGTCACAACATAAGCCACCCCAAAATATTATATGAGTAACAATAGTCTATATAGGAGCGTAAATTACCTACTATCAAATACTTACTCCAATAGCATTTCTGTCTATTCTATTTCAATTCTTTAATAGAAAAATAAGGTTAGATAATATATGACTCCCTCCCCCTATCCAAGAAATAACTTTAATACAGAGCTAATTCAATCATGTATGAATGGAGAACACTTTTCACTTTTAATTGAAATATCACCAATCAGAAGTAAAAAAAACATCATGGCTCTTAAGGAGTATTTGGTTGATGGTTATTCAAAGCAAGAAAGTTGTGAAAGGAACAATGTTTCCATTAGTTATTTTTGCCTATGCCTAAAAAAACTAAACTATACACACAGTATTGTTAGTGCTCTTAAATATTTCTACCGTGAGTAAACTGTAACTGAAGTCTTGATTCTTACGCTTAGACACTGCTAAGCCGTTATGGCATAGCTGATAATTTATATTGCACTATGTCAGCTACTGTAAGATAATATAAGCTATTTTAAAGAAAACTCTGTCATTCATCATTTTGTTTAATGATAGGTTTTGTTATTAATATAAAAGAACATGCTCATTCATTAAAATAAAAACAAGATGTTCTTTTATTATTTTCATTCCCTACGGGGTTAGTCCTTGATTCATTTTCAGTATCTTCTAACTCATTCATTTGCCGATTACTTTAATTCACAGTCTTGTTTTTTATCCTGCCTATTGGAGATAAAAGTGGTATCGATGGATGCCGAGTGTGTTGCACATGCAGTATTCTCAGGAATAAGAACTGTCACTTCCAAAACACGCGATATATGATTGAATCTCTGTGGGGGGATAAAAACTTGCCTTTTTCCGCAGTCTGAAAACAGGATGGGGGCGACGGATGGTTACGCAGGCAAGGGCGAGGTTCGGAAATAAATCAGAGATTATATTCTGAATTATTACAATAGCACCAGACCTCACCATTACAACGGTAGTTTGACGCTGGAGGGATCAGAAAACAGATACCGTTTTTACTGTAAACGGTGGTCATATATGGACTCTCCTGGTGATATAAGTACTGGTTCGAAACGGTTTACGACTATATATCCGGCGTCATCAGTAGGTTCAATGAACCGCGCAATAATGTTATCCGAGCCCTGTTTCCTAATCACTACGCCGGTATTTGATTAGCCAAGTCAAGTTCATCTTGCCATCACTATTTTTCCATACCGCATTACTATCTAATACAGTCGCACGAGCGGCCTTCTAATTTGAGGGTTTCGAGCCCTGAAGAGGCATATCCCATCGTTTTACAGATATTGCAGAAATTGGTACGCAATATGCTGCTTCTTCCTGGAGTTTCTTCCTGGTATTTGTATCGAAGTCTACATTAAGCAGGTCGAACTTCCAGCTTTCCCGATAAAACCTTATAATATCCTTGGGACAAAGGAGAATAAACTGGTTTGTCGTAAACATAGAAACAGCCTGCACAGAGTAATATTCCCCCGGTTTTATATTTTTTTTACCCCATACTGCATTGGAAAAAAACTCCTCCGGATATTCACTTGTTTTAATAATGTAGCTATGTATTTTGAAGTCACTTATACCTGAGAGCTTAATAACTGAATGGGTAAAAATTACTGGTAATACGGTTATTTGAGTCGATATAACTAATAATATCATCAAGGATGCGACAAATGCAGAACTAATTCTTTTAGAAAGTTTATGCTGTGGATTCATTTTTAGATAAATGAGGCCGGGAAGTATTGTCAGAATAAAAATAAAATATGACATGAAAGCCAGTTCAGCTATCACTTTGAAATTAATACTCTTATCTGAAGTTTCAATATTCCTAAAAACCATCTCCAGTGGAATTACCTGAAGATGCACCAGTAAAGCAATAGACAACGGAATGATAAGATAGATCTGAACACGTCTCAACAGTTTCATTCTATTATTTTTAAACGATAAGTCATATTCAAGATACCTCGTGTTTATTATGGCTGAAATAACAACTATTAGTACTCCTATACTTAAAATAGATAACCAGCCAGAGTTATCTTTAACACTCTGGTCAAAATCAAATGCACAGTATAACACGTATATAAAGGCCATGGGGAAGAGGCCAGATAACATCATTACAGATAAAAAATTACCCTGAATCTTATTGTAAGCAGGAAGATTTTTTATATCATAAGGAATAACTATTGGTATAAAAAAAGATGTTATAAAAAAAATAAAAATGATCATAATCAATGATAGAATAGTTGTACAACAAACCAATACCAAGATGCTTTTAATATTCATCACATCAAAGAAAATATCAAGTCGATCCAGACGACTGAAATATCCCCAGAGAACTATCAACGCAATCCCTGATATAATACTTGATGGTGTTAATACTGAAACTATTAGCGTCTTCCACTTCTGATTCATTTTAACTTCCTGGTTTTGCTATAAAGAGAGCATAAAAAAGAGTGAATAAGTTATTACACTTCATTGTTTGACTCCTCGCAGTAACCTTTCAGGAAGGTTGTCGGATATTTTTGATAAATTATGTCATAAACATATTATTGTAAGTAATGATTTCACTAAATTTATTTGATCGTCGTCATAATATTTTTAATCTGAATATAGAAGATGATTGTGTCATATGCAGTATGATATAAAACGTTAAAAGTGACTGAATAGATAACAGTTCATGCATGAACAAGACCATAACATAACATAATAAAATATGCTTATTATGCATAACCTTATGTTGTGACTAAGCCGCCTTAAAACTGAGAAGTAGCTAAGAATATGGCGTCAGACACCTTCAGTTGTCGTAGAAGGTTATCTGCAGGATTTTTCTCCGTATCTGCCTGTTCCTGGCATTACCCCAATTCTCCCAAAAACGGCAAACCAGCCCTCAGCCCGCGCCACGACTGGCTTAATACGGGATCCCTGCTGCAAAACATACCTTTACGTATTTGGTTTTACCCGCAATAATGCGTGATAAGCAAACAAAAGGATCCGCGCGCTGCGATTTATTGTCGTGGAAGGATCCGGGCGTTCAGGTCAGAATACCTGTATCCATAAACAGTGCGTGTGCTACGTGAAAAATAACTCATGAACAATGTCATTCCCCTGCAGAATTCACCAGAACGCGTCTCCCTGTTACCCATTGCGCCGGGGGTGGATTTTGCAACAGCGCTCTCCCTGAGAAGAATGGCCACTTCCACGGGGGCCACACCGGCCTACCTGCTGGCCCCGGAAGTGAGTGCCCTTCTCTTCTATATGCCGGATCAGCGTCACCATATGCTGTTCGCCACCCTCTGGAATACCGGAATGCGTATTGGCGAAGCCCGGATGCTGACGCCGGAATCATTTGACCTGAATGGAGTAAGACCGTTTGTGCGGATCCTGTCCGAAAAAGTGCGTGCGCGACGCGGACGCCCGCCAAAAGATGAAGTGCGACTGGTGCCGCTGACAGATATAAGCTATGTCAGGCAGATGGAAAGCTGGATGATCACCACCCGGCCCCGTCGTCGTGAACCATTATGGGCCGTGACCGACGAAACCATGCGCAACTGGCTGAAGCAGGCTGTCAGACGGGCCGAAGCTGACGGCGTGCATTTTTCGATTCCGGTCACACCACATACCTTCCGGCACAGCTATATCATGCACATGCTCTATCACCGCCAGCCCCGGAAAGTCATCCAGGCACTGGCTGGTCACAGGGATCCACGTTCGATGGAGGTTTATACCAGAGTTTTTGCGCTGGATATGGCTGCCACGCTGGCAGTGCCTTTCACAGGTGACGGGCGCGATGCTGCAGAGATCCTGCGTACACTGCCTCCCCTGAAGTGACAGCATACGCTCTTCCTTATATAAGCGGAGGTAAGCAGAACAGGCATAACATAAGCTATAGCAGGTAGATAAACTGTAGTGAGTAAGCCGTGTTTTATGTAAGGAACAGGCAGATGGCAGCTCAGCCACAGACAGTGCAGCAGGAAACTGAATATAAACTACAGTGAGCACATCACTCACTGCACCTGTTAATATAAACTGTAGTCAGTAAAGAGTCTCTCTTATCTGACTACAGTTTATGTTCAGCGGGATTTGAAGAGTTTTTCCAGGTCATCCAGCGTGATGCCCAGTTTTTCAAGCAGGGCAAGCTTCTCCGCCATCTCCGGACTGATTTTTTCCGCAGGTGAAGGTGGCAACTGATTTTCCTTACTCTCATCATTCGGCGCTTTTAACCGGGGACGCCGGTAGTGAATACAGAAGAATTTTGTCCGCCCCCGCTGGATCTCCGTGTAATCAAGATATCCAATCTCGCGCAACTGCTCCATTGCCCGTCTGACCGTCTGGTTCTGGGAAAATACAGGAGACTTCAGATTGAGGCGTGCACGCAGCCGCGCCAGCGATATCGGTGCCGGATCCCGGGGCAGGCTCTCTATAAAGGTGTAAAGTGCCTGGGCGGACTCCCGTCGCTTCAGGGCATTAATCGCCTTAAGCTGAAGAAGGACCTTTCTGTCAAACTGGTACAGTTCAAAAAGGCGGGGATCAGCCTGTAACTGAACAATATCCCGTTCAGTATCGTAGTAGGCTGACTGTACCAGATGGGTGATGTATTCCCGGGTGTGCTTCTCATCGGTGCGGGAAAAGGAGATCACGGTACCGGCAATGCGTTTCAGGGAAGGGCTGATGCGCTCACGCAGCCTGCGTGATGACTGGCTTGAGGGTATACCACACAGTTTTGCAAACTCGACAAAAGGCAGTTCAACTTTGTCACCAATCACGTTATGGCGGGCAAAGGAATGAATGATCCCCACCCAGGTCTTGAAATCGTTATCCATATCCAGCCGGGGGCCGGTGATCTCAACCTTATCGAATCCTTCTGCACGGGCCAGAGAAAGACGCGTCAGTTCTTCCGTGGCATCGGTGCGTGACAGTGTATTTTTTTTACTGTTCTTCAGTGACTTAAGGGTAGGTACAAAGACGCCCAGACGCATCAGCGCCACAGGTTGTACGGTGTTGTTATTGTTTGGTGTCAGTGTCACCAGCTCACCGGACGACTTATCCACCTCGCCGAACAGTTTTTTGATGTCTGAATTTTCGTTTTCCAGAAAGCCTCCTGCCTGTGGACAGTAAAAGAATAAACAGAAAATCGTGTGTCAGAACCCCGTCAACTGACTGAAGAAAAACCTGCAGTCTGTATTTAACAACTGAGTCTGGCGTACTGACCATAGTTTATGTCATTAACTTACTTCAGTATATGCATTACTGAATACAGCTTATCATGAACCTGTTACAGTTTATCCATAACATGCCACAGCTTATGTGAACGTGGTCCCGGCCCATGAGTGACAAGGTTTGCAGCGATATGGGGATCTTTAATGGATCCTTTGTTGATCATTCATGGATCTGTTTACTGGATCGGGCCTCTGGATATGTGGATAAATCATTCCGGAAAAACAACATACACTACCGATTATGAAGGCTTCAGGGCGTACCTGCTCACTGTAACTACAGATATATTGCGCTTCCTCGCCGGTTCGCGGGCTTCGCCCGGTCACCGGTCTGCGGCGAGCACTGTTTTTTCTGAAGTCTGTCTTTACAGGTAATTTTTGACGGAATCTGCCGTACTTCCTGAGCGTACAGTCATATCCGAAATACACTTCATATGTTTGTCTCAACGCCAGAGGCGCATGCAGACTGGCTCCATGAATATCCTGACAACTGGCATCACTTAATTTACCGACAGTCTTAAGACTAATCGTCAGAATCCTGATAATTGACGTTTCAGGTCCAGAGAAGTGCAGACGTTGCAACCAGTCAGCTGTGCCTGTGTCGGAGCTGATATCCGTGATGAAGCAAACCAAAGAGCTGTAGCATCAGTTGGGCAAAACGAGCTACTGTAAAAAGCCGTTGGACCGACAAAATAAGTGAATATCGTATATGCCTTTGCTGCCGGAGGATGACAGAATAAACCCTGTCAGTTATTGACTCTGGATCTTACGAGCCCAACTGTATGCCATAATCTGTCGGTCGAAAGAGTGACAGGATCCTGATGACAGGCACTGCTGCGCAGACACCGGTCATGGATGTAATGGAAATACCAGCTGAACCGCAGGTCTTCCAGTCGGGGACACAGAGTACAGGGCTGGAGCTTGTGGATACGTATCTCTGGATCTTCAAACACTTTATTGAAGGAAAGGAGTTAACCAGATCCCTTGCCTGCCAGGTTTATATCAAGCCCTATAGCGACAGGATGGACAGTGTCACCTTCCAGTCAGTAGCTAAACGATCTAAGGTGTTCCTGAACAAACTGCAGGAGCCAACGTCTGAAATGATAAATAAGCGAGGGAATACCTGGTGCTGGAAGAGTTGAGATGACTGGCACATTGGTATAAATCTTGCCGTCATTCTGATCAGCTTGTAACATTCTGTAATGATCACCATTGGCTGGCGATTTTTCTGTTCAGTAATGTAATTAACCTTATCTGATGGGCTGGCCACTATTCCATCAGCTGTACTGATGGCAGGCTCCCTGTTGAGGTCTGCCGCGAGCTGTCCGCCGGACTCAACGGGCTCTGCCACAATCCGGTTATGATAGCCTGGAAACTGATCAAGGGTTAGGTCGATATAGTCCCTGGCAGGGTCGGCAATGACGTGGCCGTATCTGCCAGGACCATTATCCCACTGCATACCGACAATACAGGAGTACAGGTTGCTGCCGTCTTCCGTCAGATAATCAGTCAGCGTCTGGCTGGCCAGCTCGCTGCAACCGGCCGGGAAATCCTTCAGGTGATCATACCCGGCGGTGAGAGAAGCCTCACAGGAAGTCAGCTCCAGAGCATGTCGGAAGGCCTGCAGGCGGGTCCAGGTGTCCGCATTCACTTTTTCGCCTTCCCGTCATGACGGGCCAGGGACTGAAGTTTACGGACGTCCTCCCGGGATCCTTTCAGCTCAGCTTTCGTATCCAGCAGGTGCGCCGCCAGCGGTCTTTTTCCCGGGAGCCGACTTTCCTGGCACATATTCTTTTCGCAGTTATCCCCAGAATCTGTGGATAACTGTTGCTCCTCTTTTGAGAGAGAAGGCTTTACTCACCGCCTGAATGCGGCAGATATGTCTGGACGATATATCTGCATACGCCGGTACTGCTTCGTCAGATTGCACGGCAGGTGAATTGCCGGGCTGGTACCATACCATATTTGCGCCGAACCCGTCCGGGGCGGTGCCGATAACAGATGTTAAATGATTGGTCGTTTTTACATCTGTAAAAGCAACAGGGCCCCATGATTATATCATGGGGCCCTGTTACTCTGATTCTTCGCAATAGATTGCTCTGAATTAATTGGTGTTTATCTGTATTTTTTGTTTTCGGAACGTTTTTGTAAGAATTATCTTTTATATTTGAGGTGATATCTTATTGTGGTTGTTGTAATAGTTTAGAGTCGTAATAAATATGATTGATCGCCACTTTAAATGAAGTTAATCTACTGGAGATGAAGTAACTTCATTAATGCGTCATAAAAATAAAAATTCCTGTTTTGGGAAATATGAATGTGTCTGTCCCCTCCTTCGGGAGGGTGTTTTTTATCTGGAAACTGGTTTCTGGTTCTGATTTTTCTTTTTGTATTATAGCGAGTTACGCATATTTACCAATCGATGTCTGGCAAACAGAGTATGGCGATGGTGTGATTTGTGTTTATTGGTAAAAAAAACACCCCCGTAGTGGGGGTGTTGAGACTTCAACCTATGAACTCATTATCCTGGGATGGATGAGTAGCGTGCGATATTGAATCATATTCAGCAGGAATAATAATATTCGCAAAAAAATGGATGTGCAAGGAAATTTTTTATATGCTTTTGTGTGTGGTGGTTAGGTAATCAAGAAGATAAATGATGAAGTGTGCCAGTTCAGGATCAATGTTTCCATGGGAAAGCCATTTATTAATAATATCAATTAAGTTCGAAAGCTCAGGGAAGATTTGTTCAATGTTTTCCTCTGTCTCCCGCACAGTCATATAGCGACGTCTCCTTGGGGATTGAAAACAAAAACAATAATACAACAAGTATGTAACAGAAGGTAGGTGGCAGGGGCGGAACAGGAAAACGCATGAGGGCGCTTCCTGGGGGAGATGCCTGGTATCTTTAGGGTTCAGTTTTGAGATCGGGAATTTTTGTACATTAAGTGCATTATTTAATCAATTGAAACGCGTAATGGATTGATTTTATCAGCAACTATCGCGTTTAAGTTGTCGATCATATTTGAGTTGTCTCATTAAGGTCGAATCCCCTGAAAGCGGCGTATAACGTAGGAGTTCCCCTCTATAGCAATAGGTAAGGCTGTTCAAAAAAGGCTTACCGTACAATAATTCGCTAGGCCCCCCTTGTCATACAAGCTCGTAAGCGGCCCTGACGGCCTGTCAATGCGGTACTGCCCTGTCGGGACTGCTCTACCCACATAAGTTTCTACATAGCTTGAAGCTGGATGGGGAGGTATTACGGCTTTAGCCGTAATACTTTCTTCGTCCTCGCAGCGCTGACAGTTTTCAGGGATCAAATTTAGGTCCGCCATACACTCCGTAAAGACTCTGTCAGTTCACAGGTATTACCTAGTGAAGACGTATCATAAAATGAAAACTGTAGTTGGGTAGTTGCTCCCCCTCACGGCATGCAGGGGCTGAGGGGGAAAATTTCCTTATCTTGTTGTTGCTATTTCTGGCTTAGTCAGTTTTGAATTTTGCTTCCTAAGCAATAATCCCCTCACCGCAACAATCGTTCTTCTACACTAATAAGATCCGAAAAAAGGTAGTCACGGATCTTCCTCTCCCGCCGCACAGCGCCATCTCCCGTCAGCACAACATGTAGTGCTGAATTTAGCTGTTAATGACACTATATGTTGTGCCATCTCCCTGACCTGTGATGCGCCGCGCAGGGGCGGAAAACAGTGATATGATGATTTTCTCAGCGTGGTACACTTCCGGAAAGTTGTGATATTAATGAAAGTCGGATCTGACGGAAACGGGAATGCGATAATTACGGTTTGTTTTTATAAGCCAGATTTTGATTTTTATTGGTTAACATAACGCAAGGTAAAATAAATAAGGCTTACTAAAAGTAAGATAACAGTATGTGTATTTGCGCGCTGATTTTTGCATCATAATAATATATACTTATATGCATACCCGAAGTATGTCAAAAAGAGGTGTGCTATGAAGCAGCGTATTACAGTGACAGTTGACAGCGACAGCTATCAATTGCTCAAGGCATATGATGTCAATATCTCCGGTCTGGTAAGCACAACCATGCAGAATGAAGCCCGTCGTCTGCGTGCCGAACGCTGGAAAGCGGAAAATCAGGAAGGGATGGCTGAGGTCGCCCGGTTTATTGAAATGAACGGCTCTT
>OGXB01001627.1_pt1 | contig 10599 bp, 7 predicted proteins | sample 1576161 | NCBI WGS metagenome assembly OGXB01 (sample SAMEA3541474, study PRJEB24748) | human gut metagenome | biome: human gut; feature: human-associated habitat; material: faeces | place: China | collected 2012
AGTGCAATGAGTGGGCAATTCCAATCGGAGTTGCCCATTTTCAAAACAAACAGAAATACAAATCGGAATTTGATGAGGAAAATTATTTATATAATCTACCGTCTATGGTCTGAAAACGACCACCTATCGAGAATCGGTGGAAATCAATTCTCGATTTTCTTATACTGTAACCGTAACAAAGAGGAGGTGAGCAAATGCAAATTGAAATCAAGTTAGATGAGAACTGCAAGGAACCCAAAATCATCGTTGTGACAAACAAAATGACCGACGAAATCAATGAAATCATGAAAAGGCTTTCAGACGAGCAGCCGAAAATGATTGCCGGATTCAAAGATGATATTGTCGAAGTGTTGGAGCCGTTTGATATTTACCGCATTTTTGCTGCATCGGGCAAAGTGTTTGCCGAAACAAATCACGGTGAGTACACGCTCCGTCTGCGGCTTTACGAAATGGAGCAGCGGCTGGACAGCAACTTTTTTGTCCGAATATCAAACTCGGATATTATCAATCTGAGAAAAGTCAAGGGTTTTGATTTAAGCTTTGCAGGAACAATTTGTGTCACGCTTTCAAATGGGACGGTTACTTATGTTTCAAGGCGTTTTGTCGCCAAGATCAAACAATTATTAGGAATATGAGGTGGTAAAAATGAAAAAAAAGATGATTCAGCGTGGGCTTCTCGGATTCCCTCTCGGCATTGCTATCGGTTTTGTAATAACTGTGATTATATCAATGTGCATAGGAGATGGTTCGTTCTATCCTGTCAACCCTGAGCTGATTGATACAATGAAAAATGAATTAAACGCAGTTATTCTTCAAACAATTCTCTGCGGAATTTTGGGTACAGGCTTTGCAATGGCTTCCGTTATTTGGGAAATTGATTCGTGGAGCCTTGCAAAGCAAAGCGGAATTTACTTTTCCATTGCCTGTGTTACGATGTTTCCGATTGCCTATATTACGAATTGGATGAAGCATAATGCCATTGGTATTCTTTCATATGTAGGAATATTCGTTGCAATTTTCGTCATCACTTGGCTCGTTCAATATTTTGTATGGAAACGCAAAGTGAAAAGAATGAATGACGGAGTTCGGAAGAGTAATAACGCAAAATGAGCATAACCTTCACAACGGCAACTTCAGGCTTATCGGATATGAAAATCTTTGTGTTCAACCGCTTTTGCAACACTTTTTTCAAAAACGTGTTTTCGGGCAGATGAAATAGTCCCCCTTGGCTTGCAACTAAACCTAAAAATCGCATAATTTTTAAGGCTTTTGCCCTGTTTTGGGCAGAAGCCTTTTTGCATATTTAATAAGATTTTCTTCTTCGTGTAATATTAAATGTGTCGGCTGTAAAATTAACAAAAATTTAATTGGATTTTCATTGATCCATATAACACCTTACAATATAATAAAAGCAAATATATAGCTTATAAAGGAGGTTCCTTAATGACGAAAAAAATAACCGCAATATTCTTGGCATTGTGCATGGCAATTTCCGTTTTGCCGATGACCATTCAGGCGGCATCAAAGCCCGATATTAAAGTTGGCGACTATGTTAAAATGGGCGCGTATAACAATGCCTCAATTCTTTGGCGATGTGTAAGCATTGACAATAACGGACCGCTTATGCTTGCAGACAAAATTGTTGACACCCTTGCATATGATGCCAAAACAAATGACAACAGCAATTCAAAATCACACAGCAGAAGCTATAAGCGTGATGATTACGGTTCTAACTATTGGAAAGACAGCAATATGCGTTCTTGGTTAAATTCGACCGCAGCTGAAGGCAAAGTCGATTGGCTTTGCGGCAACCCTCCGAAAGACGGATATGTAAGCGGTGTGGGAGCGTACAACGAAAAAGCGGGTTTTCTCAACGCTTTTTCAAAATCTGAAATTGCGGCAATGAAAACCGTTACCCAGCGTTCTCTCGTTTCTCATCCCGAATACAACAAGGGCATAGTTGATGGAGACGCAAATTCGGATTTGTTATACTACACCGATATTTCGGAAGCGGTGGCAAACTACGACAGTTCATATTTTGAAACTACAACCGAAAAGGTTTTTCTTCTTGATGTAAAGCAGGCTAATGCCGTGTGGAAAAATCTCAAAGGTTATTATGTTGCGTATAATAATGACGGTATGGCTTGGCCTTATTGGCTTCGCACTCCTGTTACCGATTGCAATCACGATATGCGTTATATCAGTTCATCGGGTCAGGTCAGTCGTTATGCTCCGTGGTATTCCGATTTGGGCGTAAGACCTGCATTTTATCTCGATTCCGAATATTTTGTTACAACTTCCGGCAGCGGCTCACAAAGCAGTCCTTATATCGGCTCTGCTCCAAATAAGCAAGAGGATGATTATACAATTTCGGAACCTGCCGAGGACGCAAATCCCGATTGGAATGTCAGCACCGAGCAAAGCATTCAGCTCACCCTCGGCCCGTGGTATTCAAATGACGGAAAATATTCTAATCCTACCATCCCTGTTTATACCATCCAAAAAACACGCAGCGACACGGAAAATATGGTTGTTGTCGTTTGCGGCGAGGGATACACAAAAAGTCAGCAGGGCAAATTCATCAATGATGTCAAACGACTTTGGCAGGACGCTATGAAATATGAACCGTATCGCAGTTATGCCGACAGATTCAATGTTTACGCTCTTTGCACAGCTTCCGAATCGACTTTTGACAATGGTGGAAGCACCTTCTTTGATGTTATAGTCGACAAATATAATTCGCCTGTTATTTCTAATAATCTCCACGGAAGTCAGTGGAAAAATCATATTTTTGAGAGATGTATCGGTCCTGAATTTATCGAGAAAATTCACGATGCTCATATCAAAAAAAAGTGTGATCCAAACACAATTCCGTCCGGTTCGGAATATGAGCCTTATTATTATGTTCACGATTATATTGCTCAGTTCGCTATGGTTGTAAACACAAAATCAGATTTCGGCGGTGCTTATAATAACCGTGAATACGGCTTCCATTATTTCATTTCGCCATCAGACAGTTATCGTGCGTCAAAAACTTTTGCACACGAGTTTGGACACGGTTTGCTCGGTCTCGGTGATGAATACAGTAACGGATATTTGCTTGACGATAAGGAACTTAAATCACTCAATCTTTCCTCGGTTGAAGACCCGGAAAAGATAAAATGGCGACAGCTTTTAGGTTTTAGAAACACATATACTTGCCGCAATGCTTACGGCTCAAAAATGCTTGTTTCAAGTTATGAGTGCATAATGAGAGACACAAACTATCAATTCTGTGAGGTTTGCCGTTTGCAGGGCTTCAAGCGAATGTCTCAGCTTGTTAAGGATGTAGACCTTTATGTTGCAACTCCCGAGGTTAAGGAATATACGGGCGCTTATTCAAAGCCGTCTGATTTTACCGACCTTGAAACAAGTTCATATTATAATTACACATATAATCGCAATGACCGACTTTTGAGCGGCAACAGCAAAAGCAGATTTAATACTAATATGAACGGTAAAAAAATCGAGCTTAGAACTGTTATTCAAAACATTTCAGATAAAAATGCACGACAATTAAAATTCAAAATGTGGATTAAGCACTCCGACGGAAGCGTTGCGACCGATTCATCGGGAAATCCGCTTCAAACAGTACAAACCTTTGACATTCCTGTTTGGAATGATAAGGCAAATTTCTGGCCGCTCGGTGCTTTGGATCACATCAAAAGCGACTTTAATTCAGGCTTAAAGAGTTGCTCGCTTATTTATCAAATTCCGTCTGATGCACAGCTTAAGAGCGGCGATACCGTGGCATTTCAGGTGCTTGATGAAAACGGAAATGTGCTTGCAGACGACAATACGGAAACACAGCGCTACACAACCGTTTCAATTCAGTATAAATTTGAGGACGGCTCTGAAATTCCAAACACTGCCGGCGGAACATTTACCGTGCCATACGGCACAAAGCTTGATTTAACACCGGCAAAAACACTTTATGATTATGAATTTATAAAGGTTGACGGCTTGAATAAGCCTATTGTTTCGGACGGAACGGTTGTTACATATTATTACAAAAATAAAAACGAAGAACACACTCACAATCTGACTTTGGTTGCTGCGAAAGCTGCCACCTGCACTACTGCGGGCAATTCCGCATACTACACCTGCGATGGCTGTGACAAGTGGTTCGCAGATGCAACAGGATCGGTAGAAATTACCGATAAAACCAGTGTGAAGATTCCGGCTCCCGGACATACCGCAGGCACAGAATGGAAGTCTGATGATACTAACCACTGGCATGAATGTTCTCGTTGCCACGACAAAAATGACGAAGCGGCTCACAGCACCAGCGAGTGGATCATTGACACGGCAGCTACCGAAACCGCAGAAGGCGCTAAGCATAAGGAATGCACCGTCTGCAAGAAGGTTCTTGAAACCGCAACGATCCCCGCAACAGGCAGCAGCCATACCAATAGCTACGGCGTATACGTTGGAATGACATATACGGCAGGAAATTTAATATACCAGATTACATCAATTGATACTGCAACAGTAGGACAATCAAAGGTTATTGGTGTAGTAGCTGCTAAAAAGAATAAAATAAAGAAAGTTACAATTCCGGACAGAGCAGATTGTAAGGGATATAGATTAAATGTAACAACAATTGGTAACAATGCGTTTGCCGGCTGCAAGGCCCTTGAGAAGCTTACAATAGGTAACAAGGTAACTGTTATCGGAAAAAATGCATTTAAGAACTGCTCAAAACTTGAAACAGTAGTAATTGGAAAAGCAGTTAAGACAATAAGTTCTAAGGCATTTATAGGAGATAACAAGATTAAGAAGATTACATTCAAAGGTGACAAACTTAAGACTGTAAAGAAGAATGCATTTAGCAAGAAAGCAAAGAAAAATATTAAGTCTAAGAAGACTAAACTTAAAGGAAATAAGAAAGCCATTAAGTTGTTTAAGAAGAAACTTAAAATTAAATAATTAAAAAGTAATTAAAGAGGCTAGCTTTTCAAGAGTTGGACATGTCATGTATGTCTTGTATTCTGCGAAAAGGTAGCCTCTAATAAGTTTATTAAGAGGGAGATAGTGTGAAAGAAAGTAGAAACAAGCCATAAATTGGCACACTTGAATAAGCTGTCTAAGGCAGGCAACTTTTTTGAAGTGTTATAGAGTTAAAAAAATAGATTAAGAAGCTAATGGCTTATCAGGTGGAAGTGTTCCTTCACGTTGTAATAGCTTCTTTGCCTGTCTGATAGCTTTTGCCTTTTGTTTTTCAACAAGAGCTACGGGCATATCGATTTTGTAAAGATCGCTCGGATTCCACTGCTCACCAGTAGACAGCATCTGATAGATAGCAGTAAGAATCATACGGGCAATAGCGATAATGGCTCTTTTCTTGCCACGGCGTTTCACAAGAGATTCATATTTCTTTTTGTAGTAGGGAGATTTGTCAGATTTTACGGCTGCATGAGCACATTGTACTAATGCAGGTTTGAGGTAGACACCGGCACGTGTAATCCGAACAGACTTCTTCTTACCAGCAGATTCATTGCTGCCTGGTGTAAGACCAGCCCAGCAACATAAACGTTTGGAACTTGAGAACTGAGACATATCAGTACCGATTTCAGAGATGATAGTGATAGCACTATCACGTTTGACACCTGGAATGGTACAGAGAAACTGGACAGCATTTTCAAAATCAGGATTAGAAGAAATCATTTTTTCTATCATTTTATCAACATCATTGATTTCAGCTGTGATATAATCCATATGTGCGCGGACAAGGCGCATACGGTATTTTTGGGCATCAGTCATCTGATATCCTTCGATGGATTCTATAACAGCATCTTCTTTGGATTTGAGGCTCCTAAGAAGCTTAGATGCGATTTCTTCGTGGTTAATGGATGTACCCGATTGTTCAAGCAGATAGTCGATAATGGATGAGGATGACTTCCCAAAGATATCGGAAACAACAGAATCTAATGCAACATTACAAACGGTAAGAGCATTCTGATATCTATTCTTTTCACTTGAACGGCAGGAAACAAGCTTGTAACGATAGCGAGTGTATTCCCTAAGAATACGGACTTTCTTGCAAGGAATATAACTGCCTTTGACAAGTCCAAGACGGAACAAATCTCCAATCCATTTAGAATCTTTGGTATCATCTTTGTTGCCTTTCACTGCCTTTACCCATTTAGGATTGGCAATGACAACATTGATTTCATCTTCCAGAAGATTAAAAGCAGGAACCCAGTATTTACCTGTGGATTCCATACAGACATCATGGCAATCATTGTCGAGAAGCCATTGCTTGAATTCAAGAATTGAATTGTTGAAAGTGGAAAAGCGTTTCTTTTGGTAAGAAGGCTCAATGCCACCATTGGTTTTGACGATTGTGGCAACGAGAAAAGATTTGTGAACATCGACACCACAACAGGTTTGATAAGTAACTTTCATAGTCAGACTCCTTTCGTAAATGATAAGAAGCCATTGACTGAACTGCCACACAATTAAACTAAGGCGCTTAAACAATTCTTAGTGTACGGATTCATGATGCCACTTATTTGTGCTTGAAAAGGCAGAACTTACACTGATTAATATGCTGTCTAAAACGAAGAAAGTTATTACAACTCCTCCTCCCGTGCTTTGTAGTGTAGCTTCTTGCAAATATTTTACAGCACAACATAGAGAGTTGAAATACTTTCGTTACTATTTGTGCCGCCAGCCGAAGGCGGCGGAATGGAGATTAATATGATTTCGAGAGCAAAGAAATATGTGGCAGTATTACTGGCTTTTGTATGCGTGTGTATGATATTTTCTCCCCAGACTGCATATGCAGCCGAGGACAGTTCGCAGCATGAAACTGTCAAAGTCGGTTTCTTTGCCATGGATGGTTATCATGTGATGGATGAAGAAGGCAACCGCAGCGGGTATGGCTATGATTTTCTTCGGCTGATGGCCCGTTATTGGGATGTAGATTACGAATATGTCGGATATGATAAGAGCTGGGATGATATGCAGCAGATGCTTGAAGATGGCGAGATTGATATGGTAACATCTCCCCGCAAAACACCGGAAAGAGAAGAAAAGTTTGATTTTTCACGTCCGATCGGAACCAATAATGGGATTCTGACCGTCCGCAGTGACAACAGCACGATTGTGGATGGCAATTACAGTACTTACAACGGTATGCGTGTGGCATTTTTGAACGGAAGCTCACGAGATAAAGAGTTTGCGGATTTTGCAGACAATAAAGGATTTACATATGATCCATTTTATTTTGATACGACAGCAGAGATGGAGGAAGCTCTTCTGAGCGGAAATGTCGATGCTATTGCTGCCACTTCTCTGAGAAAAACAAACAATGAGCGTATCGTGGATAAATTTGACAGCAGCGATTTCTATGTCATGGTTAAAAAAGGTAATACAGAATTGCTGAATGAGATCAATTATGCAATCGACCAGATGAATGCAGTTGAGGGTGACTGGAAAACGACACTTTATAATAAAAATTATGAAAGCATAGAAACTAAGAATCTGGAATATACGGAGAAAGAAAAAAGTATTATTTCACAGTATTCCAAGGACAACCCGCTTCATGTTCTGTGTGATCCGACCCGTTATCCATATTCTTATAATGAAAATGGTGAGATGAAGGGTATTATCCCGGATTACTTCCGGAAAATTGCAGACTATGCCGGGATTTCCTATGAGTTTCTTACACCTGCCACCAGAGATGAGTATATTGCTTATCAGAAAAATAAGGAAACCACAGATATGAGCATCGATGCGCGCCTGGAAACAGATAACTATGCTGAGACGAAAAAATGGGGGATTACTGCACCTTTCATTACGATGCAGCTGGCAAGGGTGACACGGCGTGACTTTGATGGAAAAATTAATGTTGTTACTACTGTTGACCAGACAGCATCAAATTCAATTGAAGATGCAATGGCACCCGGTGCAGAAAAACTGATGTGCAGTACCCGACAGGAAATGATGGAAGCTGTCCGTAAGGGTAAAGCAGATGCTGCCTTCGTCTACTATTACATGGCACAGGCGTTTGTGAACAGTGACACTACGGGCACCATGACATATACTCTGCTGGAACAGCCTACATTCACCTACCGCATGGTAATTTCATCAACTGAGAACCATGCGCTGGCTGGTATTCTGACGAAAGCAATGTATGCCATGCCCCAAAATCTTGTTGAAGATCTTGCAGCACAGTATACCACATACAAAGCAACAGAGCTGACATTTGTTGACTGGATCCGTCTGCATCCTGTTGTTACTGTTTTGGCTCTTCTTATTTTTGGATGGCTGCTGACTACTATGGCTGTGATAATGGTGCGTCTCAGTGCAAGAAAAAAAGCTCAGAAGGCGGCCCAGGAGAAAGCTGAGGAAATGGCGGAACTGGCAGAGCATGCACAGGCTGCAAACAAGGCAAAAACAGCATTTCTGTCACATATGTCCCATGATATGAGGACACCGATGAATGCAATCATAGGATTTACCGGTATTGCAATGAAAAACAATCCGTCAGACGAAGTGAAAAATTGTCTGGAAAAGATTGACGAAAGCTCAGAGCATTTACTGTCGCTGATCAATGATGTATTAGATCTGACCCGCATCGAAAGTGGAAAAGTGAAATACAATCCGGTACCGGCGGATGTGAAAAACATTACAGATTCTGCATTGGATATTACAAAAGGCTTTCTTACGAACAGGGATATCAACTTTAAGATTCAGCGTGAAGAAGCAAAGATTCCAAATGTACTTGCGGATCCTGCACGCCTGCGTGATGTGCTGGTCAATATTCTGAGCAATGCCGTAAAATACACTCCGGATGGAGGGACGATTACATTTGAAGCCCGGTGTCAGGAAAAGGGCGGGGATGGATATATAAATATGCGTTACCGCATTTCGGATACTGGTATTGGCATGAGTGAGGAATTTACAAAAGAAGTTTTTGAGGAATTTGCACAGGAAGATTCCGATGTGAGAACGCAGTACCATGGAGTTGGACTGGGGATGGCTATCGTAAAGAAGTATGTAGATATGATGGGTGGAACCATTTCCGTGCAGAGTAAAAAGCATGAGGGAACCACATTTACTGTGGATATTCCTTTGGAAATTACAGATAAGGAATGTAATAAGTCAGACACAGGTTTTTCTGAAAAGGTAAATCTTACAGGTGTGAATGTCCTTCTTGCAGAGGATAATGAACTGAATGCAGAGATTGCTGCCGTGCAGTTGGAAGAGTTCGGGATGAATGTAGAAAGAGCTGTGGATGGAAAGAATGCTGTTGAGATTTTCAGAAATCATCCGGAAGGCACATTTGATGTAATCCTGATGGATATCATGATGCCTGAAATGAATGGTTATGAAGCAGCAAAAGCAATCAGGGCAATGAATGACAGACCGGATGGAAAAAACATTCCTATTATAGCAATGACAGCTAATTCATTTGCAGAAGATGTTCAGGCATCACTGGATGCAGGAATGAACGCACATTTGTCAAAGCCGATTGTGATTGATGAAGTTATAAAAACGATTTTAAGGTATGTATATAATTGATTAGCAGAGGTTCATGAATTAGTGGAATACAATTGACAGGAGGACTAAAATATGACAATGCAAGAGTGTTACGAAGCTATTGGAGGAAACTATGAAGCTGTCTTGGGACGCCTTCACAGCGAAGCACTGATTCGGAGATTTGCATTAAAGTTCCTTGAAGATCAGAGTTATATACAGTTAAAACAGGCATTGGAAAATAAAAATTATGAAGATGCTTTTCGCGGTGCACACACACTGAAAGGGGTGTGTCAGAATCTTTCTTTTGACCGTCTGTATGAGGTTAGTCATGAGTTGACAGAACTTTTGAGAGATAGAACCGGAGAGCAGCCGGGGATACCGGAAGCAATGGAAAAAGTAACAGAAGTATATGAGATGACAATTGAAGAAATAAAGAAGGGGCTGTAGTATTAAGTAATGCGACATGACTTTCTGCCTTGAATCAAGTGCTTGGAACATCATAAAAATGAGTGGATAAAGGAAACAAAATGTCGATTCACCAATAATTGGCCAAAGCGAACGTGGGAAAACTCCACCGCTCCCAGCGCATGACCGATTCGCTTCGGTGCTTCCGGCTCTGCTTCCATCTCCGGCTCATCCAGCAGCTCATATACCCGCTCCATGGAGGCCAGCGCCGATTGCAGAGAGTTTGTCATATAGGAAAGCTCTGTGATCGGTTCGCTGGACATGTTCATGTACTGGAAAAAGGCCTGGAACGTGCCGGGGGTCAGGCTGCCTTTTATAAGCATCCCACCGCCGAGGATCGCAATCCATGTGTCTGCCCTCCACGGCAATGTTGATCTTGTCGGCGGTGATGGTAGGGATCAGCAAAGCGCCTGCCGCATTCGCCAGCGTGACAAGTAGGATGAATACACACTTGCCGCGATAGGGGTTGAGAAATAGCAACAGATTTTTGAAAGATGAATCACGCTTTCCACAGACTATGGAGGTTGCAATAAGCGTAGACCGCTTCGACTTCATCGCCCTCGCAGAGAGCGAAGCAGACCTCCGGCTTTTCGCCGGGATGCAGTT
>OGXB01001640.1_pt1 | contig 10498 bp, 4 predicted proteins | sample 1576161 | NCBI WGS metagenome assembly OGXB01 (sample SAMEA3541474, study PRJEB24748) | human gut metagenome | biome: human gut; feature: human-associated habitat; material: faeces | place: China | collected 2012
TGCAAGAAAAACTTTTGGATTTTGCAGAATTTTTTCGGGAAAGGGAAAACCCCCGAGGAGATTTCCTCGGGGGTTTTCTTTACTCATTCAGCATTAACCGAAAGGTTAAATTAGAATTCGTTGTTATCAGCGTTGATCTCGTTATTCGGTACGTCGAATACGATAGCGGTGATCTTTTCGTTTGCGCCAGCGCCGGTGGTGAAGATCCAAGCGTTAGCGGTCTTCATGTCCTTGCTCTCAGACTTAGCGGTAGCAATATCCTTCAGACCACCCTCATACTTTACAGTGTTCTTGTCGTCAACTGCAATGTATACGCAATCCTCATCCATATCCAGAGAGGTATTCTTAGCAACAGCGTTATCCATGTAACGGTAAGCTACAGTGCCCTTGCTCTTGTACTCGATACCAGTGATAGCTACCAGCTTAGCAGTATCAGTGAAGATGGAGTTCTTGCCGGAGATAGCGGTTACATAGTCGCCGTCAACCTCGTAACGGATTACTGCGCCCTTCTCGAGCAGCTTATCCGTAGCTACGTTGCCGCCGATTTCTTCGTAAACGGTGGTATCTTCAGAACCAGTCCAGATGTGGTAAGCGATTACCTTATCGTCATCAGCGCCCTGCGTGGTGGTGTAAGCATCCTCGAGCAGGTAGCCGTACTGGGTGTCATCAGAAGCGGTCGGACGGTTGCCAGAGCCGACAATGTAAGCAACCTTAACATAGCTAATGCCGTTTACGTCGTCGATCAGAGCCTTGCCATTGACGCCCCATGCGGTAGACAGAGTGCCCCAGTTGTTTACAGCCTTACCGGACAGTACCTTAACTTCGTTGAAAGTGCCAGTAGCGGCGGTGTAGCCGTTCTTTACGAATACAACTGCGTCATCGGCAATTGCGTATTTGTCGGTAGAAGTGTTGAACTTCTTGCTGTTGTATACCTCGTTTGTCTTACCGCTTACAAGGCTGTCGTAGCCAGCCAGGTTCTTAGTGGTAGCCGGGGACTGAGAAGCATTGCGAACCGGAGTCAGCTCGTAGCCGTCATCAGTGGACTTGTAGGTGTACAGGGTATCAGCAATTGCGGTTACCTTGTCGGTGTCGGTAGCTGCATCGTTAACCTTTTTGCCGTCTACCTTGCGAACCTTGATTTCCTTGTTAGTGCCATCGGTAAAGTAAGCACGAACCTTAACAGTGCCGTCAGACTCGCCGGTCATTGCACTGTACTTGCCTACAGCAGATACATACAGGATGTCCTTGGAGGACTCAGCGGTTACGTCAAAGTTAAATGCGTAGCCGTTGTAAACTACTACGTCGCAGGTGTCGCCGTTGTTTACATCATCGGTGCCGATTACGCTGGTGTACCAAGTATCGCTAACCTTAACGTCGGAAGACTTCTTGCCGTTGATCTTGCCGGTAACAACCTCAGCCTTAACGATGTTAGCGCGGTGCTTGGCAGTGTTGTCAGCCGGAGTGATTACAACGTAATCGTCCTTCTTGATGCCGTCAGCAATATCGTGCTTCTCGAACGTGTAGTTGTCGCCAGCAGTGATGGACTTGGTGCCAGCGTAGCTTACCTTAGCAACGGTTACCGGGTGAACAATAATCTTGTCGCCCTTGTCATCGTCGGTAGTATCCAGCAGGTCAAACTTGTAAGCCTGAGCAGCATCGGCGATAACCGGGTTCAGATCAGTGCCATCAACCAGCTTATTGTCGTACTTCTTCGACTTGGTGTCAGCCTTCTTGAAAGCAGTGCCGGAGATAGTTTCAACCATCAGAACATCAGAAGTGGCGTCGGTCAGCTTGTACTCAGTGCCGTCGATCTTAATCTTCTTAGCATCGTTCTTCACGATTTCCAGATCGCCCAGAACGCCGGAAGCTACGATGGAGCTGTCCTTAGCGTAGATGCCGTAAACAGTGGTCTTGTTGCTGGTAGTCTTGTACAGAACATCAACATTCAGGCCGTACAGGTTGGAGTAGTCCTTAGAAGACTTCAGAATCGGCTTGGAATAGCCAGCTACAGTGTAGGTGAATTCATCCTTGTCCTCATCATAGGAGATGTTGTTCAGTTCGCCAATTGCTTCTTCCAGACCCATGTACTTCTTGCCGATGGTCGGGTTGTAGTTGTCAGCGCCCTTATCAGCAGAGGTAACCAGGTTCATGTTGGTGTACTCGCCGTCGCGCAGAACTACGGTGTGTGCGAAAATCGCATTGTAGATCAGCTGTGCAGCGTACTGACGCGGGCAAGCAGCGGTGAAGGAAGTGTTAACGTCCTCCAGCAGGCCAGCCTCATCAGCCAGTGCATTGGTCTTGGATGCCCAGTTAGCGCCTACCAGACCAGCCTTGTCAGCATTGTAACCGAGGGTTACCAGCAGCATCTTAGCTGCTTCCTGAGCGGTTACCTTGTCGTTCGGGCAGAACTTGGTGTTGCTCTTACCAGCAATGATGCCCAGGGACTGGCAGTACTTGATGTAGCCGCGTGCCCAGTGAGAGCCAATATCGGTGAAGGAAGTCTTGTCGTCGTTGTACGCAGAAGCGTCAGACTTGCCGGTACGCAGAACGTAAATCATCTTTGCCATCTGCGCACGAGTTACAGTACCGTTCGGCTGGAAAGAGCCATCTTCAAAGCCCTCTACAATACCCAGCGATACCAGAGTGTCCACTACATCAGCGTCAACCTTAATGTCAGCCGAATCCGTGAACGCTGCACCAGCAAACATGGTGAATGCGCAAGCAAACGCCAGTACCAGTGCAAGAACCTTTTTGAGATTCGCGTGAAAATCCAGAAACCATGGTATAACTCGTGGATTTGGAATATATTCGTGGATTTGTTGAACTATTTTAGGCTTTATATATTTTCTTTCAAGCACCATTATATGGATGCTGCGAGCAATTTTAGGACAGCTGCTTCAAAATTTAATTTTGGCAGATTGAACAAAAATCAGATTATAAATTTTACGAATTATATCATCCATCTGGCTGCGTGTTTTCGGTAAAATAAAAGGCCCTCCTAATGATATTTATTTTATCATAGAAGAACCTTGCTTAGGTTATTTTACAGAAAAAATTTCACAGACTCGCAATTGCAGGCAACAAGCTCTTTCGTATCTGAACAATCTTTACATTGAATTTTTATATAACTCTATGAGACCCTTCAGCTCCTTTTGTTTTATTTATTATCTTTGATTTTTACTATTTCTCTTCTTGGTTAACAGTGATTGTAGCTTCAACGGCTCGTACTACTTGACCAGCTATACCAGTGATGCCACTAGAGTTACGATTGACTCGTGTAATATCATCAACTGCATAGCCTCGTGCTTTACCGTTATTGGTGAGCATTATTACGCCTTGCTCTGCATACAGTGCATCCACAACTACATCTGTACCGCTTAACCTCATTAAATCAACACCTTGTACTGTCACTCCCTTTGTCACACTAATTTTTTTCGTTGCTTCACGGTCGGTCAACAACGCTAACAACTTTCCTTGCTGCGAAATTACCGTTAAACTACGTTCCGGTTGATAGACTAAGCATCTACACAGCATATCCCCCTCATAAATTATATTCATGCCATCTACTAAGCCGCATCCCCAGTCCTTTCGAAGGGTATATCGGCTTACTGCTACCCGCATAGCCTTTCCCTTACGGCTAATATAAAGAAGTTCATCAGATTCTGAGCAACAGCAAGCGTCAATAATGCACGTTTCATCGGTCCTAACAATTTGACTTCCAGGATATGCAGTCACGACTTTATCCAATGGTAAACGTACCGATCGACCATTTTCTGCTACACAAACTAAAGAATCAGCACTATCTGGACAGGAAATTAGAACGGCACCATCTCCCATTGCCGCACGACAGTCCTCCCATTCTATACCCTCTACGAAATCTTCTACCGAAATTCCCTTAGAAATATTCCACGCTCGTCCATCACGACTCAGGATAACCTTATGTACAGCCGTTTGGAAAACCTGTACTGTCTTTACTATATCTTCTTTTCGAACTCCAAGACCCTTGCCGTTTTTCTTTTGCGGTGCACATGGATAAATATTACTTTCAGGAATGTATAATCTCATATTGCAATTTTTCCCTTCACGCACACGCCTCTCTCCACATATTAAAATTAACACATCTTTACAAATCGCCTGTTTGTGTGGATGATTTGATACTGTAGCCTGTCCGGTTGTTTTTTTATCAATGTTTTTCCTATCTTTCTCAGTAATCGAAACGATATTACCATTTATGTCTATAATTCGTGGTCTTCTACTTGTATATAAATTATCTATGGTCGCTAATTCGGCTAAAGGGTCATCGCACATGATAATTGCTTGAGGCTTTTCAGCATATTTTCCCTCTTTGACACGCTCATTAGCCAGTGCCGCAATTTGAATAGATATATTTTCCATGCTAAGTGGCATCTTATTTTGATATGGTCGCAACGCCGCTTGACTCACCTGACACGCAAGCAAATCTTCTCCTGTACTGATTTGAATTTCTAATTCATCATTGGTCTCATATGTTTCTATATATATATCAACTTCTCCATCTTCCTCTGATATTACCTTTATCGATCCGCCATAGGCCATATGTGTACCTGCTTGTGCAGGAATTTCTTTAACATCCATTTTATTGCATATATAGCGATAAAGCGGTCTACGCATTAAAATATCGCGTAATTCGCGCTGACCCTCAATATTCGAAAAATCAAAGCTTTTTACATTTGGATTTTCAATTTTATGTCCCATTAGCACCGAAATCGCCTCACGAGAAGCAGATGTCAACGCCAGTTCCGTTGCCGCCTGGTGACGCAAAAGATATGCAACCACTGTGCCATCATACTCCTGACACGCCTCTTGGTCAATCAGCATCATAGCTTTAATTTCAAAGAAAATCTCTTGTTTTTCTTCATCTTTAAGATAGAAATCCTTCAAAACACCTACTTTCTTGCATACATCTTTAAAAACGTTATTGATTTCTTTTTTAGTGCATCGAGTCAAAAAATCCTTGCCATGACACGCAAGTGGCAAAGTATCAATATCTTTTTTATACCCATCGCTTTAAGATACTTTTCTGCTTGACGCCTGCGTTCTTCTAACAGATTATACAGTTCTTTAACTAATGGTAGCAGTCGATATCCGTTATCCGTTTTGCTTCCTTCGATAATTCTTCTTGTGTCACCATCCAAAACGAATCGTCTCTCAATAGAGTACTCGTCTTTCTCCATCTTACGAATATCACCGAAAGAAAGCCCACCTGCTTCCGCCGTACGCAATGCTAACAGAAGCATCATTAAAAGGGCAATGCATTCTCCCTTTTCAGGCGCCTGCTTCAAAAGTTCCCTATAGATCTTGATAGCACTTTCTATCGTGAGCGATTTTAGTCTCTGCTTAAATTTCTCTGCCGCTCTCCGCACAATGACCCTTTGCGCTGGCGTTAATAACTGAATATCATCTGGAAGTTCAAAAGGACCATCTTTATAAAAATTTTTAAAAGTCAGCGTAGTAAGGCCTTTGACATGGGCACATTCAACGAGTACTTCAAAAAGTCTCCTGGACCGCTGATCTGCTTCCTCATTACCGGCAAAAACATTTATTTTCTCAAGCCAGATGTTCTCTGCTTCTTTCTCTGTCAACGTTGTAAAATCAATACTTTCAAAAATTTTAGCAACATATTTCCAAAAAAGATTATCGTATAATCGACAAGTACTGTCTGCCCAACGCTGTTGATTTTGCATTTCTAAAACAATATCCATATATACGCCTGAAGCAGTCAGCATACCTTTGGGCGTCATTTTTTGATAGAATGACTTTTTCTTCCAACTACCAAAACATGCTTTCGAGCGCAACTCTTTTCTTCTTCCTGATGCCGCTTGTGGACTTGAAAACAAACTCATGTTTATTCCTCCTACTACTCGTATAAACGTATAAAAAAAGAGCCTCATTGGGCTCTTAGGTATCATAGTATATCAATTTTAACTCCATATTTATCCTTTATTATCATTTGTTCCCCCCTCTTTTTTCGCCACCGCAAGTAAACTCGATCTGTTAAATTTTCCCCATCGCTAACTAATAGTTTATGGCATCTCTCCAATTGTGCTTCTATGCGCAGCAACGCCAGTCGTGAGCCATAATCTACATACCACTGTTCATATGTCTGTTGTGCTTGCAATCCAAGTATCTTCTGTACCTGACCTATATCCATACCACATATATTTCGACAATATCCTTCAAAACTAGCACGAATCAAGTCTGTTCTTGATGTCTTTGAATATTCTGGTATAACACTTTCAAGTACCTTATCTACAAACTTTTTGTATCTCTCAGGCGTTAATCGTCCGCTCTTTCCTTCAACAATCAATGGAGCGTGTATACCCGCTCCCGTCTCCAGTCGAGCCTTGAAGAGTGTACGCACCGCTGTTTGCGCCAAATATGTGCAAGGTATAAATCGTAGTTTTCCATACTCTCTATCATACAATCTCCACTCCGCTTCTTCACCTCTTTTTTGTGTCATTTTTCCGTCAATTTTTAATACTCGCAGTTCTTCATATTTCCATACACTAGAGAGATTTAGCCCACAAAGCTCACCCACTTTCACGCCGGTTGTCAACTGTAATAGCAGTGCCGCATATAAAGCTTCTTTATCCATGTGTTCAATACAACTCTGAGTTAACTTTCTTAATTCTTCTAATGTAAAAATTCTGGTTTTTAAATTTTTATCTGCCTTCTCTGTTGTGCTCCTAGCAGTTACAAGCACTTTGCTAGAAATATTTTCTTTCCAAATTCCACATTTAACGGCGCCATCATATATGATGTTCAATGCCCTTTTTAGTCCAATTTTATCCTCTTTTGTGTGTGCTACTGCATCCACTACACGTAACGTGTCAACATCTGCCGTACCTTCAAGTTCCTTAAGCGGCGGTAAATTCTGAAGTGCTTCTATTAAAAATGGCTTTCTTTCTTCCCCTATACCATATGCCTTTTGGACGCTTTCTTCTGCTATAATATGAAGTAGCAGCATTGACGGTGCTTGAGGAAGGCTTCCCTCTTTGATCCATTCGACCACTATCTTACTGTTTTTCCTAATAAGCTTTTCGGCCGCTTCATACACCTTAGGATCCTCTTTTCCTGCTGCTCGGATTCTCACTTTCACGCCTTTCTGATGCAGCATTTTCTTTTCTGGACTCATCAAACTAATGGAGTACCTCTGCCTTCCTTCTTTTGTCTTTTGCTCTTCTTTGATACGAAAAAAATTTCCCACTATAATGTCTGTCGGTATAATAACATTTTTTCTGCCCATATACAGCACTTCCTTAACGATTTTCAAAAAGGCAGGTATTAAAATACCTGCCTTTTTTAGGATATAAAAAAGGTCTTTTTGCAAGCAAAAAGACCTTTCTATACTTCTTCCATGATATCATTATAATACTTTGAGATTCTATTTGTCAAGCATGTTTCTATATTCATATATATTAAAAACACATAAAATTTTTTAAAAATTTCCCGAACCTATTCTATCCTCTTTTGTCCGTCTAAACAGATATCCACGCTTTATTCAACGGACAGCGTAGGTCATAATCGCCGGACGCAGAGTCCCGCTTGCCTGTAAAGGTACCCCCTCCCCCCCCCAAAAAAATCTCTGGCGGAAATACAACACTGTGGACATTGTGGACTGCAGAAAACCTATGCGTTATCGTCAACAGATGGTATAGCGGGTGGACAGGATTCCTAATAACGCACCTTCCAATCCAGTGACATCTTGGTATTAATCTAGATTTTGCGAAAAAACGCTTTGTCCATGACCAGCATGTCCAGAAGTACAAAAGTTACTATCTTGTTACTGCACTTTACCTATAGCGATACTATGTACTGGCATGACCGAGTGCGACATCCACATAAACAACAATTCCCTCGCATTTGTATAACGCCAACAGTCACTTCGGATAAAAATAAGGTGACTGGCCCGCATGGGAAAGTTCTGTTGTGCACAAAGACTTTCAGACCTATGCAGAATATAATCACCATTTATTCCATCAATTCCATATTTTCCCTATCACATCTTACATTCTTGATGAGTTACCTTCCAACCATAAGTTGCATCTGCTATCGTCCACAACCAAATCTTCACCAGTTTTGTCCTCTCACTTCACTGCAATTCTATCCCCCATAAATTCACTTTTACGATTGCTTTATACAGTCACTATTCTAATAACTACATATTCTCCAAAGCATATGTTTTTCTATTGACTATTCGGCTTGCCTGTCCCAAATCACACCTGATAGACGGTGCAATTTGGGACAGCTAATGATTTATTCTAAGTTCTGGCCTTCTAACCGCTTTCCCGGAGGTTTTCTAAGTGCTCTGAAAAATACAAAAAAACCGCTGATTTCTTACGAAATCAGCGGTTAAACATGGTTGCGGGGACAGGACTTGAACCTGCGGCCTCCGGGTTATGAGCCCGACGAGCTACCAACTGCTCTACCCCGCGATATAGATTTTATCGCAGCTCTCTCTCAGAGTGCTTATATACTATACCATAGGATAGCGCAGTTGTCAAGCATAATTTTCAATTTTCTATTCGATAAATTCAGTCTTTTATCTCGCTGTCCTCTGCGGGCAGCAGATCCGGCAGTTCAAACCAGAAGCAGATACCGCCTTCGACGTTCTCCGCGCCGCAGGCGCCGTGCAGGGTATCCGCGATGGCGCGGACAAGCGACAGACCGATGCCGGTACCGCCGGCCTCTCGGGTGCGGGCGCGGTCAGTGCGGTAGAATTTCTCCCAGATCTTCGGCAGCTCCTCCTCCGGCAGACCTTCGCCTTCATTGAACACGGACAGGCGCACGCTGTTTCCGGTCCTTGCGGCCGAAATCTCAATGTGCTTGCCCTCGGGCGTGTAGCGGATGGCGTTGGACAGGTAATTCATCAGCACCTGATCGAGCAGATCGCCGTCTGTGCGGACCGTAATATGCGCGTTCTCATATTCCACGGTCAAACCTCGATTTTCACACAAAACAGCGGTTTTGCGCACCGCTTCCGCACAAAGTGCATGCAGATCAATATCCTCGTCGAACGTCTGCTCTGCACCCAGCTCCAGCCGTGAAAGACTGAGCAGCTGCATGACCAGCTTGTTCATGTGGTCGGCCTCATCGGCGATGGTGTCGCAGTAGAACTTTCGGTCCTCGGGGTCATCGGCCACGCCAGCCGTCAGGCCCTCGGCATAGCCCTGAATGAGCGCGATCGGCGTTTTCAGCTCATGCGACACGTTGACGATAAACTCCTGCCGCATATTGTCGATACGCTCCTTCTCCTCGATCTCCTGCGCCAGCTGATCGTTGGACTCCTTCAGCTCACCGATTGCCTGCTCCAAATACGCAGACAGGCGGTTGAGCGACTGTCCCAGCTGGTCAATCTCATCACCGTCCTCCTTGCCGGTGTACTGCATGGAGAAATCCAGCTCACTCATTCGGTCGGCCAGTCCCGCCATTTGAATAAGCGGGCGCGTAAACTGACGCGAGATAACATAGCCGCACCCCAGACAAATCAGCAGCGCACAGCCGCCAGCAATCAGCAGAAACACCAGATTCAGCGAAGAATTCTGTTCAATATACGCATAGGGCATATATGCGATCAGATATTCACCGTGTTCCGCATTCAGCACGCCGATCAGACATAAATACTGGTCATTATCGCGCAGACTGATCGTCATAAAGCGGTATTCGTTTTTACCCAAATCTACCCAGTCACGATTTTGGACCACGGATGCCAGCACCGCAAAGCTGCGGAACTTCTGCTCCATGTGCCCAAAATCAAACCCTATGTCACCCTCCTGCATGGCAGACGAGGTAATCACATCGCCGTTATCGGTCACCACTGCCAGACGAATGGCACTGCGGCTCTCATAGCTGTCCAGCAGCGCGGCAACATCCGAGGAATCACTCGCGTAGCTGGTACAGATGCTGCCGTAGGCATCACGCAGCTCGCTCCGGCGTGTCATCATATAGTAATCCTGATAGAAAAACACGTTGAGCAGCACAAGAATACCGATAAACACCAACGCGATAATGCTGATCGCAGCAAAAAACGTAAACCGGATTGACCGATGCTTCAGCTTCATACCTCGAAGCGGTAACCGTAGCCGCGCACGGTTTCGATCATGGTGCCGCACTCACCGAGCTTGGCGCGCAGCTTTTTAACGTGCGTATCCACGGTACGCAGGTCGCCGAAGTAATCGTAACCCCAGACTGCATTGAGGATACTCTCGCGCGACAGCGCAATCGCACGATTGTTCTTGAAGTAGATAAGCAGCTCGTACTCCTTGGGGGTCAGGTCGATCGGCTTGTTCTCCACCATGACCTCACGGCGCAGCTCATTAACTGACAGCTTGCCAAGCTGTTCGAGCGGTGCACCGACGCGGCCTTCTCGTTTGAGCAGTGTGCGCACGCGGGCCGCCAGCACGATCGGCGAAAACGGCTTGGTGATATAGTCATCCGCGCCGGTTTCAAGGCCGCGCAC
>OGXB01001644.1_pt1 | contig 10466 bp, 7 predicted proteins | sample 1576161 | NCBI WGS metagenome assembly OGXB01 (sample SAMEA3541474, study PRJEB24748) | human gut metagenome | biome: human gut; feature: human-associated habitat; material: faeces | place: China | collected 2012
GGTTGATCTTGCCGCCTGAGAGCTTGCACATCAGTTTACCAAACAGGACACCGCCCGCAGTACCGAATGCAAATGCGATCAGACCAAGTGCTACGATTTTCAGAGTATCCAGGTTCAGGAATGCTTCTGCACTTGTAGATGCACCTACAGAAGTACCAAGCAGGATAACTACGATGTACATCATTGCGTTGGATGCGGTCTCTGTCAGCTGTCTTACAACACCGGATTCTTTGAACAGGTTACCAAGCATCAGCATACCTACCAGAGGAGCTGTTGTCGGAAGAATCATACATACAACGATGGTTACGATGATCGGGAACAGAATTTTCTCAAGCTGTGTAACCGGACGAAGCTGTCCCATTTTAATCTTTCTTTCCTTCTCTGTTGTGAGAAGCTTCATGATCGGCGGCTGGATGATCGGAACCAGTGACATGTACGAGTACGCCGCCACGGCGATTGGTCCCATCAGAGCCGTCTGCTGGAGCTTACCTGCAAGGAAGATGGATGTCGGTCCGTCTGCTCCACCGATGATGGAGATAGCAGCTGCTGCCTTATCAGAGAAACCAAGAGCCATCGCGCCAAGATAAGCTGCGAAAATACCAAACTGTGCTGCCGCACCGAGGAGGAAGCTCGCCGGGTTGGCAATGAGCGGTCCGAAGTCAGTCATCGCACCGACACCCATGAAAATAAGTGACGGGAGAATAGACCACTCATCCAGCTGGAAGAAGTAATACAAAAGTCCGCCCGTTCCGTTAGCCGAATCTTCTGCATGAAGCATGATATCCGGGTAAATATTTACCAGGAGCATACCAAATGCAATCGGTACAAGCAGAAGCGGTTCAAACCCATGCTTGATTGCAAGATAAAGGAAAAAACATGCAACTGCGATCATAATGTAGTTACCCCAAGTCAGGTTGAGGAACGCAGTCTGCTGCACGAGGTTTCCCAGTGTGTTAGTGATATATTCCATGTTATAACCTCCTGTTTTTCAAAAGGATGTTGCTCCTTAGTTCAATGTAGCCAGTGTCTGTCCTGCTTCTACTGCATCACCTACTGCTACATCGATACTTGCAACTGTTCCGTCTTCCGGAGCTACAACAGGAATTTCCATCTTCATTGCTTCTACGATAAGAACTGCATCACCGCGGGATACTTTCTGTCCTACGCTTGCTTCGATCTTAAATACTTTTCCGGCTGCACCTGCTTCTACCTTGATGCTTCCAGCTCCGGCTGCTGCTTTTGGAGCTGCCTTCGGTGCTGCTTTCGGAGCTGCCTTTGGTGCTGCTACTGGTGCTGCAGCTGCTCCGTTTCCGTTTTCTTCTACTGTAACATCATATACGTTGCCGTTAACTGTGATTGTATAGTTTTTCATCTTTAAATCCTCCTGATTCTATTCGCACTATGCATTCCATTTGTTTGATTTTCTTCTCTTGATAGAACGTACTACAAATCCGTCTGTAGTAGTTCCTTCTGCTGCTGCGATCGCTGCTGCGATAACTGCAACAAGTTCGGTATCATCCATTTCTTCTGCTTCTTCTACAGCTGCTGCCACTGCCGGAGCCGGTGCTGCCTTCGGAGCTTCTTCTTTTTTCTTCTTGGATGTACCGTTAAGTAATGCAGGAACGTATTTGATCAGGGAAATGATAAAGCTCATGAAAATAAGCATTACGAATACAGTTCCCATACCAAGTAATGTGTTAAGTCCCGCTTTTTCAAGGATTTCGCTCATGCCGTAATGAGCATTGACTGTAAATGATTCCAGAGTCATATTCTCATCGAATACGAATTCCAGGTCTGCATTTCTGTCAGAAAATGTTGCCGGTGCAGTTACCGTAACACCTGTAGAAGATGCCTCGAATTCATAGTCTTTATGGCTTTCATAATCGCCGCATTCTTCCAGGGATGCTTTCCATCCTTCCAGTGCAGTTGCGAAAGTGTCTGCTTCCATCTGCACACCGGTCTGGTTTTCAAACTGTGCCATCAGATATCCCTGATTCCAGTCTGACATCTCTGTGATCTGGTCGCTTGTGATGGATCCGCTCTCAATGATATCAAAAACAGCATCACAAGACTGGATCAGTGTATCTTTGTCATAGCTGACGGTCTTGGCATTCCCGCAGCCTGCAAGGCCGAGCACAAGTACCAGAACTGCGACTACTAAACTAATCTTTTTCTTCACTTTGCTTCACCTCGCTAAATTGTTCCGTGTTTTTTGGATGGTCTTTCTTCCCTTTTTGTAAATAACATCTCAAATGCACCGATCACATATTTTCTGGTATCTGCCGGTTCGATGATGGTATCTACATATCCTCTTCCAGCTGCGGAAAGCGGGTTTGACTGAAGTGCTTTGTATTCTTCTGTCTTTGCTTTTAATGTATCTGCATCTGCATCTGTGTACATGATCTTCGCTGCCATGTCTGCTGCCATCATTCCGATCTCAGCTTCCGGCCATGCGTATACCATGTCTGCTCCGATTGCTTTGCTGTTCATTGTCACATATGCGCTTCCGAATGCTTTACCTGTAATCACATTGACTTTTGGTACAGTTGCATCTGCAAATGCATAAGTGAGAGCTGCCATCTCTCTTGCAAGGTTCTTTTCTGAGCATGCAGTTGCCTTGAGTCCCTTTACATTTGTAAGTGTGAGTACCGGAATTCCGAATGCATCACAGAATTTAACGAAAGCTGCTGCTTTCTTGCATCCCATTGCTGAGAGTGTGCCGTCGAATTCTTCTGCTGTGTTGCCTTCTTCATCGTATACTTTTGAGCGGTTGGCAACAGCACCTACTGTCATTCCGTTCAGGCGGATGAATCCTGTTACCATATCTTTTGCATAAGCTTTCTTTGTCTCAATGAATACACCATTGTCAGAGATCATAGAAAGAGCAAGTGCTGCATCTTCTGCTGCATTCTCAAGATCTGCACATACTCTGTTCAGATCATCTGTGCATTCATCATATGCATCGTTGTCTTCGTTGTTAGCCGGAAGAATTGCTACGAGTGAGCGGATCTCGCCAAGAATTTCTTCTTCGCTTCCTACGCCGTCAACGATTCCGGATTCTTCACTCTGGAATTTTGCGCTTGCTGTATCGCATTTGTCCGCGGTGTTGCCCGGAATGGTGTTCGGAGAGTTTACGAATAATTTTCCGTTCTCTGCCATGAATGTAAAATCAGAAAGTGCTGCTGCCGCTGCCAGTCCACCACCGCAATTGCCGAATACTGCTGTGATCTGTGGAATTACGCCAGAAGCCATAGCCTGTTTGTAATAGAAGCTTCCGAATGCGTTCAGTGCGTCAGTTGCTTCCTGAAGACGAAGTCCTGCGCAGTCGATCAGACCGATCACCGGTGCGCCCATCTTCATTGCCATATCATAAATGTTCGCAATCTTCTTTGCGTGCATCTCACCGATGGTTCCGTTCAGTACAGATGCGTCCTGGCTGTATACATATACCAGGTTTCCATCGATCACACCGTAACCTGTGATGACGCCATCTGTCGGAGCTTTTTTCTCCTGCATGTTGAAATCTGTTGCTCTTGCAGTTACCTGTCCACCGATTTCAACAAAGCTTCCCTCATCGAGCAAATTGGCAATTCTTAAGCTCGCCGGGTTTGATGATGTTGTGTTGCTCATAAATCTAGCCCTCCATTTTTATAAATTTAATAATTAAATCAAATTTTCTGCCGTGTATATTATACTTGCTTTCTATGCAATACGCAACTGTTTTTGATAAGTTTTCTCTTATTTTGTTAAATTTTCGACAAGTAATTTTCACGTGTAAAAAAAGCCTCTGCAACGCAGAAGCCTTTTTTTTACATAAACATATTCCCTGTTCCGACATAACGGATGCCGTCTTCAAAGACTCTTTTTCCGCCAAGTGTAACAAATTTTACATCTTTTAATCTGGTGATATCCCGGCTTAAGTCACCGCCAACTACCAGAAGATCTGCATCCAGTCCTTCGGCAACAAGTCCGCGTTCTTTTTCCACACCCAGAACCTTTGCCGGATTGGAAGTTGCCACCTGTACTGCCTGCACCGGTGTAATTCCGTATTCCACCATATATTGCAGTTCTCTCGGAAGCGGTAAGAGCGGAGAATGATACATCACCATATCGGTGCCGGCAAGAACCGTCACACCCGTATCATAAAATTCTTTAAAATGATCCCGGTACGCTTTGTATGCAGGTTCAAAGAATTCATAATTTGCCATCTCTTTTTGCATGACCGGATCACTGACCGGTGCATCGCCATTCTTCTCGATATTTTCCTTGCACAGTTCATAGAGATAAGTATATGCCATGATAGTCGGTGTCCAGGCAATACCTTTTTCTGCCATCTGCTTTGCATGATCCAGCGTCATAAAGGTTCCATGTTCGATCGTGTCAAATCCGGCATCAATGCACATCTGGATCCCCGGATTGGTTCCGGCATGCACGCCACACTTGATTCCTCTTCTGTGGCATTCATCCACCGCCGCATCCAGTTCTTCCTGGGTAAGCTCCGGATACGATTCGCGGTTGGTGGTCAGGATCTTCACCCATTCCGCACCATCGCGAACCTGCTTACGGATTTCTTTACGGATTGCCCACGGACCGTCCGCTTCCTCGACTTCATCCCAGGCATGTCCGCCCGTCATGCAGATTCCGGTATCCGTATGCACGATTCTCGGGATCACGATAAATCCCTTCTTTTCTGCCAGTTTCAGATTCTTGCATACACCATGTGCTGAAGACATATCCCGCACCGTGGTGATCCCTCTTTCAAATGCAGCCTGCGCATGCTGCAACGCATATAACATGATCAGCTGTGCCCCATAATTAAAGCTGTCCGGCTGGGAATAGCCGTATGCAAGATGCGCATGCATATCCATAAGTCCCGGAAGAAGTGTCGCATCACCATATTCCTTAACTTCCTCCTGCGGAAATTCTTTCAGCAGCTCTTCTTTTGGTGCGATTTTTCCGATCTTACCGTCCTCTCCAATATAGACTGCCTTATCCGTAAGAACGGTCTTTCCATCTCCTGTAATCAGATATTTCGTACTGATAATCATCCCTTGGTCCCTCTTTTATTCCTTTATTTTTCAAATACACGCAGCCCTTTCATGCTGCCTCTCTCTCGTCGCATTCATTCTTTAATATTTTAAAGTGCAACCATTTTGAAGTGTATTATACTTGTTTTTCCTAAAAGGCGCAACCATTTCAAACAAAATCTGTTAAAATTTTTGCAATTGTGGAAGCCTCTGCTGACACAATTTTCGCTTTCAGAGGCTCATCGCAATGTTTTGCACAATGGACTTCACCCCCATATTTTTCTAAATCTGCCCCACTACCTCCCCCTCGCAGACCGTCCCCGCCAAAAAAAGAAAACCCTTATCCGGCAAACCACCAGATAAGGATTTCCTCAATTCTTTATACTTTTTTAGGATGACAACATTTTTATTACAGTGTGATCAGAGCATCTGTAATATTTGTAATTCTGCGGTATCCATCTTCTGTGATCAGGAAATCATCTTCCTGACGGACGCCACCGATTCCCGGAATGTAAATTCCAGGTTCGATCGTATGAACCATTCCCGGCTGAAGGGTCACTTTACTGCCGGTACAGATATACGGCTGTTCATGAATATCCAGTCCGAAGTTGTGTCCCGGACCATGTGGAATATGATAGCCTGCATCTTCTACTACCTTCACGATGATATCTCTGAGCTCGCCCATAACCATTCCCGGTTTCAGGCTGTTCTGACCAGCATCCTTTGCTTTTCTGACTACGTCAAACATCTTGTAAAGCTCCGGATTTTTGGCTTTCCCTACTGCAACAGTACGGGTAATATCCGAGCAGTATCCGTGATAATAAGTTCCGAAATCAATCGTCACAAAATCACCAAGCTGGATTTTTCTATCGGATGCTGTCGCATGACAGTTTGCTCCGTTATCCGGACCAGATGCTACGATCGTCTCGAAGCAGAATCCGGAGCCGCCACGGCTTCTGAACTGATATTCCAGTTCATTTGCAATATCAATCTCTGTAACGCCCGGTTTGATCACATCAAGCAGTGCATAGAAAGATCTCTCTGAAATCCGGCATGCCTGTTCGATCGTCTCGATTTCTTCCGGTGTCTTGATCGCACGTAAAGGTTCTACATAAGACCCTTCGGAAACGAATTTGGTATCAGGCGCCTGACTTACCAGATCCTGATAATCATCAAACGTAAGATCTGCTCCACAGATTGCACACTGTTTTACCCCTGCTTCTGCCGCCAATTTACCGGTCTGGCTGAAGTAATTCAGTCCTTCACCGTAGACAACAACTTCAAATCCTTCTGTTCCCTGTGCGGCCTGGAATTCAAACCGTCCGTCGGTTACAAAATAGTTTTTCTTTTCTGTCAAAAGCAGGACTGCAACTCCATATTCTCCAGTAAAGCCGGTCAGATACTTAATGTCGCTGCCTTTGCTGATCACAATTCCGTCATGACCATTTTTCTTTACAGCATCTACAATTTTCTGTATGCGTGTATTCATTGTTCCATCTCCTACTGAATGAAATCCCAGTTGAATTTCATATTTTCATCATATGATTTGTATGGTTTTCCATCAATATCATAGATGTTTACATTATAATGCCAAGGTTCCGGAAGTGTCTTCTCCGGATAAATGTGCTTCATCAGCTCATATCCTTCCGGATCATAGACCTTCAATTCCTCTCTTGTGTTGACCGGTCCGCGGATACCATCCCATCGTCCGTCAACACCTTCCTGCATGACATTGAACCAGACAGTACTTAAGGTTGCAAAATACTCTTCGTAATTGCTGATCGCATAAGTGTCCGGCCACAAACCATTGTCGCTGGCATGCTGATATGCTTTCCGGATCATGTCTGCAAGCGTCTGGTCTTTCAGACCATTCATTCCAACCAGATGGATCGCATGTCCGAATTCATGGACAAGGATCATCTCATTTGGATAACTGGTTGCATATCTTCCGGTTCTGAGACGGATTACATTTGCCTCTGAAATAGAGGATGCCGGATTCGTCATCTCACCGCCGTAACCTGCCACGTGGCGGGTTGCAAGCAGATATCCCATTCTGTGTTCCGGGACATCATATGCATTCTCAAGCAGTCCGAACACAGATACCTCTGCGCCTTTGCGGACGAGCTCTTCTGCTACTTCCGGGATCTTTTCAAGCATCATATCAATAATTACAAGTGCTTTATCCACTACAGCCGGTGTTGTTTTTTCTCCGGCTTTTACTACAATGCCGGAGGTTCCTTTTTTGCGGACTACATAATATGGCTGATACACGGTCTGGTAGACCTTTTCATTGTCTGCCGGTCTGTCTTTTACATCAGTCAGCTTTCCGATAACCTGTACGGTAACCTCTCCTGCACATTCCGGATCAACCGGATGAACCAGGGAAAGTGTGGTACGCATGGATTCTTTCTGGTATACCGTACCATAATCCCATGTCATATCACTAGTCCAGTGTACCAGTTCCTGTACTTTCCCTTTGTATTTTACCAGATAATCGTTTTCATTATCAGCACGGCGCATCTGTTCGCCCCAATAAATCTCAATTCTTCTGTCATCGATCAGAATGACTTTTTCGACCGGTGCATAATTACAATTCTCTGACATTTATTTTTCATCCTCCTGAAACATAAACTTATTTCCTGATCTTTTATGCTTCTGCGTTCTTGTCCAGTCCCATTCCGACTGCAAGCTTTTTACTGAAGATTGCTACAACCGCACCGACTGCACATACACCCAAACCGATTGCTACGAAGAACGGAATTTCGCTTCCTTCTTTGTAGAAGTTTGTGAGCAGCGTGTTAAGAGCAGCTCCTGTAGACTGTGACATTGACCAGATTGTCATCATCTGTGTCATGAATGCCTTCGGTGCTGCAACAGCCGTGATTGAGTAACCGATCGGGCAGGTAAATCCTTCACCAAGCATCAGGATTGCATAGAATAATACGATCCACCATGCGCTGACTTTTGCATCTCCAGGATAGATTACATAGAGGAGTGCAATGATTAAAGCTCCAAATCCCCAGAAGATTGTTCCGATACCCATCTTTGTGGTTCCGTATGGCTGTTTCTTTCCGAGTTTTGTCCATACTGCTGTCAGAATACTTCCGATGATAACTGCAAATACTGCTGGGATTGTCTGCATAGATGCTGCAGGCACTTCAATTCCGAACAGTACACGGTTAACCTTTTCTTCATAGAAGATTGCAAGGATTGAAATTGTCTGTGTCCAGATCAGCAGGGTAACTGCGTTACAGATGAACGGCGGAACCAGGCAGAGGATTTTCTTCTTCTCATGTGGCTCTGTCTTTTTACTTTTGTAAATAACTACCAGGTATACGATCGGGATAATGATCGATACAGTACTGATTACATTTGAGAATACAGAAATACTTAATGTTCCTGTTGCAAAAAGCGTTGCAAGAACAACTGCGCAGATAACAAGTACAATGATCATCTTTGTGATGAAAGAACGTTTCTTATCATCTGGAAGCGGATCATCCGGTTCAATACCGATATTACCGAAGAACGGTTTGTATGTAACTGCATATACAACGATACCCAGGAATGCAAGGACTGCACATGCCGCGAATGCTACATGGTATCCGAGTGCTGCTGCGATTGCACCGGAAAGTACCGGAGCTGCTGCACCAATGTTAGAAATTACGTAAGAAATCGTGTAAGCGCTGTCACGTCTTCCATCGGATTCATCATAGAATTTTCCAAGAAGAGCATCCAGACATCTGCCACCGAACATCGGTCCGATTGCCAGACATCCCATAGCGATTCCATAGCCAGGAACGCCAAGTGGTAATGCAAGGCATACATATCCAATAAATGAAAGTGATCTTGCTATAAATAAAGACTTCCGGCATCCTAAGATACGGTCGCAGACAAAGCTTCCGACAATACCTGTCAGTACGACAACTGTTGAATATAAAGAGATCAGCTGTGCTGCATTTGCCTTGCTGAATCCAAGTCCTTCCGGTGCATTTGCGTATAAGTAGTAAATCAGTACCGCACTCATCGCATAGTTTGCAAAAGAGTTACAAAGCTGCATAAAGCTCAGGGTTCCCACACCCTTTGGCTGTCCTAAAAAGGCGGTTTGTTTTCTTAACGCCTCATCATGTTCGTTCATTATTTTTCCCTCCAAAATAACCTTTTGTATTCAATTCATTCAACAAAAAACAATCGTGAATTTTTCCCCATCCTCAGATGTCTTCACTCCTCCTTGTTTCATAATTTTTAACTTTTGTTTTTTATTTTGAACATACAAGTATCTTACTTTTTTTTGTTCACTTTGTCAATATTTTCGTCTGTAAATATGAATTTTTGTTCACATTCATAAACATTGACGAAAAAAGAACGCAAAAAACGTCTTTTCCCCGTTTTTTGCGCCCTTTTTTCGTCATTTTTATGTATTATTTATTTCTGGTTGCGGAACTGTACCGGTGTGATATTGTACGCCTTCTTGAAAAGTCTGTTGAAATGCTCTACATTCTGATATCCAACGGTCAGTGCAATATTTTCAACGGTCATGCTGCTGCTCTTTAACAGGGCACGTGCCTTTTTCATTCTGACTTTTTTGACAATATCCCCGAAAGTCATTCCGGATTTTTCTTTGATATATTTAGAAAGATACGGTTTGGACAGGAAGAATTTTTCTGCCAGATCATCTAAAGATACATCCAGATAATTTGCCTGGATATAGTTCATGATCTCTACCATTCTTTCATCTTTACATTCATTCACATTCTTCAGTTCATCGATCTTATTGACAGCAACTGTCAATGCCTCAATAGAAGCTTTGATGATATCGGCATCAATTCCGACTCCCCAGTAGGTCTTTCCATTGCAGATGACACCTACATAAGCACATGCCTTGGAAGAAGAACCACGTGTCAGGGAATGTTCTTCGTAGAAGCTCAGTTCATAGCTGATACCAAAGTACTGTTTGATCGCATTGCTGACTGCGTCAAGACGTCCGTTACCGCCTGCTGTTACCACACGTTTTCCATTTGCATGGGAAATGGTTGCATCTGCTATAATACCATCTTCCTGTTTGAAGTGGCATTCATCGATAGAGAAGATTCCTTTGTAATTTACATAATGATCTTCAAAAATGTGGTATACCCAGTCCGGAGTCAGCTCCTTATGTGCTTTATCGGATACATCTTTTACCATGTAGCCGACTTCTTCACGCATTTCTTTCGGAACGCTGATGCCAAAGTTCTGTTTCAGAATGTAGCTTACACCGCCTTTTCCTGACTGGCTGTTGATACGGATAACATCCGAATCATATCTTCTTCCAACATCCTGTGGGTCAATCGGAAGATATGGAACTGTCCATGTCTTGCAGTCATGTTCTTCTCTCCATGCCATGCCCTTTGCAATCGCATCCTGATGGGAACCTGAGAACGCAGTAAATACAAGGTCACCTGC
>OGXB01001654.1_pt1 | contig 10423 bp, 6 predicted proteins | sample 1576161 | NCBI WGS metagenome assembly OGXB01 (sample SAMEA3541474, study PRJEB24748) | human gut metagenome | biome: human gut; feature: human-associated habitat; material: faeces | place: China | collected 2012
AAAGTACAGGCAGTTCGAAAAAGAATACGGAGCAGGCTTCTTCGGATACCGAGGCATCAAAAGACATTTTTGCAATGGATACCTATATGACAGTGACAGCATATGGAGAAAAAGCACAGGATGCGGTGGATGCCGCTGAAGCAGAGATTGAAAGATTAGATACACTTTTATCAACGGGAAATGCAGACAGTGAGATTGCGAAACTGAATGAACAGAAAAGTGCAGCACTTTCAGAAGATGGCGGATATCTTGTGAAGCGCGCACTGGAACTGAATAAGGAAACGGATGGGGCATTTGATATCGCAATTTATCCGGTTATGGAGGCGTGGGGATTTCCGACACAGAATTTCCGTGTCCCGTCAGCTGACGAACTGACAGGGCTTCTGAAGCATGTGGATGCAGCGAAGATCTCATACGATAAGGATACAAGAGAAATCTCTTTTGAAGATGACCAGATGAAAATCGACCTTGGAGGAATTGCAAAAGGCTATACTTCTTCGCGGATTATGGATATTTTCAAAGAAAACGGGATTACAAGCGGTCTGGTAAATCTGGGTGGAAATGTACAGGCACTTGGAACCAAGACAGACGGAAGCAACTGGCGGGTTGCGGTACAGAGTCCGGACGACACAGAGGATTATCTGGGAGTTTTATCCATTCGGAATAAAGCGGTGATCACATCTGGTGGATATGAACGCTATTTTGAACAGGATGGTGTGACCTATCATCACATTATTGATCCAAAGACCGGATATCCGGCAGAGAACGGACTAGTATCTGTCACGATCGTAAGCTCGGACGGAACCCTTGCAGACGGACTTTCTACCTCGCTTTTTATCATGGGAGAAGAAAAAGCGGCAGAGTTCTGGAAGGCGCACAGTGATGAGTTTGAGGCGATCCTTGAGACAGATGACGGAACGATTTATGTGACAGAAGGTCTGAAAGACAGCTTTACAACGGATCTTGACATGAAGGTTATTACGAAATAATTTGCGTGAAATGAGAGGATAATGAGAGATGGACATCAAAGAAACCGGTAAAAAATTAAAACCGTTTGCACCCGTTCTTTCAGTTGCACTGGTTACGGCGTGCGTGGCAGGCTCCTTAAGCGGATATGAAGCGCCGGTCTATGCAGCGACGCAGGAAGAAACACCGATAAAAGAAGAGACAAAAGAGAAAAAAGAAGAAAAAAAGACAGCAGCCAAAGGTTCGTTTGATCTGGAGGATGGCGTATATAAAGGAACCGGAACCGGGTATGCAGGAAACATTACCGTATCGGTACAGATCAAGGATAAGCAGATTGTTTCGATTGACATTCTGAGTTCTTCCGATGATGAGGCATTTTTTTCACGGGCAAAAGCAGTGATCGACAAGATTATCGAAGGACAGACACTGGATGTGGATACTGTATCGGGAGCAACTTTCAGTTCCAGAGGAATCATCAGTGCGGTGAAAAATGCGCTGACCGGGGAAAAGGATAACAGCACGACAGGACAGGCACAGTCCGGCCAGACAGCGGCGGCAGCAGGAAGTTCGACCAGTGTGGCAAAAGTAGAGGATGCGGCAGCATATAAGGATGGAACCTACTACGGTTCAGGAACCGGATTTGGCGGTCCACTGAAGGTTATGGTAGAAATCAGCGGAGGAAAGATCGCATCCATCCAGATCGTGGAGAACAGTGACGGAAGCGATTACATTTCCAAAGCAGCTTCTCTGATCGATTCTATTATCGCGAAGCAGAGCACCAATGTGGATACGGTGTCCGGGGCAACCTACAGTTCGGTCGGAATTATCCAGGCAGTCCGGGATGCACTGAGCCAGGCGGCGGTAAACGGGACATCGGATGGCACACAGGATAACAATAGTAATAACAGCAATAACAATAGTTCGTCAGACGACAATAATTCTACTGTGACCGGAACCGTTCCGTACAAGGAAGGAATCTATTACGGAACAGCAGAAGGTTACAGCGGAGATGTATCCGTTGCAGTCGTGATCCAGGAAAAGACGATCAAAGCGATCCTGATCACAGAAAACTCCGATGATGAGGCGTTCTTCAATCGGGCAATGGATGTTGTGAAGAAAGTGATCAAGACACAGAAGACAGATGACGTAGATACCGTGTCCGGGGCAACCTACAGTTCTAAAGGACTGTTAAATGCAATCAAGAATGCACTGAAACAGGCTGAGAAAGTGACAAATGGAGAATCTGTTGATGAGAAGCCGGATCTGAATGATCTGAAAGAGCTGATCGAGAGAGCAGAAAAGTTGGAAGAAGATAAATACACAGAAACAAGCTGGGCAGTTCTGCAGACCAGACTTGCGGACGCACAAGAAGCACTCGAGGAAACAAAACAGACTATTGTGGATAAAGCAGTAGAAAAGCTGAAAACAGCAATTGCTCAGCTGGAATCAAAAGATGGAAAAGACGAAGAAAATACAAAATATGTCAGTGGAACTTATGAAGTGACCGTTCCGTGTACGCCGGATGAAGATGAAGACTTTGAAGAGTATGAGTTGACAATGTCGGTGGAGATCCGCAACGATAAAATTGTGTCAATTACGGATATCACAGGCGATGGTGCAAGCAGTAATGACAGCTATATTAAGAGAGCAGCAAATGGTACTTCAAGCATAAAAGGTGTGGTATCCCAGATCATAGATAAAGGAATGCCGGAGGATATTGATACTGTTTCCCGTGCAACCTGCTCTTCCAATGCAATCCTGGAAGGATGCAAAAAAGTACTGGAAGCAGCAGAAAGACCGACAGATACGGAGGCTGAATAACAATGAGAGAATTCTGGGTAAGACTGGTAAGTATGCTCGCGATCGTGGGGATTCTTCTTGGATACAATTCGGTGCTGGATGCCCGTGCAAAAGAAGACGAGATCGCCCGGCTTTCCGCACAGGTTGCCGGAAACGGACAATCAGACAGCGAAAATGGAGGTTCCACAAACTACAAGGACGGAACCTATACCGGGGAAGCTGATGGATTTGGCGGAACGATCCAGGTAGAAGTGAAGATTGAGAAAAGCAAGATTGCAGAGATCAATGTGATATCGGCAGAGAAAGAAGACGGAGCATACCTTTCCATGGCAAAGGATATGATTCCGAAGATCATCGATGCACAGAGCGCAGATATAGATACGATCAGTGGTGCGACATTCAGCTCGACCGGAATCAAAAATGCATCGGAACAGGCTCTGGAAAAGGCGGTAAAGTAACGTGAAAAAGATGGATATTCATAATTTAACGGCGAAAGATATAAAAAAATTACATATATGGCTGAGAGCATTGATCCAGGTACTGTATTTCCTGTTTATCCCATCTGTGTATACAGCGGCATTTGCCGGAGTGAAATACATCTTTACACAGATCGGTGCAGGCGAAAAGGTTGCCATGACCTCTTTTGTGACAGTACTGGTTGTGATCTGCATTTACACCATTCTGTTCGGAAGATTCTTTTGCGGATTCGCTTGTGCGTTCGGTACACTGGGAGATGGTGTGCATGCACTCTATGTGTGGATCTGTAAAAAGATGAAAAAGAAACCTCTTCAGATTGCGGATGCATGGACAGAAAAGCTCTGTTATCTGAAATATATTGTACTGACACTGATTTCAATCTTGTGCTTTGCAGGCGTCTATGGAAAGGGAAAAGGAACCAGCCCGTGGGATGTATTTTCCATGCTCCATGCCGGCAACTTTAAGCTTGGCGGATATCTGGTGGGACTCGTTCTTCTGGTTCTGATCCTTGTGGGAATGTGTTTTGAAGAACGGTTTTTCTGCAGAAATTTCTGCCCGATGGGAGCTGTGTTTTCCCTGCTTCCGGTCCTTCCGTTTTTCGCACTTCACAGAGACCGGGAAAATTGCATCAAAGGATGTAAGGCATGTACAAAGAAATGTCCTTCTAACATCGGACTTCCGGAAGATGGATCGCCGAAGATAGAAGGGGACTGTTTCCAGTGTCAGAAATGCATCGATACCTGTCCGAAAGGAAATATTCATACCGGAGTAAAAGGACTTCGTGGAAATGAATTCTGGTTTACGATTTTGCGGGCAGTAATCTTACTGATTCTTCTGCTCTGGCTGGGTGTATAGAAGATGAAGAAGAAAGATCTGATACTTGGAGCAGGAATTATTGTGATTGCGCTTGCGATGCTGCTTGTGATGCAGCTGACGAGAGGGGAAGAAGGAAACCAGATCCAGATTACGCTGAATGGCAAAATCTATGGAACCTATTCCTTGTCGAAGGATCAGACCATCGAAGTAAAGGATGGCGATTTTTATAACCGGATCCGGATCGAAGACGGAAAGGCGTATATGGAAGAGGCAAACTGCCCGGATGGATACTGTGAAGAGCAGGGAAAGATCAGCGGGCATACACAGACAATCGTTTGTCTGCCACATAAGCTCGTAGTAGAGGTTCTGGAAAATGAGAATGACCAGAGCTTTGGAACTTCAGATCCGGAAGATGTAGCTCCGGATACGATCGCAAAATGATAAAGGAAAAACAGATGAATAAAAACAAAAAACTTGCCAATATGGCAATGCTGGTTGCGCTGGCGATGATATTCAGTTATGTGGAAAGCTTAATACCGATCAATTTCGGGATACCGGGAATGAAGCTCGGAGTTGCCAATCTGGTGACAGTGACTGGGATGTACTTTCTGGAATTTCCGGAAGTATTTCTGGTTGTAGTTATGCGAATCCTGCTGACCGGCTTTTTATTTGGAAATGGAATGTCGATCGTTTACAGCCTGGCAGGAGGAATCTTAAGCTTTCTGGTCATGGCGCTGATGAAGAGGCTGAAAGGATTTTCCGTAGCCGGAGTCAGTATCGCCGGAGGCGTGTCACACAATATCGGTCAGATCATTGTGGCATCAGTTGTGGTAGAGAATCTGAAACTGATCTATTATCTTCCGGCACTTCTGATCGCCGGTACAGTGACCGGATTTGTGATGGGAATGATAAGTAAAAAGTTGCTTCCGATCGTAAAAAGAGAATCGGAGAGAGAGGCGCAGATAGGTTAATTTTTTTTAATTATGGGTTAGCAGAAACTAACTTAATAATAAATTTTATCAACAACAAGGAGGTAATTATGGGAAAGGGAACAATTAAGACAAAAGCTATGACAATGGCTGTGGCAATGTCGATGGTAGCCGGGCTCTGCCCGTCGACGGTGTTTGCGGCAAACAGTGAGGATGTAGCGAAGGTTCAGGATGGAACATATACAGGGACTGCAGAGTGTACACCGGATGAATATGGGGATTTTGAAAAATATGATCTTTCTGTAGAGGTAAAGATAGAAAATGGAGTAATCAAATCTATAGGAAATATCAAGGGAAATGGAGCAGAAGATAATAATACTTATATTACGAATGCTGCTAACGGAACGAAAAAGAATCCGAAAGGTGTTGTACAGCAGATTATAGATGCCAATGGAACAGATGGAATCAATGCAGTATCAAGAGCAACATGCTCATCGAATGCAATTGTTGAGGCTGTAAACAATGCATTAGAAGAAGCAACTAAGAAAGAAGAAAATAAAGAAGAAAATACTGTAAAGACAGAGGATCTGCAGGCTGTAATCACAAAAGCAGAAGGTTTAAGTGAAGCCGATTATACAGCTGAATCATGGAAAACAATGCAGGACGCACTGACAGCAGCGAAAGATGCTCTTGAGAAAAAAGAATCCCAGACAGCAGTAGATAGTGCAAAAGATACCTTGAATGCAGAAATTGATGCACTTGTAAAGAAAACACCAGATGTACAGAAAGAAGTCTATGTGTTAATGAACATTCCGTATGCTGACTTCTATAAAGCAGAAGGAGTAACAGGTGCGGATACTGTTTCATCAGCAACAAAGCAGAAAACCAGAGCTTCACTTGCAGCAGGTTCTTATCATGTAAACAGTGACGGTTCTGATATTACAGGTGTGACATTCCCGATTAAGATCAGTGATGCATCTGTATTAGAAAAATATATGCAGATTACAGATGATAGTAAGGTGGATATTACAACATCAATTAAAGGAAAAGAATCAACAACAACATATAAGGGAAAAGATGCATTATTTGAAAGCGCAAGCTATTCTTATTACACATTAAGTTATACACCGTCATATTATAAAGAAGCAACGGTAAATGCAGATGGAACATTTAACTTCAGTGAGGTAAAAGGAGAAGCTTCCAAAGTAAAGCCTCTGTCCGATGCTACAACAGAATTTAAAACCTCGTCTAATTATGGTGATTACCAGTTAAATATAGATGGTCTTCCAACAAGTATTAATACAGTATATGGTGTTGTGATTAGTACAAAAGAAGGAAGTAATTACGGTCTTCGTCATGTAGAAAATATCTGGAAGCTTAAGGAGCAGGAGCAGAAGCTCGCATGGAGCACTGGATTTGTAACAGAATCACATGGAAACAAACTTGATTCCAAAGATTATGCTACCATGATGGGACAGACGATTAATAAAGTAACTTGCTACACAAATGATGGTATTTATGAAATCCAGATGGACCAGAAAGTAGCGAAGAAATTTGATGGCGAAGTATCAGTGGCAGATATTTCTACCAAATCAGATACAACATCTGTTGTGGTAAGTGGACTTCCAAGTGATTTTGAAGAAGAATACAAAGTTGATGGAATCGATGAAGATGCATATTCTGTGGAAATTAAAACAGAAGGTAAGACTACTACAAGAACAATTAAATTCAAAAAAGCTCTTACAAAAGGTCGATATACCGTTACACTTAGCGATAGGAGTGGCACTTATGTACCGATTTCAACTACTTTTAATGCTTACACAGAGACAATGCCGGTGAAGTATAATGAAGATAATAAAGAACCGGCAGTTGTAAAGAATGACAATGTTACTGAAGAAGAATTTAAGACATATTTAGAACATATTAAATCTGTTACAGTGAACGGAAAGGAATATGTAGCATCTGGAAAGAGAGCAGTAAAACTAATTACAGAAGATGGAAAACTTGATCTTACACAAGATGCGTTTAAAGATGCAAAGGCAGGAGACGCATTTACTGTAACAATTGCAGAAGATGGATATCAGGCATATACATTTACTTATAAAGTAGCAGGAGAGGACAGTGAATATTCTTATGTTTATGTAGGAATGAACTGGTCAGAATACTGGGCAAATGAAGGTGTGTATGCAGCCGGAAATACCGAAGCATCTGGTGTTACTGATTCTCGTAATGAATATGATAAAGGCGCTTTTGATACCGTTACAAGAGCAACTGCAAATCATGGCTTACATAGAGGAAGTTTTCAGTGTACGGCAGTGATTAAAGATACAGATGGTAATCAATATAACCTGTCTTACTGGGACAAAAATGGAAAAGCAGTGATGACAGATGGCAGCATTTATACAAGAACTACAAATGCAGAAAAGAAGGCTGTATTTACTGCAGAAGATGGAAGCTCATTTATTCAGGCAGATTACAAAGTGACTGGTATAAAATATGTTCCTGTTAAAGTGAAAACAGCAGCTTTAAGTGCATTGAAAGAAAAATATGTGGTTGTAGAAAATGGAGGCACATTAAGTGGAGGATTTTCTGAAAATCAGCTTCAGTCTTACACAGCAATTGCAGATGTAACAGCAAATACAAATGGTCTTAAGACAGCTGAAAAACAAGAAGATGGAAGTTTTGCATTCTCTGAAAGAACAACAGGTTCCTATTCAGGCTTAAAAGACACACAGCTGACAGTGGCATCTGATATCACACCGAATGTCAGAGAGACAAAAGATGTGGGAAGCTTTGGAGAATTTATCCGTGTAGATTTAAATGGAAACTATGGTGGGCTTGGTTCTGCGATGCAGGCTGTTGAATGGACCTATTATGGAGATGATGCAAGCTATACAACACCGGTAAGAAAATTTGGAACAAAATTTGCGGCAGATAACTGGATGCATAAATCTATGGGAATCCAGCTTGGACTGACAGACTCTCTCAGATGCCAGCTTCCGGAGGGAACGGATGGAACAGGTTACTGGAAACTGACAGTCTATGGACTTGGTTATGCAGATTACAGCTATAGTTTCCAGATCGGAACAGAAAATCTTGCGGCACCAAAAACTGCAACCAAAGAAGATATCAAAGCATTACAGGACAAAATTGATAAAGCAAGTGCATTGAAAGAATCTGATTATACAAAGGATAGCTGGGATAAGATGATGAGTGAACTGGAAGAATCGAAAGAACTTCTTGCACAGGAGAATCCGTTACAGTCAGCTGTGAAAGAGCAAATGCTCCATATGACAGAAGCAATTGATGCTCTTGTGAAAGCAGATAAATATGTTCTCATGAACATCCCATACGCAGAATTCTACAAAGCTGAGACAACAAATAATGATATTGCTGTAGATGCATTTACTTCTGCAACAAAGAACAAGACCAGAACAACAGGTCTTGCAGGTGGATCATACCATGAAAACGCGGATGGATCCAAGATTGATGGTATCACTTATGCTGTAAAAGTAGATCCTTCGGTAGATCTTTCAAAATACAAAGAAGTAAAAGACAGCGATTCGGTGGAGATTACAGTTACAAACAGAGGAAAGACAAGTACTACAACTCTGACTGGAAAAGACACATTATTTGAGAATGCATCTTATGCATACTATCCACTTACAGAAGAACCGGCAAACTACAAAGAAGTTTCTGCTGATGAAAATGGAAAGCTTGTATTCGGTGAAGTAAAAGGAAAGGAAGCGGAGGCACTGACAGGTGTCAAAGCAGAATTATTAACCAAGTCTTCTTACGGGGATTATCAATTGAACCTTGATGGACTTCCGGAAGATAAAATTACTGCTTCGAATGTAAATGCAGTTGTAGTAAAGACAACAGACGGAACCGCTTATGGTATGCGTCATCTGGAAAATATCTGGAGGGGTAATGAGCTCGCATGGAGCACCGGATTTACAAGAGAAGTGCATGGTTGCCCGACATCATCTGAACATTATAAAACTATGATGGGTAAGACGATTGACAGCATTGAGTACTATACAACAAATGGCGTGTACACAATGGACATTGCAGATATCTATGTTCCTGTAAAATCAGAAACTACAAAAGTAGAAGTTGCAGATGCAGACATTACAGCAGGCAAAACTACAATCAATGTACAGCTTCCAGATGGATTTGATCCGGAATACAGTGTGGATGGACTGGATGTGTCGGTAGAAGGTAATGTACTGACTTTTAAAGCAGCGACAGAGAGCAGAGCAGCAGCTTCTGTAAAACCTGGAAAATATACCCTCACTATTAAAGATAAGAAGAACAAATATGCAGATGTTGTTACAACATTTACATTGACAACAAAAGATATGCCTGCAGCATATGATGCAGAGAATAAGAAACTTGTAGAGGCAGAAGGATTTGACACAGATGCGCTTAAAGCTTATCTTGGAAATATTACTTCTGTAAATGTAAATGGTAAAGATTATGCAGCAAGTGGAAGAGGCTCCGTAGTTATTATCAATAAGGATGGTACGATCAAGACAGATGCAGATCCGTTTAAGGATGCGGTAGCTGGAACGGAATTCCAGATTACAGTAGCTTCAACAGGTTATACAACTCCTCTTACATTTACTTACAAGATAGCAGAGACTCCGGCACCGGCAGAGGTTGATACAACAGCACTGGAAGCTGCAATTGCAGAAGCTGATAACCTTAAAGAAGCAGACTACACAGCAGAAAGCTGGAGTGTATACCAGGCAGCACTGCAGAGCGCACGTACTGCACTGGAAGCAAAGGAAAGTCAGGATGCAGTTGATCAGGCACTTGCTGCTTTAAATGCAGCAAAAGATGCACTGGTTAAAGCTGAAGAAGAACCGGTTGCAATCAATACTGCTTCTCTTGAAAAAGCAATTGCAGATGCAAAAGCGCTTAAAGAAGCAGATTACACAGCAGATAGCTGGAAAGCACTGCAGAGCGCACTTTCAGATGCCCAGAAAGCACTGGAAGCAAAAGAAAGCCAGGAAGCAGTAGATAATGTAACAAACAGCCTGAACAAAGCAATCAAAGCACTTGTAAAGAAAGGCAGCTCATCCGTAAAGAAGACAGATGGTACAACCAATGGATCCAAGAAAAGCGGAAGCGATTCTGTAAAAACAGGAGATCCGGCAAGTGTACTTGGCTGGCTTGGACTTGCAGTTTCCTCACTCGGGGCAGGTATGGGCGGCTTTGCCTGGAAGCGCAGAAAAAGAAAATAAGACTACACGATAATTTGTAACAAAGAATCAAATTGGAATAAGGATCAGAAAGCTGACAGACAGATGAGAAAAAATACATTTGTCTGCCAGCTTTTTTTCATAGGAGATTCCGAAGGAACTTCCTATGAAACAAAAGGCACTGCGTGCCGGAGATGCGCACTCGCACGAAGATGAAGAATGTCGCAA
>OGXB01001669.1_pt1 | contig 10365 bp, 8 predicted proteins | sample 1576161 | NCBI WGS metagenome assembly OGXB01 (sample SAMEA3541474, study PRJEB24748) | human gut metagenome | biome: human gut; feature: human-associated habitat; material: faeces | place: China | collected 2012
GCCAAGGCCAAGCATGAGGCCGAGGAAAGGGCTCGGCAGGACGCCGAAGCCGCGACGGCCAAACTTCAGGCGGAAGCCGAAGCAGCCCAACAGAAAAGCGAGTCCACCGCCTCCGACGACGCCGTGTGGGAAGAGGCGTTCAAGCAGAATCAGGATGAGCTGAACGCGATGGAAATCGAGATCGACGGCTTGGCCGGGGGCCTCAAGGCTATCATCAATCCGCTCCGCAAGAGCCTTCCCGGCATGGAGGAAGCCGCCCAGCGCCTGTTCTCTCTGGCCGGGACGCACAAGCTTGATCCCATCATGCTGGAATCCATCGATCAGCGCGGCGTATTGCAGGCTTCGGGCCTGCGCCAGCAGATGCAGCCCGTCCTGACCGCGCAAAACGTGGTCAAGGACAAAATCGCCGCGCTGGAACAGATGAAGAGAAGCCTCCCTCCCCTTCCGGAGAAAGGCAGCAAGGAAAAGCTGAATCCCGATCAGCAGCAGACGTGGAAAAACATCAGCCGCATCGAGAACAAACTCATCAAGATGGATCAGCGGCTGACGCTTGAGCTTTCCTCCGCCACGGACCTGCTCGGCAAAATCGAGAGTATGCACACAGGCGTGACCGGCTACCTGCCGGACCTGTGGCAGACCTATTATTTTTCAGTCCCGAGCCGCTTCTTCGACCCTGTCGCCTGGGAAGGGATCACCGAGCGGTGGGAAAAGACGCTCCAGAACATGAACCTGCGCATGAGCATCGAATTCCCGCGCAACCCTTCCGCATGGAAGGGCGTGGGGCTGCGGTTCCTCAACGTGCTGCTTCTGGGCTGCGTCGTCATCTTCTTCGTCAACCGCCGCATGGTCCGAGCCGAAAAGAAGGGCACCATGCCCACGGCCGCCCGCTCCGGCATCCTGCGCAGCCTCCTGTGGCAATTCACCGGCCTTGCGCTGGTCGGGGCATCCTTCGGGAGCCAGGGCGAGCTCTTCCGGGGGCTGCTCGTGCTCGGCAGCATCCTTGTCATCGGCGGCGAGATGACCCTCGCATGGGGTATGCGCTGCTTCATCCTCGACAAGAAGATGGGCCTCACCCCGCTCTGGCCCATGTATCTGGCCTCAAGCCTCGGCATCCTGATCAGCTACCCCAACCTGCCCGGCGGCATCCTCTCCCTGAGCTGGATCGCGGTGGGCCTGGTTTCGCTGTACATCCTCAAAGAACTGCACGCGCGCGAGCTTCCCGGCATCGAAAACAACCTGCTGCACGTCCACAGGCTGACCGTCTGGCTCAGCATGGCCGTCGCCGCCATCGGCTGGCCGCGGATGGCGATCCTCGTGCTCATCCTCGTCGACTGCCTCGCCATCAACACGCAGTTCATCATCGGCCTGCTCCAGATCCTCAACCGTTCCTCGGACGTGCAGGACAGTGAGCAGCACGCCCAGCGCAGCGTGCTCGCGGGACTCGTCGCGGCCTTCATCGCGCCCATCGTGCTGCTGCTCATCCTGTGCGGCATGGTGCTCTGGGTCATCGCCATGCCCGGCGGCGCGCTGCTCCTGTGGCACTACCTCGGTACCGGCGTGCAGGTCGGGTCCGCCTCGTTCAACATGGTGCATCTGATTCTTATCGTCAGCGTGTTCTACATTACGAGGGCGGCCATCACGGCCTCCCGCTCGTTCCTGAACCGCGTGGCCTCCCAGTCCTACAAGATCGACAAGACCCTGATCCCGCCCATGCAGACGGGCATCACCTACGGGCTGTGGACGCTCTTCGCCCTCTTCACCCTGAAAGCCCTCGGATTCGGGCTGGAAAACCTCGCGGTCATCGCCGGCGGCCTCTCCGTCGGTATCGGCTTCGGTATGCAGACCATCGTCAACAACTTCCTGTCGGGCCTCATCCTGATTTTCAGCCGGACCCTGCACGAAGGCGACGTCATCGACGTGGGCAACCTGCAGGGCGTCGTCCGCAAGATCAGCGTCCGCGCGACCACGGTAGAAACGTTCGACAACGCCATCATCTTTGTCCCGAACTCGGAATTCGTCTCCAACCGCCTGATCAACTGGACGCGCAACGGGCGCATCGTGCGCCGTGAAGTGGCCATCGGCGTGGCTTACGGGACCGATCCCAAGCTCGTGGAACGGTTGCTGGTTGAAGTGGCGCAGTCCGTCCCGCAGATTGTACGGCGGCCTCAGCCCTTCGTCCTGTTCATGGATTTTGCGGACAGCACGCTGAACTTCGTACTCCGTTACTGGTCGGACATCGGGACCGCCACGGACGCCGCCTCGGCCATCCGCCACCGGATCGTGGAGGTCTTCGCCGAGCATCAGGTGGAAATCGCCTTCCCGCAGCTTGACGTCCACGTCATCCCTCAGACGCCGTCCCTGACACGAGCTGAAGGGTAAGAAGGCTTGACTCGCCGCATTTGAAAGCATCAAACAAAACAGGCTCTCCCGACGGCATCGGGGGAGCCTGTTTTGCAAACAATACGTATCTAAATCCAACCCAGCGAAACATTAAAGGTACTTTTTACCTTAACGTCAATGTGCTCCGTGTTACGCTTCCTCCGGTAAAGACCTATTCATAGAACGGAAAAGGCCGGAACTCATTTCTTGGCAATGAGTCCCGGCCTTGCCTCGTTCCTGTGGAACAACTTCCACTAGAAAGGATTAAAACGCGTAGTTCAAGTTCAGGCCGACCTTGTACGCGGTCTTGTCGACACCACTGAGCTTGCTCCCCCAAACATCCTTATCCAGATCGAGGCGGACAAAGCCCATTTCAGCCGCCAGCGTCAGGTTCTCGTAGATCTTGTACTGGGAATCGAAGTTGACTTCCCACGCATGGTCTTTCGTCGTCAGGTAGACGTTGCCGCTCTCGACGCCGCCGACCGGGCCGGAAGTGACCATCCGGGTATTGTTCGTACCCGTATAGAAGCCCACCGCCAACGTATGGGTGAGATTTTCAAAGAACGAGATGTCGGCAAGGCGGGCGACCACGCCCCACGTGCCCGTGGGCGTATTGCTAAGCACAGCGCCGTCCGAAATCCCATAAGCGCCGTCCCAGCCAAGGGTCGTGGCGCCCCAGCCGGGGGACAGCGTGGGCAGGCGTTCCGAGCCGTCCATCGTATCGGAATTGTCGCCGGAGCCGTACCAGGCGATGAGGCCGGGGGTCACGTAGTCGAGCTTGTACTCGGCAATACCGGAAAGCAGCCAGCCCTGCCGGGTCAGATCCTGCCCGTTGGCCGCCTTGCCCCAGTCGGCCTTGCCGTAAGCGAAATCAAAGGCGAGGCGCAGCGGATCAAACGTCGTCAGCTCTCCGCCGATGCCAAGCCACCATGCCGGGTTGTTCGAATCTTTGGCCACGACGGAAACGCCGTCCTGCCCATAGGGAAGCAGGCCGACGATCAGGGATTCGCCGTTCTCGCCCACTTCATTCAGGCTGTTCTTGCCGAGATTGCCGTACATGCCCCACGGGTTGAGCTGCCAGCCTTCCCCGGTCAACGGGACGCTCAGGCCCACAAAGTCCATCGCGTTGCCCACGCCGCGGTCAATCGTGGTGTTGTCGTTTTCCGCACGCATCCAGAACAGGGACATCCCGGCCATATCATTGAACTGATAGGACAGGGTGATGCCCGCGCCGTCCGAGTCGTCGCTCCCCATGATGGGATCGCCAGCTACGAAGTTCGGCAGGCTGAACGGCTGCAAGCCCATGCGGACGCGCAGATCCGTCTGGGGCACAACCCAATCCACGTACGAGTACCGGACTTCGACGACCTTGCCGTCCGTTCCGAGCGCGCCACCTTCACTGCTGTTGCCCCAATTGGTGTCCCCGACTTCAAAGAACACCGTACCCTTCAGGGATTCGGACGCGATGATGTCCACCTGCGTGCGCAAGCGCTGGCGGGCATGGAACAGATCGTCGGCCTTTTCCTTGGCGAAGCCGATATTGTTCCATTCGGTGTTGAAATCCCATTCTCCCGAAACCTTGATGTCGGCGGCCTGCACACCCTTGTGCGCCGCGCCGAAAACAAGCCCTGGTGCCAAAAGAAGGACGGCTACTTTCTTCATGCTGCTTCCTGAATTGAGTCTTTGAGGTTCACGGAAAGGGCCGATGGCCCGTTTATGGTTGACCGCCCCCCGGGATGAAGACGCAAGGCATGGCCTCGGCTTGCGGAATACCGTCGCCAGCTGAGCGTTCCCGAGAGCGGAAGATCCCGTCTTGGACGGCTAGAGAGCCTTTCTATAGGTATAGAGATGGGCGAGGTTGAAGGGGAGGAACAGCCCTCCCGCCACGACATGCCCGCGTTCCCGTCCGGCAAGGCCGAAGGCGAGGGACGCGCCGAGCGTCGCCAACATGCCCCGGTTCGTGAACCGGATGGCCCTGGCCCGGTCGAAGCGCCGCTTCCGGGGTGCCTCCGCCTCATCTTGGGCGGAGGCGAAATCCGCCCACTGCCCGGCAAGGGCCAACAAGTCCTCCCGGCTGATCTGATCCGGATCGTATTCCAGCAGCAGGGACCCGGTACGGCTGTTCACCGTCACGCGCAATATTCCCGGCAGTGAGGCCAGAAATCCGCGGACCTGTTCGGCGTCCTCCGCCCGTTTCAAGGAAGGATGGCGCAGGCGCACCCGCCCATCCACAAAACTCGTGATGCACGATTCGATTTCGCTCATGCCGAGACCTCCTCAAGTTGGGGTTCCGCGCCCGCTTTGAGCATCGGACGCATGGCGTTAAGGGACACGCCCACCGTCGTCAGATTGTGCAGGAGCGCCGAGGGCCCCGGCTGGAGGAAACCGGCCAGCCCGGACGCGAGGAACACGGTATTCAGGGTCATGATCAGGCCGAAGTCAGTCCGGATGCGCCGCATGGCGGCCTTACTCAGATCGACGGCGGTGACGAGGCCGTCAAGACGGCATTCCGTCAGCACCACGTCCGCCACTTCCCGAGCCAGATCCGCACCGTCGCTCAGGGTCACCAACGATATCATGCTTCCGGTCTCCAATCATGGCCGTCAAAGGCTTATCCGCCTCTTCCAGAGTCAGCCGGGCGAACGCCTCCCGGATGACCTCCGCCTTGTCCGTAGGCAATACCTGCGACCTGTACTCGCTGATTCCCAACCGCTCGGCCACAGCGGCGGCCGTGCGTTCATCGTCCCCAGTGAGCATGACGACGCGGATTCCCCGCCCGAGCAGCTTGCGAATAACCGGAGCCGCCTCGGGCCGCAACGGGTCTTCAATGGCAATGAGCCCGACCAGTTTCCCGTCCACCGCCAGATAGAGGATCGAGCGGCCTTCGCGGGCCAGACGCTCGATGTCCTCCCGCATACCGTCCACCGGCACGCCTTCGTCGTGGTGGATATAATGACGGCTCCCAAACAGCACGCGCTTGCCGTGCAGGCGGGAGGCAATGCCGTGCGCCACCACATATTCGACTTCGGTATGTTCTTCCTGATGGTGCAAGCCTTCCTGCTCGGCCTTCCGGACGACGGCCCGGGCGACGGGATGCGGGAAATGCTCCTCAAGACAGGCCGCGGTCCTCAGGATGTCGTCCCGCTCGTAGCCTTCTCCGGGGATCACCTCCGCAACGCGCGGACGGGATTCCGTAAGGGTCCCGGTCTTGTCGAAAACCACGGCGTCAGCCGCCGCCAGCGATTCGAGGAACCGCCCGCCCTTGACGAGGACGCCGCGCCCCACCCCTTCCTTCATGGCGGCAAGCACCGCCAGAGGGGTGGAAAGTTTCAGTGCGCACGAATAGTCGACGAGAAGGACGGAAGCGGCGCGGGCGGGATTGCGGGTGACCAGCCAGACAAGCCCGGCCAGCAGGAAGCTGAACGGCACCACCGCATCGGCAAGCCGCTCGGCCTTGCCCTGCACTCCGGCCTTAAGCGCTTCGGAATCCTCGATGAACCGGACAATCTGCCGGAGGCGCGTGCCGTCGCCCACGCCCGTGGGCCGGATGGCGATCTCGCCCTCCTCAACCACAGTCCCGGCGTATACCGACGAACCGGGAGAGCGCAGGACACCGAGCGGTTCTCCGGTCATGGAAGCCTGATTGACGGAGGCTTCGCCTTCCGCCACCACGCCGTCCACCGGAATGGCGGACCCCGTGCGGACAATGACCAGATCGTCTTCGCTCAGTTCACTGATGGCGACATGCATCTCCCGGCCTTCGCGCCGCACCCAGACGGTATCGACGTCAAGCGCGAGGCTCTGGGCGAGGGTGTCCAGCGACTTCTTGCGCGTCCACGCTTCGAGCGCTTCACCGAAACCGAGCAGCAGAGTCAGCAGGCGTGCCGTTTTGAAGTCACGGCGCAACAGGGAAATGCCGATAGCGGCGGCATCAAGGACATCCACACTGAGGCGCCCACGGCACAACGCCGCAACCCCTTTGAGGATAAAGGGAACGGAGGCCGCCACCGCCGTGGCCACCCTCACGAGAACCGGCATGAACGGCCGGACAAAGATATAGCGGAGAAAAGGCCCCCAACTCGGCCTTCCGGCTGGCTCGGGGAGGTTTTCGCCGCACACGGCGACATCCCCGGAAGGCTGTTCCGAAGCGGCCACCGCCAGCAACAGGAACGCGGCCCGCTTGGCTTCGTCGTTGGCATACAAGAGGAGCACACTCCCCGTACGGGGATTGACGCGCACCCCTTCGATGCCCCCGACGGCGTCAAGCCTGTCCGCAAGGACTTGCGCCTTGCGGAGGCTGAAACCGTACCGGGCGCGCAGGCGGACCCGTCCCGGCACGTCATGGACAATAAAAAACAGCATGGGAGTTCCTTTTTGGAGGAAAGGCGGGAAGGACCGCCCGCCTTCCGGGAGCGGCACGAGGCCGTCCCGGAGGCGTAAGAAAGGGGAGCGTTCAGCTTCCGAAGGGGCTTCTCCCTCTTTCGAGGGAAAAAACGAAAGCCTACCGGAAACATCGGCTAAACGCTCGCGGGGAACACCGGAGGACTAGGCCTCTTCCTTCGCTTCCCGGCGCTGTTCCGCCGCATGGCGGGCTTCGGCCACCATGTCGTCCATGTTTTCCTTCACGGTTTCCACTTTGGCGAGCACAGCGTCCTTGACGTCCATGCCACGGCTCAACAAATCAGCGGCCATCGGCTTCAGGTCAAGCTTGCCCTTGCTCACCGCCACCGCGCCGATTGCACCAAGCGCCAAGCCGCCAAGGAAAAACAGGCCGTACTTCATGTTCTCGTTCATGTCATTCTCCTTCGATGTGGAATTTCATTATCAATTAAAAGTGAAAAAAGAAGCCTACAAAGCCATGCAGATTCTATAGGCTGCCGCCGCCACACCGTACGCAAACACGGTGTTGAATATCATGCTGAACGCAACCCAACCCCAGCTGCCCGCCTCCTGACGGATGACCACGAGGGCCACGAAGCACGGGGAGTACAGCAGCACGAAGAGCATGAGGGACAACGCCGTCGCCTTGTTCCAGTTCGGGTCCTGTGCGAGGCGTTCCGCCAGCGACGTCGCTTCTTCAGGATCCTGCTCGCCAAGCGAATAGGCCGTGCCGAGCGTGGAAACAATGGCTTCCTTGGCCGCTATGCCGCCAATCAGAGCCACGTCCGTGCGCCAATCGAAGCCCACGGGCTTGGTCAGGGGTTCGATGGCCATGCCGAGACGTCCGGCCCAAGAATGCTGCAAGGATTCTTCAGCGAGGGTCGCCTGTACGGCGGCCAGCTCTTCCTCCAGCGGAGTGCGGGCTTCATCCCCTTCGGGCAAGGCGTCCACCTTCTCCTGCAAGGCGGCGATCTGCGTTTCCAGCGGCGCGGCCTGCTCAGGATCCAGCGTCGGGAAGGTCATGCTCGCCCAGATCAGGATGGACACGGCAACAAGCACGGTCCCGGCCTTTTTGAGATACATCCATGTGCGCTCCCAGCAGTGCGTGACCACGCTGCGCAGGGTGGGGACGCGGTACGGGGGCAATTCCATGACGAACGGGGTGGATTCGCCGCGGATGATGGTCGAGCGCATGAGGCGCGCCATGAGAAGCGAGGCGGCCCAACCGGCCAACGTCAGCAGGAACATGGTACGGGCGGGGTTTTCGGGGAAGAACACGCCCACCAGCAGCAGGAACACGGGGAGTTTGGCTCCGCACGCCATATAAGGAAGCGTGAGCAGGGTCGCCAGCTTTTCCTTGGGACTGCGCAAGGTCCGGGTGGCCATGACGCCGGGGATGGCGCAGCCGCCCGCGATACCGCCCGCGATGATGAACGGCATGACGGAAGCCCCGTGCAGGCCGAAGGCGCGGAACACGCGGTCAAGCATGTAGGCCATACGGGCCATGTAGCCGAAGTCTTCAAGAATCGCGACCAGCGTAAACATGATGATGATAAGCGGCACGAAGCTCATGACGCCGCCGAGGCCGTCGATGACGCCGCTGACGATGAGCGACTTGAGGAAGCCGTCGGGCATCAGGGCGCTTACGGTCTCGCCAAGCCAGCCGAAGCCGTCTTCGACCCATCCCTGTGGGTATGCGCCGATCACGAAGGTCAGCTGGAACATGGCATACAGCACGCCGAGCATGATAAGAGGGCCGAACAGCGTGTTGGTCAGCACCTTATCCAGCTTGTCGGACAGCTCAAGGCGGTCCTTGGCCGATTCGCGCCGGACGGCCCCACTGCGCAGCACACCACGGATAAAGCCGTAACGGTAGTCGGCGATGATGGCTTCGGGCGACGTCTGCAAGGTATCCCGAAGATGGTCGGCCACGGTTTCCCGGTCGGCGCGCAGCTGCGCGGCCACATCGGGCATACGTTCCACCTGCCTCAGGATTTCGGAATCGTTTTCCAGCACCTTCAGGGCAATCCAGCGGGCGGGATAGCGATCCGTCAACAGCCCTTTCTCGGCAAGGAGCCGTTCCATCTTGATGAGGACCGGATCGAGATCCGGGCCATAGGAAATGTTCAGCGGAGCGCTCCCCCGGCGGCCAAAGGCGACGGCTTCGCGCAGAGCGTCCTTGAGGCCTTCGCCGGAACGCGCCACGGTCGCCACAACGGGAATGCCGAGCTGTTTGCCCAGCTCCTTCGTATCCACCTGAATGCCCGCTTTCCGGGCTTCATCCATCATATTGCAGGCCAGCACGACCGGCAGGCCCATCTCCATGATCTGGACGGTGAGGAACAGGTTGCGCTCAAGCGCGGAGGTGTCCACCAGATCCACGACCGCCATCGGCTTTTCCTCGGCCTTTTCGGGCGCGAGCACGGCACGGGTGACGATTTCCTCCTGCGAGTACGCCGTCAGGGAATACGTACCGGGAAGGTCCACCATGAGGACCTCAACGCCGTCGATGGAGACGTAGCCTTCCTTCTTGTCGACGGTGACGCCGGGATAATTCCCGACATGCTGATGGGTTCCGGTATATTCGTTGAACGCCGTGGTTTTCCCGCAGTTCGGGTTCCCCGCCAGCGCAATGCGGACCTCTTTCAACGCGATGTGCTTCGCCTCGCTGCCGTCCTGGCGGCAGTGCGGGCAATCGGCATGGGCCTGGCTCATGCGACCTCCACAGTGATGTAATCGGCTTCGCGGTTCCGCAGGGCCAGCGTGACCCCGAAAAGCCGCAGTGCAACCGGGTCACGCAGCGGGGCGCGGCCCACAATTTCCACATCCGTACCGGGGATGAGCCCCATGTCGCGGATACGCCGCCCGAGCTCGCCATCGGCATCCACGCTGATGATGCTGCCCTTCTGCCCCGCCTGCATCTGGCGCAAACCTATCCTCCGCATACAGTCCTCCAAATTGATTTTGATTTTCTTTATTAAGAAAACCTGACGACACTCTACTTCACCATCGCATGCAGTTTGCTGCGTGCGTTACGGTTTCCCATGGGGCGCTTCAACAAAGCTCCGTACACTCTGACACAAGCCCTCCCGGAACGGGTGAAAGATGCCATTATTGAAAAGTATTGTCAATATAAGTGAGAAAATCTTTCAATTACAACATCTGTATTCGCCTATAGCGTACGATTTCCGTGTGTTAGAAACCGATAAAATGTTACTTTCCCAACCTGAACAACACGGCGTGAGCCGTTCTGGGGAAAAAAAGCTCAAAGATTGAATCATCAAACTTTATTTGACAAATACTCACTTTTGACCTATTCCCCGGCTCTGGGGGGAATCCATGCTCACAAACGCCGCGCCGAACAGCGCCCTGCCGACCGCCCGGGAACTCGTTTCCCTCACCGTGCCGCAGCTCGGCATGATGCTGTGCCATCTTGCCGTTTCCATGACGGATCTGTGGGTGGCAGGACGGCTGGATGCCTCCGTTCAGGCGTCGCTCGGCATCGTTTCGCAGGTCTTCACCCTCCTCATGCTGATCACTTCCCTTGCCGGATATGGGTATATTCCGTACGACTTTCATCATCAACGAAGAAGGCGTGATTGAACG
>OGXB01001672.1_pt1 | contig 10363 bp, 7 predicted proteins | sample 1576161 | NCBI WGS metagenome assembly OGXB01 (sample SAMEA3541474, study PRJEB24748) | human gut metagenome | biome: human gut; feature: human-associated habitat; material: faeces | place: China | collected 2012
TCAGATGGGAGCTTTTCATCAACGGCGAATCGAAAATGGTGAAAGATGCTGCGGAAGACAGTATCTCCAAAGCAGCAACCAAAGAAATTGCCCTACGCCTGGAACCGGAAATGGATTATGAAATTGCCATTAAACTACTTTCAACCCCGGACGATAAGACTGCGCCTTCACTGAAGTGCGAACTGGTGAAAGATGATAAATTCAAAGAAGTGGCATGTAGCACCGATCCCGATCAGAAACACCGTTTCGCACTCGACAATACCGTATACGGCAACCGCGCCATTGCTGTTTCCGTATCACCGGACGGAAAATATCTGTTGACCCGCTATTGGGACAATCATTCGTTGAAACGTTCACGTACCTACTGTGAACTGACTGAACTGAAAACAGGAAAAGTACTTCTCACTAATCTGAGGGACGGCATGAGATGGATGCCGAAAAGTAATAAACTGTATTATACGGTAGTGGCATCCGAAGGAAATGACGTCATCACTCTCGATCCCATCACGCTGAAGGAAGAAGTTCTCCTGCAGGGCATTCCCGAGCAGGGTTTCAGCTGGTCGCCCAACGAAGACTTCCTGATATACTATCCTCGTGAAGAAGGCGTGAAAGATGATGGGCCGTTGAAACGCATTGTCAGCCCCGCCGACCGTATTCCGAATACACGCGGACGTAGTTTCCTGGCCAGATATGACATTGCCAACGGAACTTCCGAACGACTGACCTACGGCAATCACAGTACGTATATGCAGGATATCTCACCGGACGGCAAATATTTACTTTACAGCAGTTCGAAGGAAAATATCACGCAACGTCCTTTCTCTCTGAGTTCACTATTCCAAGTGAACCTTGAAACATTGGCTGTCGATACTCTGTTCTTTGAAGACCGCTTCCTCGGAGGAGCCAGCTACTCACCGGACGGCAGACAATTACTGCTCACCGCCAGCCCGGAAGCTTTTGACGGTATCGGCAAGAATTGTGGTAATCATCCGATCGCCAATGATTTCGACTCTCAGGCATTCATCATGGATTTAGCTACCCGCAAGATCGATCCGATCACTAAAGAGTTCAATCCGTCTGTCAACTTCCTGCAATGGAACAAAGGTGACGGGTGCATCTATTTTAGCACCAATGACGAAGATTGCCGGAACATCTATCGTTACTCTCCCAAAGACCGTAAGTTTGAGAAGTTGAATCTGGAGACTGACGTTACCAGTGCATTTGCCCTGTCAGAAAACAATCCGTCGTTGGCAGCCTACATCGGACAAGGATGCTACAATGCAGGAGTTGCTTATGTATACGACCTGAAAAAGAAAACCTCTCGACTGATAGCCGACCCGATGAAGCCTACCCTCGAAAAAATTGAACTGGGTAAAATGGAACCATGGAATTTCACTGCTTCAGATGGCACTGAGATTAAAGGTATGATGTGTTTGCCGCCTTCATTCGATCCTAATAAAAAGTATCCGCTGATTGTGTATTACTATGGAGGAACGACCCCGACAGAACGAGGCATCAGCAATCCGTACTGCGCACAACTGTTTGCTTCACGCGACTACGTGGTATATGTTATCCAGCCGAGCGGAACAATCGGATTCGGACAGGAGTTTTCAGCACGCCATGTCAATGCCTGGGGAAAACGTACTGCCGACGACATCATTGAAGGTACCAAACAGTTCTGTAAAGAACACCCGTTCGTGAATGATAAGAAAATCGGTTGTCTCGGTGCATCTTACGGTGGATTCATGACACAATACCTCCAGACTCAGACGGATATTTTCGCCGCCGCCGTTTCGCACGCCGGTATCAGCAACGTGACCAGTTATTGGGGTGAAGGTTACTGGGGATACGGTTATAATGCCATAGCCGCCGCAGACAGTTATCCCTGGAACAATCCGGAACTGTTCACCAAACAAGGCTCGCTCTTCAACGCCGATAAGATCAACACTCCACTCTTACTGCTGCACGGCACCGTAGATACCAATGTACCTATCGGTGAAAGCATCCAGCTATTCAATGCCCTGAAAATATTGGGTAAAACAGTAGAGTTCATCACTGTAGATGGAGAAAACCACTTCATTGCCGACTATCCGAAACGCGTGCAATGGCATAACAGTATTATGGCATGGTTTGCCCGCTGGTTGCAGGATAGTCCTCAGTGGTGGGAAGATATGTATCCGGAACGTCACTTGTAGAATATATCTCGCCACTGAGGCAGTGCAGTATGGGTATTATAAAAAGCTTATAAAAAAGAACGGGGTCATTGGTTCAAAACCAAGGCCCCGTTTCTTTTAAACCAAAGCTGTCTACCTTTTCACCCCAAAAGAGCTTTAGTTGAAAAGGTAGAAGCGATTTCCTTATTTCGTTAAAGCGGCAATCAACTCGTCGGAAGTGACCAGCTGCTGTTCACCGCTTTCCATATTTTTCAGCATAGCTTTTCCCTCATTCATTTCATTTTCACCTACGATGGCTACGAAAGGAATATTCTTAACATTCGCATAACTCATCTGTTTCTTCATCTTCGCAGCATCCGGAAAGATTTCGGCGCGAATACCGGCTGCACGGGCCTTAGCCAGAATACCCATAGAGAAAGCAGCTTCTTTCTCGCCGAAGTTAATAAACAGAAGTTGAGTTCCGTTGACAGCCTCCTTCGGATACAGTTCCAACTGATTAAGCACATCGAAAATACGGTCGGCACCAAACGAAATACCTACGCCCGATACTCCTGCCATACCGAATACACCAGTCAGGTTATCGTAACGACCTCCACCGGTGATACTGCCAATCTGCACATCAAGCGCCTTCACCTCAAAAATAGCACCTGTATAGTAATTCAATCCACGTGCCAATGTCAAGTCAAGCTCTATTTCGTTTTTCAGTCCCATCGTTTGAAGGGTATTCAAAATAAACTCACTCTCTTCCACTCCCTTCAAACCTGTTTCGCTACCGGAAAGTACAGTCTTCAGTGTAGCCAACTTCTCAGCATTAGTTCCACTCAGAAGAATGATAGGTTGCAGTTTGGCAATAGCCTCATCACTAATCCCTTTCTCAGCCAATTCTTTATTCACATTTTCCAAACCGATTTTATCCAGTTTGTCGATAGCTACAGTTATATCCACAATCTTATCCGCCTCTCCGATGATCTCGGCAATACCGGTCAGTATCTTGCGATTATTGATTTTTATGCAGACACGGATACCGAAACGGGTAAACACTGTATCTACTATCTGCATCAATTCTACCTCGTTCAGCAGTGAATCACTACCGACCACATCGGCATCACATTGGTAAAATTCACGATAACGTCCTTTCTGCGGACGGTCAGCACGCCAGACTGGTTGAATCTGATAACGCTTGAAGGGAAAAGTTATTTCATCACGGTGCATTACCACGTAACGGGCAAAGGGTACGGTAAGGTCATAACGCAACCCTTTTTCACAAAATTTACTGGCCAGTTTAGCGGCGTTACGGCTTAATAGCTCTTCGTCTGTAATACCCGAAAAGTAATCACCTGAATTCTGTATCTTAAAAAGTAATTTATCACCCTCTTCACCGTATTTTCCCATCAGGGTAGAAAGCATCTCCATCGAAGGAGTCTCAATCTGCTGGAAACCATACAGATGATATACGTCACGAATTGTATTGAATATGTAGTTACGTTTCGCCATCTCTACGGGCGAAAAATCACGGGTTCCCTTTGGTATACCTGGTTTTGCTGCCATTGTTTTAACTGTTTTATTGAATTGAGTTGCAAAGTTAGATGAAATAATTGATTATTAAAACAGAAACCACAGACTTTCTGTGAATCTGTAAGCAAATGTATCCGGTGTCCGGTTCCGTTAAGACTGTTCATTTTCGGACAATACTTTTTAATGCCATTCTGCTCAATAAGAGATATTTATTAATTTGGTATACCATTTGCTTTCTGAAAGACAAAGAAATCACATTATCTAACAGGAATCATATGAAAACAGTTTTTTTGATCATTACAATGTTATGCCTTGGACTATCGGGAATGGCACAAAACAACAAAAAAAAAGAATTTGAGAGAAAGTACAGCGCACTCACTCAGGAAGTAGCAAACGCCCGCAAACAGAAAGATTACAAAAAGGCCGAGAAATTAAATTGGGAGAAACTGAAGTTGTATCAAGGATTGCCTCAACAACTTCAGGAAAATGCAAAAAATATAACAGGACTGGTTTATTACGACCTTGCTTGCTATCAGGCACTTCAGGGAAAGAAAAAGGCAGCCCTGAAAAACTTTGAGAAGGCTTTCAACTCCGGATGGAATGATTACAACCATGCTAAAGGTGACAGTGACATCGACAATTTACGTAAAGAGAAGAAGTATCTGGAAGTAATGGCTAAAATGCGTCTGGACAGTGACTATCTGTATATTCTGCAACAAGCCGAAGGATACAACAGAACTGAAACAAAACCGATATGTTATAATGAATCAGTAACTGACACTCTACCCCGCTTCACCTACATGAATCCTAACGACAGTAATCTGGTACAGTTACGGAAACATTTCAACCTGGATAGTATCGCCGGAAGCGGAGACGAAATCTCCAAAATCAAAAACCTTCTCTACTGGGTTCACAACATAGTTCCACATGATGGCAATTCACGTAATCCGGAAGAGCGGAACACAATAGCCATGGTAGAACTTTGCAAAAAGGAGAACCGGGGCGTAAACTGCCGGATGATGGCACAAATGCTGAACGAGTGCTATCTGGCTATGGGATTCAAATCCCGTTTCATCACCTGTATGCCCAAAGTGATGATCAATGATTGCCACGTCATCAATGCGGTCTACTCCAACACCCTCAACAAATGGTTATGGATGGACCCGACATTCAACGCTTATGTAACAGATGAAAAAGGAAACCTTCTGGGCATTGGTGAAGTGCGCGAACGCCTCCGCAACAATCAACCCGTTGTACTAAACGAAGACGCAAACTGGAATAATAAAAATAAGCAGACCAAAGAGTATTATCTGGATTACTATATGGCCAAGAACCTGTATTACGTAACTTGCCCTCTGCAAAGCGAATATAACGCAGAAACAAACTATCCGGGCAAAAAGTGGTCGATGTATATCTCGTTAGTTCCGGAAGGATACAGTACCAATGGAAAGCCCGGTGCCACCGTCTACGACTCACATAATGACTCTTACTTCTGGCAATCGCCTTATCAAGAATAAACCTAAAAGACCAAACGATATTATCCCCAAGCGTCATAGACAACATCAACTCTAAAACGCCATTTATAGAATCTATGATGTTTGGGGCAATCTTTAAACGACTTACTTTACATGATATGTAAAAACAACCGGATTATCTCCCTCCTTTATCCGATCCAGTAAGCAGCGCATTTTTTCATTAATACCTTCTTCAGCAGACAATCTCTTCTGCTCGCATAGTACTTCAGATGAATAAATAAAAAAAATCCGACTTTGTTTCCCATCTACCGGCATATAATTGGGTAAAGGTAACTGATAATCCGTATTGATAATTACCTGATAATTGTTCACTGTACCGGTAGCTTTTGAAAGCAGACACACGCCCGGTTGATTGGTTCTAAACAACAAACAGGAAGGAGTATCACATAAATCAGTCATAGTATATATATATTTCCCTTGATAACAGAACTGATTCAAATCGTTACATTGGAACTGACGCTGCTTATCACTTTCCGGAAAAGCCTTGCTTTTCCAATCTACCATATAAAGTGGTTCAATCGATTCTCCCGTTATTCGATATATATAATTATCAAACTTACGGGTAAATAACACTGAAGCAGTATTCGTAATTTGGTAATTACCAAAAGAACAAAACGGTGCTGTTTCGTATAAAGGTTCTAATAAAGAAGTTTGTTTACCCGTTTCCTTATTAATCACTATCAGAGAATAATCTGATACCACTCCATTAGCATAAGTATCATTCCGCAAATAGATAAATCCTTTATCCACGGCAAAAGATTGATACATATCGTCTAATGGATAAGAAGACAGGTATGTACCCTCCAAATCATAGTAAAGAATTTGCGAAGGATAGGTTAAAAGCAACAATTTATTTTCTGCTTCATCAATAGCGATATCGAACAGGTCAACATACTCTCCCTTCCCATTCCCCACATCATGTATCGTGAATAAATGTTTCCCGGAAAGAGTATAACAAAGCACCTGCTTCATCCGCTTATCCAGAATAAAATATCGTCCGTCAGATTCATAGACTCTATCAATGTTATTTATTAAAGCTTCTTCATTTGTTTCGGGCATAAAAAGAGATAAGCTATCTAAGAAAACCGTATCAGCTATCATAGGAGAACCGTCTTTAAAAGAAACTAACTGCACCCGAGAATCTGTTGCAACTTGCCTACAGGCCCCCAACAATAAAGAAATACAAAATATAAAAAGGGCTGTTCTAATTTTCATACTTTTCAATCTACCGGAACCCAACTTTCGGTTATACCTGATGTACAGTTTATCACTCCAAGTCCAAAACAAGATGTTTCTGTTACCACGCGATATGCAAAAACGTTTTGTCCTCTCAGGGTTATAAGATAAGGACCATATTGATTGGTATTAATACTTTTTTTTACAAACATTATTCTTATTTCTTCAAAGATATATAAAAAAAGCACCATCAGCACTTAAAACATAAAAAATACTTTCCCATACACAAAAAGCTCGATAGATTCCTCTACCGAGCCTTTCTTTTTATTCCGTATGGGAAGGAGAGATTAATCCCGGCGTCCCATAAATATCATAATGTAATAAATCAGCGTAGCCAACGAGCCCAACGCAGCAACAACATAAGTGTATGCAGCCGAACGGAGAGCGTCTTCCGCTTTGGCATGATTATACGAGTTAGTAATTCCCGATGCACTGAGCCATACCAATGCACGTTTGCTCGCATCAATCTCTACCGGAAGTGTGATAAAGCTGAATAAGGTGGTCAAAGCAAACAGGATAATGCCGGCAAGCAATAACTGCGGGAACGAATTCAGTAACAAAATGCCGGCAAGCAATAACCACGTCATCCACTGTGAAGCGAAAGAAACCACCGGCACCAGCTTACTGCGGAGCATCAACGGCGCATAAGCCCGTGCATGCTGAACAGCGTGTCCGCATTCGTGAGCAGCCACGGCAGCAGCCATGATGCTATTACTTTCATAAACTCCTTCACTCAGGTTCACTGTCTTATTGGCAGGATTATAATGATCGGTCAACTGTCCGGGAGTGTGAGTCACCTGAACATCGTAAATACCGTTGTCATGCAACATTTTAATAGCTACGTCGCGTCCTGTCATTCCGTTTCCTGTGGGTATCTTGGAGTATTTCTTGAACTTGTTTTGCAGGTTCATCTGCACCAGCCAGCTAACGAGAGCGATGCCAATAAAAATAATCCATTGAATTCCTATTACCATATTCTTTCTTAATTAAATTGTTATGATAGCTAATATACAAATAGCTTGCCAAAAATAAACAAAAGCGACGGAGAGGAGATTTCCCACACATCGCTTTTATGAAGAATTAGCTAAAAATTAGTCAATTGTAAGTTCCACCACGTAATCTACATCCGTCGGAACTTTAGCGAGTTCCAGTACAATTCCTTCTTTATTCTTTGTGAAGCGTACCGGCGTTTTGTCAGCAAAGACCACTGCCTTTTTCACTTTCTTATCAACGATAGGCAAGAATAAAGCCTTGTCCTGCAAATTAAGAATATGCACATAGAGTTTATTGCCTTTCTGAGTCGTTACTCCCCAATCGTGAGGAGCTACCAGACCACCTCTCGTTCCATAAATGGTTTCACCATACTTTGACATCCAGTCTCCCACCTCTTTCAAACGCTGAACAGCCACTTCCGGAAGTTCTCCATCGGGCTGCGGACCTATATTCATCAACAGATTGGCGTCCTTACCGGCAGCCTTCACCAGATAATGAATCAAAGTTTTAGCTGATTTATAGTTCTGGTCTGTAATCTTATATCCCCACATGCCATTCATCGTCTCACATGTTTCAAGAGGCAGATGGCTGACACTCTGTCCGGAAAGTCCTGCGGTATTCTCTCCCGGAAGGTCACGTTCGAATATCTGAATATCCTCCCCTGCAAAAGGTACCTGATGATGATTATTACCAACCAGACAAGACGGCTGCAAACGATGGATCAATGCGTATTGTTCCGGAAGTTCCCAGTCGAAATCGGGATTGATATCCTGATCCCACCAACCATCGAACCAAATGGCGCCGATCGGACCATAATTGGTCAACAACTCTGTCAACTGATTATTCATAAACTGATAATAGCTCTTCCAGTCCCCTTTCGGATCGGGACGTCCGGTTCCGCGTCCGGTTCTTCCCAGAGGAGCGTCCTCACGATACCAGTCTATATGTGAATAGTAGAAATGCAGTTTGATGCCATGTTTGGCACATGCATCAGCCAGTTCCTTTACCACATCACGTTTAAAAGGAGTGGCTTTTACAATATTATAATCGGAATACTTGGTATCGAACATCGAGAAACCTTCATGGTGACGGGTAGTGAAACAGATATACTTGGCACCGGAGGCTTTGATAGCCGCCACCCATTTATCTGCATCAAATTTAGAGGGATAGAATCCTCCGGCCAGTTTGGCATACTCTTTATAATTCAGATTATGGTTCGTCATCGTCCACTCGCCGGTAGCAAGCATGGCATAGAGTCCCCAGTGAAGGAAGATTCCGAACTTATTGTCCTGAAATTCACTCCGGGCTTTCAGGTTAGCCTCTGTCGGTTGGTAATTTTGTTGCGCTGTCAGGGAAGCAGTCATTCCCAATAACAAGAGAAAAGTAATAAAATGCTTCTTCATAAGTATTATAATAAAGGCCTCACCTCGCCCCTCTCTACTTTAGAGAGGGAAGAAGAAAGGCCTCGTTTTGAATTAATTCTTCTATAAAAGTCTACTTCTTCCTCCTTTTAAAAAAGAAGGATACAGATGAGGCTTCTTATTCTTCAGTATATCTTTCAATAGTCTGCTCGCGGTCGGGACCTACAGAAACAATTTTGATTTGTACGCCCAGCTGTTCTTCAAGGAAGGAGAGATAAGCATTGAACTCTTCAGGAAATTCATCTTCGCTCTGCATCTTTGTCATGTCTGTCTGCCATCCCGGAAGTTCCACGTAGATTGGTTCCACTTCGTCGGTAATGTCATAAGGGAAGTAATCGATCTCTTCACCATTCATCTTATAGGCCACACAAGCTTTGATCGTCTCGAAAGTATCGAGTACGTCACTCTTCATCATAATCAGTTTGGTGACACCATTGATCATGATTGAATATTTCAGTGCAACAAGATCCACCCATCCGCAACGACGTTTACGTCCCGTCACCGAGCCAAATTCGTGACCAAGCGTACAGATCTGATCGCCAGTTTTATCGAACAACTCTGTGGGGAACGGACCCGAACCTACACGTGTACAATAAGCTTTAAAAATACCATATACATCACCGATCTTATTCGGAGCAACGCCCAAACCGGTGCATGCACCTGCACATACGGTATTCGAAGAAGTCACGAACGGATACGAACCAAAGTCAATATCCAGCATAGTTCCCTGAGCACCTTCACAAAGCACGGATTTTCCGGCATCGAGCAAACCGTTTATTTCATGTTCGCTGTCTACCAACTGGAATTGTTTCAGGTATTCGATACCTTCAAACCAGGCTTTTTCAAGTTCAGTCAGGTCGTATTCATAATTCAGACCTTTCAGGATTTGTTCGTGGCGAGCCTTCGCCGCAGCATATTTTTGTTCGAAGTTATGCAGGATATCCCCCACACGGACACCGTTACGGCTTACTTTATCCGTATAAGTCGGACCGATACCTTTTCCGGTAGTTCCTACCTTAGCATCACCTTTGGCAGCTTCATAGGCAGCATCCAGTATACGGTGCGTAGGCAAAATGAGGTGCGCTTTCTTCGAAATGTGCAGTCTCTCCTTCAAGTTGTGTCCCGATGCTTCCAGCGCTTCTGCTTCCGCTTTGAACAAAGCCGGATCGAGCACTACACCGTTACCGATGATATTTACTTTATCTCCCTGGAAAATACCCGAAGGGATAGAGCGAAGCACGTACTTCTGTCCTTCGAACTCAAGTGTATGACCGGCATTCGGTCCACCCTGGAAACGTGCAACTACATCATATCTCGGAGTTAAGACGTCGACTACTTTTCCTTTACCTTCGTCGCCCCATTGCAATCCTAATAGAACATCTACTTTCATTTTTCTTTTTTATTGTTATTATTTACTCTTTTTCTCTTGTTGGCCCTGTCGCATTTGCTACATATACCGTATATATATAAGGAATAATGCGAAAGTTGA
>OGXB01001677.1_pt1 | contig 10352 bp, 4 predicted proteins | sample 1576161 | NCBI WGS metagenome assembly OGXB01 (sample SAMEA3541474, study PRJEB24748) | human gut metagenome | biome: human gut; feature: human-associated habitat; material: faeces | place: China | collected 2012
CCTCATCAAATTCCAAACCCTTTGCCATGTGTGCAGAGGTGATAACAATACCCTGCACAAAAGCCGAACTTTGGTTCGATAGGAAATGAATATCAGGAATTTGCAATTTATCTGCCATCTCACAGGCTTGCGATTCGGTTTTGCAGACAATCCCCAGCGATTTGTAGGCGGATGCCTGAAAGGTAACTATTAAATCTTTAATAGCAGATAGTTCTTCTTTCTCATTATTAAATTGTAATACTTTCGGTTTCTCTCCATGCCGTGCGACTGGTTCAAGATCGGTATTTGTCCGTATTTTCTGTGCAAAATCAGTGATCTCGCAAGTAGAACGGTAGCTCTTGCACAGCTTCATCACCTCGCCTGTGACAAGAGCTTTCTGAATCATATCCGCAGCTGACGAGCCAGTTTGCGTTCTGCGAACCGATCAACATTGCGGACGACCAGATCGGTGTCAATGCATTCTGCGGAACGGTGACGCTGATCCTGGCTGTTCTGTATCTGCTGGATAAAAATATCAAGCTGCGTGAACGGATCGCAAAGACGGCACTGCTTGTACTACTCTATGCAAGCTTTGATGTCAATGTGCTCAACTATATCTGGCATGGTTTCCATGTACAGAACGGACTGCCGAACCGTTTTGCATTTATCTATATTTTCCTGATGCTCACGATGGCGTTTGATGCCTGGAGGCATATGCATAAGTTTAAGGTATGGCAGATTCTTCTGGCGATGGCAGCACCGCTTGCGTTTGCCATCTATTCTGCAGTGACCGGACTTGGCGAACGGGAACTGTATACGTATGGCATCACCATCGGACTTCTGCTCCTCTATGGTATGGCGATGCTGATCTATCGCCTTGGGAAAATGCACCGGGAGGTCTTCCGCTCTCTTTTCTTTTTCCTGGCAGCGGTGGAAATGGTAAGTTATGCGATCTTTGGTGTATTCTGCAACGGTTTGCTGGGCATGAGGGGTCTCCGTAGGTTGCTTGGAGGCTCCTTGGCCTGCGTAATGTTTGTACACGAGCCAGGCATATTGCCTGCCTCGCTCCGGGTCTGGGGAATGGTATTTGCCAATGGCCTGCCAGTTCAGGCCGTGCCTTGCTATTTCCGCTGCCAGAATACGTTTGCCCCAGGCCTCATTGATTGCCGGGTCAAGCAGAGAAACAGGATCAAGGGAAAAACGCTCAATCCACCAGCGGTTTATCTGCATCTTGCCAACATCAAAGGACAAGCCTGCCTGCATGGCGGCCTGAATAATCCGGGTAGCCTCTTCCTTGCTGGAAGGGGCATAGCTTTTTCCCGCCACATTTATGGCCAAAGGGTTCAGCCCGGATTCATGCCGAGCAATGGCCTGCACCAAGGCTGCCGGAGGTTCATTGGCCAAGGCATGTGAAGTGTGCAGAAACAGAAGAAACAAGATTGCCGCTACCGTTTTTTTCATGGAGTTTCTCCTCTTGAAAGAGCGTTGAGCCAAAGGCGAATAAGGGATCAGTGGCCCCGCAGGGCAGGACTGGAAGGGAACTACCTTAAAAAGGTAGGTACACTTCCTTTGTCCTGTCCTCTTGTCGTATTTAAAATAATATGCTAAATTTAATGAATAAAAAATATTTATAAAAATATTTTACCAACTACCGTACCAACAATTTCTCAGGGTATGGCTGGACTTTGACGGACGGTAAAACCCCCCACGCGGTCAGCGGACTGCATGGGGGTTTTTGTTGTAGTTGTATTTTTTGGCGTTTTGAGAGATATTCCAAAAAGGTGCTGATAACACCTTTCACGTAGCGGCCCGCTGCCGACACACGCGGAGTTGTGCTTGCCTTCCGGCAGGCACGACTGTCTCTGTGCGTACCCTGTCGGGAGTGGACGAATATAATACCTTGCGAGAGGGAATCAGTCCGCCGTCTACGTGCGGTTATCAGCTCCCGGCAATTGCTCATCCGGGTGATTGCCAATATGGCAACACCGGAGAGTTGGATATGCCCGATAATCCCTTCATTCCTTGTGAAAGTGAATCTCAGCAAAACAAATTTGAAGCGCAGTTGGCTCGCATTTATGAGGTTGCGGGCTGCCGGACGCAAGTTGAATTAGCCAATGTACTGGACATCGCCCAGTCGTCTGTCTCTGATGCTAAGAGGCGTGGGACAATCCCTTCGGATTGGCTGGTCAAGCTCTTGGACTTGCGCGGCGTAAATCCATGTTGGCTCAAAAACGGTACTGGCGTGAAGTTTCTTACTCCAAGCGAAGCCCCCGAAGACATCAATTGTCTTTACGAGACTTTCCCACCAGTGCGTGCCGTTGACGCTGAGATTGTCCGCAAGGTCTTGCGGTGTTTTCCTGTCCGCGATTTAGTGGCCGAACTACACCGCAGAAAAGTAGCCCCTTCCCAGACTCACGGGTAATTACTTCCTCTGAACCTTGTCATTTTATATAAATGCCTGTATAGACAAGCAATATGCGTTGCAAAATTATTTTTTGACTTTTGGAAAAAATCTAAAAAGGTCAATGCATTGTATAAATTAAAGAAAATCACTAGTACGCGAAAGATTAGAAGAAATATATACTGCAGAATGCGGTATATATTTTTAGAGTATAGCTAAAATGGAGATAAGGCAGGTCGGTGGAAGTGTTTATTCTAATATTTTCGCCAGATATAAAAAAATTATATTGATCAGTCGTGAGAAATCAGCATGATTACATCACCACAGCGCGGCATCGAAAAAGGCATCCGCCTTGTTGAGTATTTGACCCGTATCGCAACGATTCGGGCAAAGTTAGTTCGCGATATTAGTGAATATACAAATATTTTTTGGCTTGCAGATGTCCCACACGAACGCGGGTGCTTCACCCAGGCGTGGGGACGAGACGAAGATCATGAATCAGACGAATGGCTGGATGTATTATATTGGCGTGAGCCAGAATTGCCTGCTATTCCTGCTCAATGCAAGGACTGGGTTGAACTATCTTTGCTTCGCGATAAGAACGAGTTACCTAATCTTCGCCTTCAAATCATTAAACAACACCAAGATTTAAGCGGGCACGAAGAAGCAGAACCGGCCGAACCCCTTCAACAAATTGAATATCTCGAAAATAATCCAGACATTCAACGGGTATGGGCTAATTATATTGAAAATATGTGGATTCCTTGGGTAGAAAAGCATAACTCTTGGGAAAAGGTCCACAAAGTATATTCTGCTCTTTTTGCCATTCACCAAGAGCAACTTCGCCTTGGTGAGGAATATGAACTTGTGCTCGGGTTGGGTTTGTTGACTTGGCAGACACCCACGGGACAACGTGTTCGCCGCCACTTAATTGTAGCGGACGCCATCCTGGACTTTGAAGCCCGTTTGGGCAGATTCACCGTGCGCCCTCATACAGAAGGCGTGAGATTGCGGCCAGAACTTGATATGTTGGATATTGAGGAACAACCGGCACATGCCGAAGAAACCGCGAAAAATTTATTGTCCAAGGCTGAAGACGAACCGTGGGAGAGAGGATGCGTTGATGGGGTGCTTCAGGCCTTGGTGCATTCAATCAGCCCAGAAGGCTCCTATTATGACGCCTCGGAAAAGAGGGCCGCTTCAGCTTCAACAAAGCCAATTGTTGAATATGCTCCAGCCCTGATTCTGCGGAAGCGCTCTGCCAAAGGCCTTACTGAAGCTTTAAAGAAAATTAAAGACCAGATTGAAAATGGTGAGCTTATTCCCGGAGAGTTCGCTGACCTTGCTGAAATCGGCACAAAAGATGATCACAATTCAAATAATACTCCAGATGTTCATAACATCACCTTTGACGGAGAAATTTTCTTTCCAAAGCCCTCAAATGCAGAACAACGCAAAATAGTCAATACACTGCAAACTGCTAGCGGTATCCTTGTGCAGGGGCCTCCAGGAACTGGAAAATCTCATACTATTGCAAATTTGATCAGTCATTTGCTTGCAACTGGACAGCGCACGCTGATTACCGCAAAAACGCCGCGTGCACTGAAAGTTCTTGAAGGACTTGTTCCACACGAATTACGTCCTCTTTGTATAAATTTACTTGGTAGCGGACTTGAAGAACGGCATTCTCTTGAATCGAGCGTTGAAGGAATTCTTTCTAAGCATGATGAATGGAACGAGTCATTCAAAAGAATAGAACGTACGGATCTTGAGAATAATATAAATACACTAAGAGAAGAAAAATCTAAAGTTGATAGAAGACTTCGCGATATTAGAGAGTCTGAAACACATGATAAATCTATTTCAGGTAGCATTTATCGAGGAACAGCAGCGAGAATTGCAGAGTCAGTCAATCAAGATCGAAATATTTTTGGTTGGTTTACTGATGTAATCACATTAGATATGAATCCTGAAGTTGATAAATCCAACTTATGTAGGATTATTCTCGATGAAATGCGTCACTTCACACCAGAAAAACGCAAAGAATTGGCCCTCGCATTTCTGGACGCAGTGCCGAGATGTGAAGACTTTGCCAGTTTGGTGAAAGAGGAGAGAAGCGCCATTGCGGAAGATCAACGCTTATTAGTCGGTGCTGATGAGCGGATCGCTGATATACTATCAAAATCCTCTTCAGCCACAGTCGAGAAGATTCATAATGCGCTTTATGATTTTATGGAAACATATAGAAGGCTGTCTTCTATGCAATATGTATGGGCAAATGATGCCATACAAGATGCGATATTCGGGAATACAGATATATGGAATGAGATCATTCGGGTAACAATAGATACAATTAAATCAATAGAGGGATCAATTTCAACCGCTGATGATACAACAATACAATTTCCTGAAAATTATGACATAAACACTCTATTTGGAGATACTTGGAAATTAAAAGAGCATATGAAGCTAGGTGGGAAACTAGGATGGGGAATATTTAGACCTAAAATAGTAAAAGATCATTTATATATCGTAAATACAGTTTTTATAAATGGGCATTTGTGCTCCAGTACTGAACATTTTGAGACACTTGCTTGTGCTCTACGTGTCCGTATCGCATGTGAAAAAGCATGGAATTTCTGGGTAGGACGGGTGGAGAAAGTCCAAGGTCCGTATGCTCTGCAGCTGACAGTTTTTAGATCCTTACGCACTGCGCTTGAAAGTATATTATCACTTCAAGGGCTTGTTAATAAGTGCCGCGCAGCCATACGGGAATGCCCGGTTCTCAATGAACCAGTCTGGACAGATGTATATCAAGTTCAAAAAATAACAGCCTCTTGCCAACTCGCGCTGGCTCGCTTTCGCAGGCATCTTATTGATGAAGAAATCCAGCGCATTGATGAGCCGGTTTCTTTTATGGTTGCAAGAGGCAACGTACATCCGTTCATGAGCGAACTTCTTGGCGCTATTCGCAACCGTAATGTTGATGCCTTTGCGATTGCGGAAAGCAAAATTATTGATCTAAAAAATGAACACCTACGTCTAAAAAAAGTTGATAGCTATCTTTCAGAATTGCGCAGCAAACTTCCAAACCTCACTTCCAGCTTAGAGGAAACCTATAATGAAGCGCATTGGGAAGAAAGATTACAGCGCATTGATGATGCATGGCATTGGGCACAAGCCCGATATTGGGTCGAAGATTATATTCGGAAGGAAGATTCCCCAGCACTCGAAAAGCGTGCAAAACAAATTGAAGATGAACTAAACGACATTATTGCTAGACTTGCCGCCATTCACGCATGGTCCTTCTGCTTCTCACGTCTTGAGGAGAAACATCGTCGCCACATGGAGGCATGGCAACAATCCATGCGGCGACTTGGTAAAGGTACTGGAAAGCATGCCCCCCGTCACCGTCGTGAGGCTCAAGGCCACCTTAATGAATGCCGTGAAGCCGTCCCGGCTTGGGTTATGCCGCTCCACCGGGTCTGGGATACAGTGACCCCCGCACCGGGAATATTTGATGTCATAATCATCGATGAAGCCTCTCAATGTGGACTTGAAGCTCTTCCATTGTTTTATTTGGGCAAAAAGATAGTAATCGTTGGTGACGATAAGCAGATTAGTCCTGATGCCGTTGGTTTAGATCGTGGTGCGGTACAGCGATTGATGCAAGAATTCCTCTACGATTTTAACTTCAAATCGTCCTTTGATATAGAAAGCAGTTTGTTCGACCACGGCAAGCTGCGCTATGGAACTAAGCGCATTACATTACGCGAACACTTTCGCTGCATGCCGGAGATCATTCGATTCAGCAACGATCTTTGTTACTCTAATACGCCACTGATTCCTCTGCGGCAGTATGGTCCGAATCGATTAATCCCTCTTGAGCATACCTTTGTGCGCGAAGGATACCGTGAGGGTACTAACAACAGGGTGATTAATCGCCCAGAAGCCGATGCTGTCGTCGCAAAAATAGCTGAACTATGCAGTGATAGTCGGTATGACGACAAATCATTTGGTGTGATCGTTCTTCAAGGAGAGGCGCAAGCTTCTTTGATAGAGAGTCAACTACTTGATCTGCTGGGCGCGGAAGAAATTGAGCGAAGACATTTAGTATGTGGTAATCCTTATAGCTTTCAGGGCGATGAACGCGATATCATCTTTTTGTCATTGGTTGCTGCCAGCAACGCAAACATCGGCTCTCTTACGAAGGCGGCTGATGAACGACGCTTCAACGTGGCAGCCAGCCGCGCGCGTGACAAGATGATTCTCTTTCATTCTGTTACATCCGACGATCTCAGCACATCCTGTCTCAGGAGGAAATTACTCGATTTTTTTGAAGGCACAAAACCGCAGCAGATCGCAGGTATTGATCGAAATGACCTTGAGCGACAGGCTTGCCAAGGCAACCGGCGTGTTATTAAACCCCCGCTACCATTTGATAGCTGGTTTGAGGTCGATGTTGCTCTGGAATTGCTCCGTAAAGATTTTACCGTATTGCCTCAATATGAAGTTGCGGGAAAACGGATAGATCTTGTGATTGAGGGTGGCCAAGCACGATTAGCTGTTGAGTGCGATGGCGATCAATGGCACGGACCCGATCGCTACGAAGATGACATGCTGCGCCAGCGACAACTTGAACGATGCGGTTGGGAATTTTTCCGCGTGAGAGAATCAGCTTTTTACGCCAATAAGGACGTAGCTCTTCAAAAGGTTTGGCCTATGCTGAAAGAGAGGGGGATCTTCCCTAGATCGGAAGCTGAAGCCGCGCAGCGTTCACATGCTCCACTCGCTGATAAGTTACAAAGCGGGCCAACTACGGCAAACATCGGGACTGGATTGAAAACCAGTATGCCTCCTGTTCCTTCGTTAGAGCGAAAGAACGTTGTGGCTGTTGAGCTTCTCGCCAAGCCTGATTCTAGACTATTGGATATCCATAAAGCCCACAGAACGCCAATTGTCGAGCCTATACACCAATATAGTAATATTGTTGAAATCGGTGATACGGTTAGAATAAAATATGTAAACGGTGAACAAACTATGCGCGAGGTTACACTTAGCGCTACGCGGAATGAGCCGACACAAGGCATCATTCACATAGACACACCACTGGGAAGGTCTCTACTTGATGCCGAAGTGGGTGAAGAAATTGAGTTGGTCACAGGGAATACGATACGCAAGGTACGCATCGAGTATTTGACAAAATTAGAAAAATGCAAAATTGATAGTAATCATACAGCAGCGCCATCGCAAGGCACACCTAGTTCTGTTCATAAAGAACCGCGCAAATTGCTGACTGTGACAACTTTACCAACCCACCATTCCTCCGGCACACATCTTGACCCTGAGCGATTCTATGAGACAGAGTACATTTCTGTATTGCAGCCAGTTGCTATTGAATACATCGATCGATTAGCTCCTATTACACTCAAGCATCTCAGTAAGATTATTGCGCGTGCTCACGGTTTTCAGCGCACAGGGCCTTTAATCGTTCAGCAAACTTTGGCTGCCATTTCCAGAGTGAGGCAGACAACAAAAACTCCCGATGGGGCAATAGTCGTCTGGCCTAAAAACATGCCGCCTCTTGAAGTTACACAATTTAGAGGGCTGGCTGTAGATGGAGAAGAACGTAGTTGGCAGTATGTCCCTCACTCCGAGAAGCTTGGCCTAGCCATTGATGTTTATAAAAAGAATAGAGCCAGCTTCGACTTACCTGGGGCTATGGCAGACCGTGTGGGGCTTACACGACTCAAACAGGTGACGCGTGAAGAATTTACCTCATTGCTAGAAGAAGCCAAAAGGCTGACTGACGAAGTACACTAGCTGTGGATAGAATGAGAAGGGGCATTTATCGCTCCACGCCAATGTATTGTCTCAATGCCTTTTCTTGCCCTACGTAGGTAAAAATCTTGTTGCCCTCCAGCCGAACGTCCTTGCCCCATTTTTTTTGTGCATAGCGCAAGGCCACAGCTTCCGCCGCCTTGTCTCGTGCTGTAAAGAAAAGTTCTTTGCCACTGTCTCTGATCATGCCGCCACCGGGCAAGGTAAAAATCACTATGCCACGATGGTCGATGGTATAACGGAACCCGGAGATGAGCGCCGGAGTTTGCCCGTCAACCCGCACCTGGGTTTGCCACTGCTGCCCTTGTTGCCGCTCCTCTTCGGCAAGTTGTTCCATGCGCAGTACGGCCAGAAGACGGGTTTTGCCCTTGCTGCTGAGGTCGGTATTTTCCAGAACCTCCCGTTCTTTGGCCGCGTGGTCGACTTTGGCTTCATTCCTCCAGACTTGAAACTGCTCTTTGCCATGCTGTGACCAGTCCTTTTGTGGTGTGGCCGATATCGCTCTTTCCACTTCAGCGGTTCCCTGAATGGAACGCAGGACGGCCAGGGCGGTTTCGTTGCCGCTCTCGGCCTCCTGCCGTAAAAAACCGCTCCAGGATGTGAACGGCACTTCTTGGCGCACTACTTCGCGCTGTGGCGCAAACTCAAGCCGCGTCTTTGCCAGGGCTTCGGCTTCGCGTTTTTTAGTCAGGGCAAGCAAGTTCTGACGGTTGCGCTTGGCTATGTTCATATGTCCGATTTCTTTGCGCTTTTCTGCCCATTGCTGGCGGATGGCGGCAAGCTGCTTGTCTTCCTGCGTTTTGATGACTTCCAACCTGGTTTTCCGGGTTTCGATACCTATTTTGTACTTGGCGCTGAGTTGCCCGCGCTCCGGGGAACGGTGCAACGGCGCGGCCTGATAGCGGGAAACTTCCTGAACTTGGCGCAAGCTCCGGTAGGGCCGGTACTCTCCGAAACGGTCTTGCAAACGCTTGGCGGACAAAGACCGGTCTACGGCGCTGGCTTTGAGTGCGTGGTTAGCCTGCTTCCCGTGCAAGTCGTGGATTACAAGGCCGTTGGTGTGAGGTTTTACGCCAAGGCCAAAGGCTTTCAGCCCTTCGTGCAAGGCTTGCCAGTCCTGGGCCTGTTCCAAGGTTTTCAGAATTTCAGCTTTGTGGCGCTTGGCGTAGGACTCAAAAGACTCTTGGCCTGTCTGTGCCTCAATGGTGGCGGCTTTGTGGCTCAGGCGGTCTTCTCTGGCCTGTTCCCGGCCATTATCCACGACAAGCCCGTACTCCTGCTCCAATTCCCGGCACAGCTTTTCCTGTTTTTTGTAATCTCGGAACGGCTCATGCCGGGTGAGGCGTTCAGGGTGGATCATGTTATAGGCTATGTGCATGTGAATGTTATTGGTGTTCTTGTGAATGCCGCAATGCCGCTGATGCTCGGAATATCCGAGCACAGCAGCAAAGCGTTCCTCAATGGCTTTGAATGCTTCCGGCGTGAGCTTGGCTTCGTCCTCTGGCCGGAAGCTCACGAGCAAGTGATAGGTCTTTTCTTTGGTGCTGCGGGTGTTCAGGTCTTGCACGGCTTCCACTTCCAGAATGCCGGTAGCGTAGTCGTCTTCTGACCAGCATCCGGCGCACCAGCTCGCCAGACATTTTTCCCCTTTGTGGTTTGCGTCCGCTATGTAATTCGCAAGGCGGTCATAGTTGTCATGTTCTGGGTGGCAATGAACGTGCTTGCTTATCATCGGATGTTCCGAGCGGCATTTTTCAACTGGAGTTGCCCGGCTTCAATCTCCCGCAACAGACGTTGCAGGGCGAGCTTGTCGCCGCCTTCGCCTTTTTCAGAGAGAGCCAGCTTGAGCAGACCGCCAAGCCTGCCAAGGTCGGCGCTGGCCTTGAGGATGTCCCGCACGGCCTGCCGATGCTCCAAGGTCGGCACAGCCGCGCCGGTGCAAACGCGCTTGGCGAAAGTCGAGAGCGATAGTCCCGCCCTGGTCGCATACTCTGAAATCTGCGTGTGCTCTTCCGGGGTGAGGTACACGGTTATGCGAGGTCTTTTTGATGGCATTTTTGGCCCTCCTTTGCCTTTGGCGTTGAGCAGCGATAGCTGCGAAAAAGCCTCTTTACCCCCGGAGGGCAGGAAG
>OGXB01001688.1_pt1 | contig 10256 bp, 9 predicted proteins | sample 1576161 | NCBI WGS metagenome assembly OGXB01 (sample SAMEA3541474, study PRJEB24748) | human gut metagenome | biome: human gut; feature: human-associated habitat; material: faeces | place: China | collected 2012
TCTGCCAGTTATCGTGTAGGAGTAGGATGTTTTTTGGGTACGCAGGCAAAACCTGCGGAGTTGCTGGCGGAGCCGCTTGCATCGGCAGTGACAATAAAGGCGGCTTCGCCCTTTTCGCCCTTGCCGGTCTTTGCGCTGAAGTAGATATAGGGGAACACCACATCAGTGCCGGAGCCGATCATCCTGCGCGTGTTCGCGGAGATGTTCTCCCTGCCGGAATACCCCGAGCTGGTGCCCGATCCGCCGGTGCGCTATGTGCAGGCGGACGGCTTCGGCGCGCTCACGCGCTGCCTTGCCTACCGGCTCTCGGGCATGCACCTGCGCCTCGTCGGCAGCAAGGGCTGCGGCAAGAACACGCTCATCCAGACAGTCGACTGGCTGCTCAACGTGCCGCAGTACCGCATGCAGGGCAATGCCGAGCTCGACAAGCTCGACCTGCTCGGCGGCCCGACGATCGAAAACGGCACCATGCGCTACCGCCTGAGCGACATGCTGCGCTACCTCGCGGCGGGCGCGGACGTCGTGCTCGACGAGGGCAACACCATCAAGCCAGAGTGCGCCGACGTGCTCCACTCGCTGACCGACGCCGCGCGCCAGATCCAGGTGCCCGGCTACGGGCTCGTGCAGATGCACCCGCACTCGGCGTTCACGATCACGATGAACGAGGACTATGCCGGCACGAACTTCATGAACGAGGCGACGATCGACCGCTTCACGCCCATCCACATCGCCGAGCCGGAGAGCATCGTCGATGTGCTGCACCGCGTCGTGCCCGAGGCGAGCGCCGCCAGCCTGAATATCTGCGACTATGTTTACTGTGCCATCCGCGACCGCATCCGCAGCGCCGGCGGGCTCGAGCCGGACGCGATGACGATCCGCGGCTTTATTGACGCCCTGCGCGCGGAGCCCCTGCTGGGCCTGCGCTGGGGTCTGCTCGACAACGTGGCCTCCAAGCCGCAGGACGCCTACACCCGCCTCCAGCTGACCGAGCTCATTGAGAGCATGGTGCCGCAGGATGGACGGATTTGACGCCGCGCTGGCGCGCTACCGGGCGTTTCTGGCGCATGATCCCATCACGCCGCTGCTCCGGCGCAGCCTCGCGCTGCTCGTCCCGGGGAATATCCGGGTCGATACCGTCACGGCGGACGATCGTCTGCGCTGCACGACGGACGGCACGTCCGTCACCGTCGGCGGGGCGGAATATCTGCTGCGCACGGATTTTGACGCCCGCCACTGGACGGCCGCGCTGCGCGTGCTGCTCGCGCGCGAGATCCAGCACGACAGCAGCTCCGACCGGGACGTCTGCGCGGCGTTCGCGGCGGAGGCCGGCGCATATTTTCACGCGCACTATGCCCTCGCGCCCGAGACCGGGGCGCTGCTCGGGCACCGGATACTGAACATTCTGGAGCAGGCGCGCACGGATAACATCCTCTGCCGCCGCTTTCCCGGCTATCTGCCGCTGCTGCGCTTCGTGTGCTATGCGCAGCTCGAGGCGGCCGCACCCGGCAGCGCGCTCGCGGCACTGCTCGATGAGCTGGAGGCTTTTGCGCTCACGGGCATCCCGAGCGGGACTCCGGCGCTCGCCGCCGTCCGGGCCGAGGTGGAGGCGGCAATCCTCGCGCCGTCGGCCGCCGCGTGCGCGGACATTGGCCGGCAGATCCTCGCGGCGCTCGCGCCGGAGCTGGCGCGCCTGTGCGGCATCGCGGATGCCGATGCGCTCGCGCGCATCGCATCGCAGCTCGTGGACTATGCCTTCAGCGAGGGCGACCGCGCGGAAGCCTTCGGCGACGGCTGCGACAGCCGCCTCCGCCTGCGCAGCGAGGCGCAGGACACGGCGCGTCAGGGCCCCTCTGCCGACGGGGAGGACGCAGACCTCGACAAAGGCGACAGCACAGCCGGCGGCAGCGGCGACAACTCCGAGCGCCACGGCGACATGAGCGGCAGCCTCGCCAGTCAGGAGGCCAAGCCGAGCGGCTCAGCCGGGACAAACGGCAGGGAGGACCGCGGCCGATCGTCCAGCGTCGGCCGCAGCGGCAATCACGGCCAGAGCGGGGCGACCGCCACCACGTCGGACACGGTGTCTGCTGCGCAGAAGGCGGCCTCCGGCGGGCCGGAGAGCCTGCGCGAAGTGCTCGGCACGGGCTGGGGCGTGCACCGCGGCTTTGCGCTCAGCGCGGCCGAGACGGACGCCATGCTCGCCGCGGCGGAAAAAGCGCTCACACGCGAGCGGGCGCTCGAGCAGCAGCTGCATGTCTCCGGCCCGCGTGCTGCCCGGCTCGACGCCGGGGAGCGGCAGGGGCTGGCCGAGCGGTATGCCGGCCTGACGTTTACGGAGACGTATATCACGCCGGGTGGCGGGCGGCTGCCGCCCGCATTTGCCGAGCGGGCAAAGGCGCTGCACCACCGGCTCGACAAGCTCCTGCGCCAGCAGCGCGAACGCAGCGCCAGCCAGCGCACCGGCGCGCTCTCGCAGCGCGAGCTGTGGAAGATCCCGCTCGATGCCAAGGACGTTTTTCGCCGCAAAGCACCGCCGTCCAAGCGCGAGACGGCGTTTTTCCTGCTCATCGACCGCAGCGGCAGCATGGGCGCCGGCGTCGGCGGCGGGCAGTCCAAGCTCTTCACGGCGCTGGCCACGGCGGCCGTGCTCGAGGAGGCGCTCAAGGGCATCGCCTATACGAAGATCGTCGCCTTTGACGGCGGCACGAACGCCGTGGAGCACTGCGTCATCAAGGATTTCGACCAGAAGGAGATCGGCAGCCGCTGCATCGACGCCATGGAGCAGATCGCCGCCGGCAACGGCAACAAGGACGGTTATTCCATCCGCGCCGCCGCGCTGGATCTGGCCAAGCGCACCGAGCGCCGCAAGATCCTCATGGTGCTCTCCGACGGGCTGCCGTCCGGCTATTTCAGCGAGGCGGAGGCGATCGACGACGTGCGCACGGCCGTGCAGGCGGCGCGCCGCCGGGGGCTGCTCGTCATCCCAATCATTTACACTGCGCGCACGGACGAGAACGTGGATGCTTACCGCCGTATGTATGAAAAGAGCATGATCTTTGCCGATTCCGTGGGCATGCTCGGCGAGTTCGAGCGCCTGCTCATGAAGCTGGTGCGCTGAGCGGCGGCCGGGGGGTGGAATTGCTTGACAAGCCCCGCGCGGTGTGCTATGATGACTTCTCGTTAAAAGGGAGTAGTTACAAATGTATGACCAACAATCTCCCGGCATCCGCCGGTGGTCATGCGCCTATTGTGATAGGTAATGAGACTTTTAGCACATCATATTTATGATCGTGCCGAAAGTCTCATTTTTTGCACGATCACGAAGGAGAATGCGTTATGAACCTCGATTTTACCGGCAGTACCCTTTTCCTTGTCCTGCTGCTGTTCGCGGCGGGCCTTGTGTGCATCATCAAGGGCGGCGACTTTTTTGTCGACGCCGCCACGTGGATCGCGGAGGCCTCCGGTATCCCCAAATTCATCATCGGCGCGACCGTTGTGAGCTTTGCCACGACCATGCCGGAGATGCTTGTGTCCGTCTTTTCCGCGCTGGAGGGCAATGCGGACATCGCCATCGGCAACGCCGTCGGCTCCGTCACGGCCAACACCGGCCTCATCATGTGCCTGTCGCTGATCTGCATGGAGTGCACCATGCCGCGGCGGCAGTATGCGGTCAAGGCGGTGCTGCTGCTCGCGGCGATCGCGGTTCTGTTTGGCTTCACGCGCGACGGGCAGTTGTCCATCCTTGAGAGTGTTTTGATCCTTGTCATTTTTGTGTGCTTTATTGCCGAGAGCCTCGTTGCCGCGCGGCGTGAGCAGTCGCTTGAGGCCCCGGAGCAGGATGCCCGCCCCAAGACGGACGGCCGGACGGTCGCGCTCAATATCGGCAAGTTTGTGTTTGGCGCTGCGGCCATCGTCCTCGGCGCGCAGCTGCTGATCGACAACGGCACCGCGCTCGCGCAGATGATCGGTGTGCCGGATGCCATCATCGGCGCGACCATGATCGCCATCGGCACGTCGCTGCCGGAGCTCGTGACGACCATCACCGCCATCCGCAAAAAGCAGTCGTCCCTGTCGGTGGGCAACATCATCGGCGCGAACATCATGGATCTCACGCTCATCATGCCGCTGTGCGCGCTCATCCTCGGCAAGCCGCTGCCGGTCGAGCGGCAGGGCATGCTGCTGGATATTCCGGCGTGTCTTGTCGTGTGCGCGGGCGCGCTCATCCCGGCGCTGGTGCAGGGCAGGTTCAAGCGCTGGGTCGGCTTTTTCATCGGCGGACTGTACATCGTTTATCTCGTCATCATGTTCACGTGCTTCGGCGCGTAAAAACCGGCGCCGGCCTCCCGCGGGAGACCGGCGCTTTTTGCTGTGATATTTGCTGCAGACAGAAAAAACCCCGGAAGCCGAAGCTTCCGGGGTGTGGTGCGCGAGGCGGGACTTGAACCCGCACGTCCGGAGTGGACACTAGAACCTGAATCTAGCGAGTCTGCCAATTCCACCACTCGCGCATAAGCTTTGTCGTTCAAAGCCTGTTTAATATAGCATTTCGCGTGCGGATTGTCAAGCGTATTTTCCGCAACTACCAGAAAAAATCGCAACGTGTGTCGAAAACGTGAATTTTTTCCGCTCCGGGTGTTCAAATCCGGCGGTATCTGGTATACTATACCGATGAAAAAATGAGACCCGGCCATGCCGGGAACGGAGTTGTGATCAAAATGGATTTGAACCGTGCTGCGCTCAAAGCAGACGCCCGCCGGCGCGCCGCCGGCTACCGCCCGAGCCCGATCCTCGCGGCATTGATCGTCTTTGCCCTCGGGCTGCTCATCTCGACGCTCTCGTCGTACCTGATGGGCGGCGACCGCCTGACCACGGCGCTGACAAACGCCGCGCAGTTCGGCCCCGACGCGGTCGAGCAGGCATACATCAGCTTCTTTGAGCATTACAGTGTGTCCGGTGTTGCGGTCGTGCTCGTCGTCGCGCTGGAGATCATGAACTATATGGTCAGTGTCGGCTTTGTGATCTTTTCGCTGCACGTCAGCCGGGATGAAACGGCCGAGATCGGCAACCTCTTTGACGGGTTCGGCCTCTTCTTCCGCGTGCTGTGGCTGGCGATCCTGCAGGGGCTGTTCGTGTTTCTGTGGAGCTTGCTGCTGGTCGTACCGGGCATCATCGCGGCCTATCGCTACCGGCAGGCGCTGTACCTGCTGCTCGACCACCCGGAGAAGTCCGCCTGGCAGTGCCTGCGCGAGAGCGCAGCGGTCATGCGCGGCCACAAGTGGGAGCTGTTTGTGCTGGATCTGAGCTTCCTCGGCTGGATGCTGCTGAGCGCCCTGTTCGCGCCCGTGTCCATCTGGCTCGACCCGTACCGCGCTATCACGAACGCAAATTATTATAACCGGCTCGTCGGCGCGCAGGGCGGCCCGCGCATTTACGAGGGCTCGTTCACCGACATCCCGAACGATCCGCAGTCCTGACGGCTTTATCCCGCCTTCCCCCCCGCCGGCCTGCCGTGCGCAGGCGGGGTGTCTTGCGTTGACAAGCCGTGGCTGTGCGGTATAATCTAAAGAGAAACCCGAGGAAAACGAGGTGCACAGATGCAGACGGAAAAGAGCGGCCGCCCGCAGGCGATGATCGCCATGAGCGGCGGCGTGGATTCGAGCGTGGCGGCATACCTGATGCAGCAGGCGGGTTACGACTGCATGGGCGTGACCATGAAGCTGTATGAAAATGAGGACGCCGGCGTGCCGCGCGGCCACACCTGCTGCACGCTCGACGATGTGGAGGATGCCCGCCGCGTGGCCTATGCGCTGGGCATGCCGTACTATGTCTTTAATTATAAGGATGCGTTTCGTGAGCAGGTCATGGCGCGCTTTGCCGCGGCCTATCAGCACGGGGCGACGCCGAACCCCTGCCTGGACTGCAACCGGTATCTGAAGTTCGGCCTGCTGGAGACACGCGCCCGCGCGCTCGGGTGCGACGTGCTGGCGACCGGGCACTATGCCCGCGTCGAGCAGCTGCCGGACGGGCGCTACACACTCAAAAAGGCCGTGGACACGACGAAGGATCAGAGCTACGTGCTCGCTTGGCTCACGCAGGAGCAGCTCGCGCACACGCGCTTTCCGCTCGGCGGTCTGCACAAGACCGAGGCACGGGAGATCGCCGAGGCGCATGGCTTCTGCAACGCGCACAAGCACGACAGTCAGGACATCTGCTTTGTGCCGGACGGTGACTATGCCGCCGCGGTCGAGCGGCTGACCGGCGCGCACAGCGAGCCCGGCCGCTTCGTGGACACGCAGGGCAAGGTGCTTGGAACGCACCGCGGCATCATCCACTATACGATCGGCCAGCGCCGCGGGCTCGGCATCGCGGCCGAGACGCCGCTGTACGTCTGCGGCATCGATGTGCCGCGCAACGAGGTCGTGCTCGGCCGCAATGACGAACTCTTTTCGACCGAACTGGACGCGGGCGGCTGCAACTGGATTTCCGGCGACGTGCCGGACGCGCCGCTGCACGTGACGGCCCGCATCCGCTACCGGCAGCCGGAGCAGCCGTGCACCGTCACGGCCACGGGGCCGGACACGGTGCACGTGTCGTTTGAGACCCCACAGCGCGCCATCACGCGCGGCCAAGCCGTCGTGTTCTACGACGGGGACACGGTGCTCGGCGGCGGCACGATCGACTGAACTGTGATTTTTGGAAGGGAGGCGCGGCCGTGTCCGTGACGCTCTATCTTGCGATCCCCTGTTATAACGAGGAGACGGTCCTGCCGGAGACGGCGCGCCGCCTGCGGGAGAAATTCACCGCCCTGCGCGCCGCCGGGACGATCGGCCCCATGAGCCGCATCTGCTTCATTGACGACGGCTCGAAGGACGCCACCTGGCAGTTCATTTCCGACCTGCATGCGCGCGATCCGGCCTTTTCCGGTATCCGTCTGTCGCGCAACCGCGGCCACCAGAACGCGCTGCTGTGCGGACTGATGACGCTGCGGAATCGCGCCGACTGCGTCATTTCCATGGACGCCGATCTGCAGGACGACATTGATGCCATCGACGCCATGCTCGCGGCCTTTCAGAACGGGAATGATATCGTCTACGGCGTGCGCGTGAGCCGGAAGCAGGACTCTGCCTTCAAGCGCGCCACCGCACAGGGGTATTACCGCCTGCTGCGCGCACTCGGCGCGGACGTGGTGTATAATCACGCCGACTACCGGCTCATGAGCCGCCGCGCGCTCGACGCACTCGCGGAGTATAAAGAAGTCAATCTGTTCCTGCGCGGGCTCGTGCCGCTCGTGGGCTACCCGAGCACGGTCGTGTATTACGAGCGCGGCAAGCGCTTTGCGGGCGAAAGCAAGTACCCGCTGCGCAAGATGCTCTCGTTCGCGTGGGAGGGTGTGTCGTCGCTGACGGTGTCGCCGCTGCGGCTCATCACGCGCATCGGCATCGTGATGTTCCTCGTCAGCATCGCCATGCTCATCTATTTTCTCGTGCGCTATTTCACCGGCCACACCGTTGCCGGGTGGTCGAGTCTCGCCGTGTCCATCTGGGCCATCGGCGGGCTGCAGCTGCTGGCCATCGGCGTGGTGGGGGAGTACATCGGCAAGATCTATCTCGAGACGAAGGCGCGCCCGCGCTACCGCATCGAGACGGAGCTTGATGACCGGGAGGCGGAGCTTTGAAGCGCCTGCGCACGCTCTTTGACGCGAAGCTGTGGAAGTTTCTGCTCGTCGGCGTCATCAACACGCTTGTCGGCACGGGCATCATGTTTGGATTGTATAACCTTGCCAACTGCTCGTATTGGGTGTCCTCGGCGGCAAACTACGTGCTCACAAGCATCCTGAGCTTTTTCCTCAACAAGCACTTTACGTTCCAGAGCCGGGAGCGCGGCGCGGGTCAGGTCGTGCGCTTCGCGGCGAACATCGCCGTCTGCTACCTGATCGCCTACGGCATCGCAAAACCGCTGTGTCTGCGTCTGCTTGCCAACGCTGCGGTGAGTACGCGCGATAATGTGGCCATGCTCGTCGGCATGGTGCTCTTCACCGGTCTGAATTACCTCGGCCAGCGCTTTTTCGCTTTCCGCAGTCCAAAAACCGAAGAAAAATGAGACCCCTTCCCGGATGTGCAGCATCCGGGAATTCTTTTTGAAAAAATGCAGATATCCTATTGACAAATGGGAGGAAAAATGGTTATATAAACACATGAACAATCATTCATATGTTCAAGCGAAAGTGAGGAGATCCCATGGCAGAACCGAGACCCGACAGTGCACCGGCGTGCGAATATCTCAACGTGCACGAGGACGCGGTGGCGCAGGTGCTTGCGGCCCTGCCGGACGATGAGATGCTCTACGACCTGTCGGAGCTGTTTCGCGTCTTTGGCGATTCGACGCGCATCAAGATCCTCTATGTGCTCTTCGAGAGCGAGCTGTGCGTGTGCGACATTGCGCGGCTGCTGAACCTGACGCAGTCGGCGGTCAGCCACCAGCTGCGCATTTTGAAGGCGTCGAACCTCGTCCGCTTCCGGCGGGAGGGCAAGACCGTGTTTTATTCCCTGGACGACGATCACGTCCGGTCCGTGCTGGCCCTCGGCATGGAGCATGTGCTGGAAAAATGATGGCCCGGCCATCTTTTCAAATAACATTCAATGACAGATGAAGGAGCGTACATCATCATGGAAAAGACCTATAAGATCGAAGTAGACTGCGCCAACTGCGCGGCGACCATCGAGCGGCACGTGGCAAAGCTCAAGTGTGTCAAGGAAGTGACCGTGAGCTACATGGCCCAGAAAATGCTGGTCGAATATGCCCCCGGTGTGGACGAGACCGAGGCCAAGGCGGAGATCCTCAAGACCGCGCTCAAGGTCGAGCCGGACTTCCGCTTCGAGGACTGAATCTCATGACGCGCGAACAGAAAAGGTCGCTGCTGCTCATAGCAGCAGCGGTCGTGCTGCTCATTGGGCTGCACTTTGTGCCGGTCACGGGCTGGCTCAAGCTCGTGCTGTATCTCATCCCGTATCTGCTCGTCGGCGGCGAGACGCTCGTCGATGCCTGCAAGGGCATTTATAACCGCCAGCCGTTCGACGAAAACCTGCTCATGGCCGTGGCCACCATCGGCGCGATGGTGCTCGGGGACTATCCCGAGGCCGTGTCCGTCATGCTGTTTTACCAGATCGGCGAGCTGTTTGAGAGCTACGCCGTCGGCCGCAGCCGCCGGAACATCGGCGATCTGATGGACATCCGCCCGGACTACGCCAATGTTGAGACGGCGGACGGCGTTGCGCGCGTGAAGCCCGAGCAGGTCGCGGTCGGCGATACGATCGTCGTCAAGCCCGGCGAGCGCGTCCCGCTCGACGGCACGGTGCTCACGGGCACGTCGGCGCTGAATATGAGCGCCCTGACCGGTGAGAGCGCCCCCGTGGACGTCACGGAGGGCAGCACCGTCGTCAGCGGCAGCGTGAACCTGTCGGGTGTGCTGCGCCTGCGCGTGGAGAAGGTGTATGCCGAGTCCACGGTCGCGCGCATCCTTGAGCTGGTGGAAAATTCCTCGCTCAAGAAGGCGCATACCGAGCGCTTCATCACGAAGTTTGCCCGTGTCTACACGCCGTCCGTTTGCGGTGCGGCGCTCGCGCTGGCGATCCTGCCGCCGGTCGTGCGGCTCATTATGGGCATCCCGGCAGAGTGGGGCGACTGGATCTACCGCGCGCTGACGTTCCTCGTCATCAGCTGCCCGTGCGCGCTCGTGATCTCGATCCCGCTGTCGTTCTTCGGCGGCATCGGCGGCGCGTCCGCCCGCGGTATCCTCATCAAGGGTTCGAGCTATCTGGAGATGCTGGCCAAGACCGACCGTGTCGTCTTTGACAAGACCGGCACGCTCACGCGCGGCACGTTCGCCGTCACGGCGGTGCATCCCGCGCAGCCGGAGCTGTCCGATCAGGCGCTGCTGCAGCTTGCGGCGGCGGCGGAGCAGTTTTCCGATCACCCAGTCAGCCAGAGCCTGCGCCGCGCGGCCGGAGAGCTTCCGGCCGACCTGGTCACGACGGACGCCAAAGAGCTCGCCGGTCACGGCGTGACCGCGCAGGTCGGCGGCCGGTCTGTTGCCGCCGGCAACACGAAGCTGATGGACACCCTCGGCCTGACCGTGCCCGCGGTCAATGAGACCGGTACGGTCATCCACGTCGCGGCCGACGGCGCGTATCTCGGCTACATCGTCATCTCCGACGAGCCGAAGATGCAGTTAGACAAAAATGTCTGGTTCAGTTCCAAAT
>OGXB01001690.1_pt1 | contig 10242 bp, 10 predicted proteins | sample 1576161 | NCBI WGS metagenome assembly OGXB01 (sample SAMEA3541474, study PRJEB24748) | human gut metagenome | biome: human gut; feature: human-associated habitat; material: faeces | place: China | collected 2012
CCGAAAACTGCAACGCAGAAAACCGTTGCGCATTTCTAAAGAATATGTTAAACTTTATTTTATGCAAATTGCGAAATTCCATATCCGGGTGTAGCGCAGCTGGTAGCGCGGGTGGTTTGGGACCATCAGGCCGCAGGTTCGAACCCTGTCACTCGGACCATAAGTCCACCGTAATTTCGATAGAATTACGGTGGGCTTTTTCTGTGCCTGGGAACTGTTTGAAATAAGACTTTTGGCCGTTTTGGCATATAAATTAATCCCGCTGCGGAGAAATTTCGCAGCGGGATTTTCATTTTATGTAGGCTATTTTTGTCATAAGTGTAGCAGTAATCGTTAGATTTACGTATATTCGTTGAATTCGTGTTGCCTCTTTCTGGATGAATAATTCATTTCAGTCTTGAAATATGGAATTAATTTCTTTATAATGAAAATGCGTGGATAACGCAGGCAAAACATATCATTAGAACGAAATGCGCTGATGATTTTTGGTGAAGAAAGCAAATGGGCTTCTAATGTACTCCATTTTACGGACTGAGCCGAAGTTGTATTTTCGTGGAGTTTGCCACTCCACTACAAAAGCGAAGAAAAAGCCTTGCTATGCAAGGCTTTTCCCGTTTTTATGATATTCACTTACACTAGTTTTGACTGCGTAGATCATAGACCCACTACCTTCAATTTCTGCATATTATCCCGTTTCAGTTCCAGCGAAGCGTGCACATACCGGTCCAACGTGATCGTCACAGAGGTATGTCCTAATATTTCTGACAATGATTTAACTTCAAATCCGACCTCAACAGCTCGCGTCGCAAATGTGTGGCGCAGCGTATGAAAATGTACGCCCTCCAGACCGCATGCCTGCGTGTACTTTTCCAATCGATACTGCAATGTCCGCGGCTCCATGAACGCTTCCGTTCCGGTCAGAACATACGCAGCTGAACTTTGCGGTTTCATGCGCCTGCAAAGCCCGGTTGCGTATTCCGTCATAGGGATCGTTCGCACGGAGGTATCGCTTTTGGGCGGACCAATCACAATCCTTGTTCGAGCACCTTGCGATACGCTGATATCATGCAGCCTTTGCAGGGTCTTTGCAATTCGGATAGCTTTATCGTTTGTAGAAACACTTTCCCACTGCAGTGCACAGAGTTCACCAATTCGTATGCCTGTACATAGCGCCAGCAAGATACCAAATCGGCACGAATCCAGATCCTCATGTAGATAGGCAACGAGGCGCGCCTGCTCTTCTCTAGACAAAACGCGCATCTCCTTCTTGCCAATCTTCGGATAGTTGATCTCCACCGCGGGAAATGAGCCTGCAAACTTCGAGGAAGCGAACTTCAAAATGCCATGCAGCACGACTAGAATATCATGCACCGTCTTTGGCGCCAGTTCGTCTTCGAATTGCAGTTCTTTGATGAAATCGTCCATCAGTTCCGTCGTGAAGCCCAGAGGGCGGCACGCGCCGAGCTTTGGAATGATGTGCTTATTGACCGCGGTGCTGTATTTAATATACGTCGATTCTTTCACCGTGCATTTCTTTGTATGTAGCCATTCCAAGCAATAGCTGGAGAACGGTTTTTGCGTTCTGGCTGTCGGTAAGGGAGCTCCATTTGCCAAAGCTGCTTTGCGCTTTGCGGCTTTCTCTTTGGCTTCCCGATATGTTTTTCCATAACAGTATCCATACTTGATTTTTCCGGATAGCTCACGACCCTTGATATACCGAGCCTCCCAGCGACCGTCCCGCCGTCTGAATATGTTCTCACCCTTTGCCATTTCGTAATTCCTCCTTGTGCAGTGATTATGTTGGGTGTGGATCTTATTTTAATTTCATCCAGACTGCTGGGATGACTGCGCTGAACTTTAAGTCAACGTAATTCTCCGCAAAAAATTAACGTAAGTTGACAAAAACATACTTTTTTCTTCCATTTCTTTGTCGATTCAATTGCATTTGAATATGCAATGTGCTATAATACGGAAGAATAATTATGTTTTGCGTTACACGTGGAGTGGCAAACTCCACGAAAGCTCCGCAGACACATCTGCATTTACAAAAGATGTTCGTTTTTGTGCAGCTATGGCGGAGGCGGTACTTACTTGAATTGCGCACCTTGAATGGATATTTTTGTACAGCAATTTGCAAATTCAATATCTGTGTAGAGCCTTTGCCCCTGGACGGCTTCGTGCTGAACCGATGGGGGGCAGAGATACAGATATCAATGTAGGGATGTGAGATATGTGACAACAACAGCGAGCAGCTGTTTGACAGAGGAGAGCTCCGCCGATGTAATCACTCAAATAGCAAAACCTGTACTGGAGCAAAAGAAGCTGTACCTGATAACGAAGCGTGCTTTTGACATAGTATGTTCTTTCTTGGGCCTGCTGATTCTGGCAATCCCGATGATAATCATTGCATTGATCATCACTTTGGACTCGCCAGGTTCCCCAATTTTTAAGCAGGAGCGGCTCGGTCTCCATGGGAAGCCGTTTATGATCTATAAATTCAGGTCAATGCGTCTTGACGCAGAGGAAAACGGCCCGCAGTGGGCAGATGAACAGGATCCAAGGTGCACACACTTCGGCCAAATTCTCAGACGCACCCGGCTGGACGAGCTTCCTCAGTTCTATAACATCCTGCGCGGCGACATGAGTTTCGTCGGCCCGCGGCCGGAGCGTGCTTATTTCTACGGAGAATTTGAAAAATACATTCCCGGTTTCTCCAACCGGTTAATGGTTGTTCCTGGCCTGACTGGACATGCTCAGGTGAATGGCGGATATTCTCTGAAGCCGGAAGAAAAAATTATCTACGATATGGAGTATATAGAAAAACGGTCGATTTGGATGGATTTGGCGTGTGTTGGAAAAACGATCCGCGTCGTTTTGTGCGGCGCGGGCGCCCGATAAAGAAAGATGCGTTTGGAGGACAATCCTAGAATATGAACGAAAGTAAGAAACCGTATGCTTCCGTGGGGGGCACAGAACTGTCACTATGGGATATTACAAAGATCCTGTTGGCAAAGATTCATTGGCTGCTCCTTGCGGGGGTCGTTGTTGCTGCGGGCGTTTATGCAGTAGTAACAATTTTTGTTACGCCGACCTATGAATCTCGAGTGAGTTTTTATGTATATAACAGTGCGGACAATTCTTCACAGGGAACGATCAATAACAGCGACCTCCAGGCGGCGGAGAGCCTTGCTACGACCTATTCAAAGATCCTGGCGAGCAATTCTGTTTTGGATTCCGTCCTGAGTGATTTGAGAGCAGAAACTTCATTGTCGAGAAAGGAACTTAGCCGCATGGTGAATGTCTCCGTTGTGTCGGATACACAGTTGCTGGAGGTGGTAGTGACCTCGACCGATCCGGAGCTTGCCTGTAAGATCGCCAATTCCTTTGCAAAAGTTGCGCCTACTGAAATCGTTCGTATTACCAAGGCGGGCGGCGTCGAGGTCGTGGACCGACCGGAGGTGGCAACGGAAAAATCTGCGCCCAGAACCGTATTTGACAGCGCGATTGGATTTGTGGTTGGCATGATACTGGCTTCAGTTGCTATTATTCTGCGAATGATGGCCGATACGACCATCTACCTGCCGGAGGACATTGAAAAGTCCGCTGGTGTGACTGTCCTTGGTCAGATACCGGACATCCATGCGACAAATGAGAATGCTGGCTGCTGGAAGCTGGCGGAGGGAGGTGCAGTGCTCTATGGCGAAAAAGAAAGAAAGCCGAAAGGTAGCGATTGAAGCTGTTCGTACAAACAGGAAACGTCTGCTGACCAATGAATCTCCATTTGCGATAAAGGAAGCCTATGTAAAGTTGCGCACCAGTTTGATGTTCTGCATGACGGCGGATAAGGAGCGCCCATGTACGAGCTTCGCCGTCACTAGCGCAAAGCCCTCTGAGGGCAAGAGCCTGACAGCAGCCAACATTGCCATTAGCTATGCAATGTTGGGCAAAAAGGTGCTCTTGATCGATGCGGATATGCGCAAGCCGACACAGCGCCGCCTTTGGAGAGTGGAGAAGCCTACCGGCCTGTGCGACTTTCTTGCAAAAATATCGAAGCTCGAACTGGACAAGGTGAAAGATCTGCCGCTCTGGATCGTTTGCACTGGCACCATCCCGCCGAACCCCTCCGAATTGCTTTCATCCGAGCGCATGAAGCACTTCGTGGAAGAAAGTGCAAAGGTTTATGACTACATTATTATCGACACGCCGCCGATCAATACGGTCGCTGACGCGCAAATTGTTTCGACCTATGTGGACGGTGTGGTACTCGTAGTCAAGTCCGGCGATACGACGGAGGATGAGCTGAACGAGGCCATCGATGCGGTACGCCGTGCGGGCGGAAACCTATGCGGCACGGTGCTCAACGACCTGAATATGAAATCCGTGAAGTATGCTTACAAATATAAATATGGGGGCAAATACGGATATAAGTATTCCTATTCTGAGTCGTATGAAGCGCGGTAATATGAAGCTCGACTTGTCGCTTGACTACCATGCCCATATTCTTCCTGGCTGCGACCATGGGAGCGATGGCCTTGCGACCTCGTTGAAACAGGTGGAGATGGCAGCTTCTGCTGGCGTGAAAACGATCTGTGCAACGCCGCATTTTTACCCGCACAAGGAGTCCGTCGAATCCTTCCTGTGCCGTAGGGAGAAAACTGCAGGGCTGCTGCTCCGTGAGCTGCCTGAAAACGCTCCGCTGATTCAGCTCGGCGCAGAGGTGCTGATCTGCGATGGCATGGAACGGCTGGACGGCCTGAACCGCCTGTGCCGTGAGGGTACAAACGAGCTGTTGTTGGAAATGCCGTTTTATGCGTGGCCGGAGTCGATCTGGGACACGCTGTATCTTCTGTGTGACCTGGCGGATATTCAAATTGTCCTTGCTCACGCAGAGCGGTATCCTGCAGAGAATATTGAAAAACTGATTTGTGAGAGCGTGCCGCTCCAGCTCAATGCAGAATGCCTGACAAAGCCGCTGAAACGTAAACGGTATCTTGAATGGATTGAAAATGGATATGTAAAGTACCTCGGAAGTGATATCCATATGCTTGGCCGCGGGTATAAGGATTGGCAGAAGTGCAGACAGATGCTGGAGAAGAAGTATGTATGAACGAGAAAGAAAAATTGACGGAATACGAGCGGCACCGCTCGTTTCGGTCATCATGCCTGCGTACAATGCAGAAAAATATATTGAGGAAGCGGTTTCTTCCGTGCTTTCGCAGACCTATAAAAACTGGGAACTGCTGATTCTTGACGATTGCTCTTCCGACTGCACGGCCGAAATTGCGGAGTACTTTGCAAGCCTTGATACTCGTATACGTCTGCTGCGGAATCCGCAGAACATGGGCGTGGCGAAAACGAGAAACCGTGGTTTTGATATCGCAAAGGGCGAATGGATCGCATTGCTCGACAGCGACGATGTGTGGCACAGTGATAAGCTGGAAAAGCAGATGGCTGTTGCAGGGCGTGCTGGTGCGGATATCATCTACTGCTCCTACGCGCTGGTTAATGAAAGCGGAGCGCATTTATCGGACTATATCGTTCCGGAAACGACATCGTATGATGCCATGCTGAGGGAAAGCGTGCTGAGCTGTTCTACCGTGCTGCTCCGTCAGCTTATTTTACGAGAACATCACTTTTCTGCGGAGCACTATCACGAGGATTATGCGCTCTGGCTGGAACTGATGAGATTCGGCTATCGCGCGGTGGCCTGTAGAGAAATTCTGGTGGACTATCGTGTTGTGAACGGCTCTCGTTCAAGTAACAAGTTCAAATCGGCCAAGTATCGCTGGGAGATTTACCGTGATGTCGAGAGGCTCTCGCTGCCACGGTCGGCGCAAGCGTTTCTGACATATGCACTCCACGGCATGCGCAAACATAGGAGATTCTAGCATGGAGGTTGTAAAGGACATGACCGCGCACCAAGCGCTCCTGCTGGAGATGCTCAAGGACTTTGACGCCGTATGCCGCAAGCACGGTATTCGCTATCAGCTCTTTGCCGGAACGGCGTTGGGCGCTGTTCGCCACCATGGCTTTATTCCTTGGGACGATGATCTGGATGTCATCTTGATGCGGAGTGAATATGACCGCTTCTTCGCGGAAGCGGCGGTGGATTTTGACGCTGATACCTACTATGTGCAGCAGGAAAACAGCGCGCATTGGCCAATGCAGTTTTCAAAACTGCGTAGAAACCACACGGCCTGCATCGAAAAATACCATCCGAAAGACCCGCTCATCCATCAGGGTGTCTACATCGACATCTTCCCGTGTGACAATCTTTCCGACCGGCCGCTGATGCGCAAATTGCAATTTGCTGCATCAAAAATCGTGATTGCAAAGGCACTGTATGCACGGGGTTATGAGACGGATAGCGTGTTGAAGAAGCTATTTATACAGTTTTGCCGTTTGCTGCCCCGCCGTCCATTAGAAAGCCTCTGTATGCACAGGAAAGCGGATAGGACCAAGATGCTCCATTCTTTCTTGGCGGCCGGCAGAAAATACAAGAAGAATGTTTTGCCAAGAGTTTGGCTTGAAGAAACGGTGGAGATGCCGTTCGAGGATGGAAGGTTTCCGGTATCGGCGTATTATGACGCGCTTTTGAGTCGGCTGTATGGGGATTATCAAAAGCTCCCGCCGATGGAAGAGCGAAAGTGTAAAGAACATGTCGCGATCTTAGACTTGGAGAATTCGTATCATAGCTATTTAGAAAAGCAAGAAACGCTGGATATTTCTGTTTTTACCCGTAGTATTCGATAAGGGAGAGACAATGATTATTGAAAAGAAGCGGAATGGTTATGTTGATTTTGTAAAAGGCGTTACAATCTTTTTGGTGGTTTTTGGTCATGCGTTGCAATACGGAAGCGGGTCTGATTATCTTGCTAGTGAGCTTTACTGGGACAACCCGATCATGAAAGCAATATACAGTATGCATATGCCTCTATTTGCTGCCATCAGCGGTTATTTCTACTGGTTTAGCATCCATTCATACGGACCTATTAAGAGCGCTTTAAAACGGATTAAACAATTACTCCCTGTCTGTATTGTCTGGGGCATAATGCTTTGGGGACTAAGGATTGCATGGGGGAAGAACGGTAGTATTAAGACATTGGTGAGACTCTGTCTCACAGATTTTTGGTTTTTGTGGACACTCATGATCGCGGCGGTTTTGGTGTCCTTTGCAGAGTATATTTCACCAAGAAAAATCCAAATTCGGATATGCATATATGGAGTGATCCTTACAGCGGCACTCTTTACACCAGATTTCTATTGGCTTGGTGCACATAAGTCTATGTTTTTCTTTTTCGTTGTGGGGGTTTGCTGCGGCAGATATGGTTACAAGTGGCTGTTAAATTCTACGTCTGCAGTGATTTCTTTACTTGTGTGGTGTGCAATGATACCGTTTTATACAAGAGATTCTTACATATACCTAAGTGGATTCACACTATTGGGAAAGGAAAACTGCGTACAACAAATACTGATTAATGTCTATCGCTTTACAATTGGATTTGTTGGCAGTATTGCACTTCTATACGGTCTTAAACTGCTTTATAAGAAAGTATATAAATCTAAGATAAACAGTTTTATTACCTTGGTTCAGCGGTTCGGTACTCAAACGCTCAGCATATACATTTTGTCGACATATTTGTTTATTTATGTCCTACCGAATTTAACGCAAACTGCAACGCTAAATTATCTGCTAACACTTTTCGAAAGCATTGTAATCCTTCTACTTTGTTATAGCATAGGGTTGATGCTCCAGAAGTCAAATGTGTTAGGCCGACTGATTATTGGGCGATGACAGTTAGAAAAGCCTTGAAATTAACGATATGAATACAAAACGTAAGCTATTACGCGTACTTGTCATTAGTCACAATGTTTTCAGTTCATCTGGGAACATGGGAAAAACCATGATGCATATGTTAGCGGGAATCCCGGCAAACAACGTCGCGCAAATCTACTTTCATCAAGAGATCCCAACTCGGAAATGCTGCCTTCGTTATTTCAGAATCACGGACAGTGATGTTTTGCGCTCGGTATTTACTCGCAGAGCACATTACCGCACATTTTCAAGTTGTGATATCGATGAATCTGCATCTCAGAGCAGAACAGACACGGGTAATTTGGCCAAGGTCTATCAGTTTTCCAGACGGCGTACCCCTATGATCTATTTTCTGCGGGATACCATGTGGTGCCTCGGGAAATGGAAGACGCGTGCGCTTGAAGATTGGGCGAGGACGTTTGCACCAGATGTAATTTTTTTCGCAGCGGGAGACTATGCGTTCTCCTACCGCGTTGCGCTCTATCTGTCCGACCTGCTTAATGTTCCAATCACTATGTGGTGTGCAGATGACTTTTATATTGAACCGCAGAGGAGCGGGACGCTGCTCAGACGTCTGCACTGCCGCCGTTTGCGTAAATTGGCAGAACGTGCTGCAGAGCGGTCAAAGAGCATGATCACGATTAGCGACGCCATGCAAAGAGACTATGAGGTGCTATTTGGCTTCCCGGTGCAGACGATTCGCATTTCAAGCGGTGTCAATTCTGCGGCTCTTCCGTTCGAACAGCGCAAAGGTATTTCTTATGTCGGCAATCTGGGCCTGAATCGGATCACACCGCTGATCGAACTTGGGCGTGCTTTGAAGGAGGCACGGTTGCCGGGATTTGAGACAATCCGTGTGTATTCCGGTGAGCGGAATCCGGCAACCCTTGCGCAGATTCGCGAGGACAACGGCCTCACATTCTGCGGGCGGCTAACAGAGCAAGGTGTCGAGCAGGTTTTGGGAGCAAGTAAATTCCTGCTTCTCGTAGAGTCATCAGATCGGAACGCTGTCCGCCGGACGAAGTACTCTCTGTCGACAAAGGTTGCGGAGAGCTTGCGTAGTGGGGCGTGTATCATCGCCTATGGGCCTGGAGAAATCGCATCCATCGAGTATTTGCACCGGCATAAGGCGGCCTATATTCTAAACAACGCGGCGGACTTTCCAACTGCGATTCGTGCGCTTTGCCAACAGTATGATATGTATGAAAACTATGTCTGTGCATCGCGCGAACTGGCAAATGCATTTCATGACGCAGAGAAAAACGAGACATACATAGATGACATCTTTGTCAAAGCAATTCACCAATATTCCGGTCGAGGAGGTTGAGGTCATGCAAAAGCATAGACGAACGAGACATAACCGCGCAGTGCGGATTGGGCTGCTTTTATTGAATTGCGTGCTCCTGTGCGGCTTGCTGGCGGGGTGCGGCGGAGGAGAGCCTAAGGAGGAAGTGCTGCAAAACACCAGCCCGTTGATTGAAACATCTGCTGAAGATTTGATCATCCACACAAGTTACGGCACCCTGTATTACCCGGAGTGCTGGCGGGAGTATGTCACGATCTGGCAGGAACAGAGCAGCGATACAATCACGGTCGTGTTCGAAACCAAGAGTGGTGAGAAAACCTATGAGCTGTTTCGGATCCTAATTGGTGAGGGTACTGGTGAGGTGGCTGGCAGGCTGACCGACGATGATGGTACGCAGCGTAATGTTTATCTGCGCGCGCAGGAGCTGCCGGAGGACTCGGGCCTGGAGGGCTCGGAGCTGGTCCGGTATTATGCAATGCAAGAGGACTTAAATTATCTGATCGATCATTTAAGCTGAATGTAATTACAATAGGAGGAGAACTGTTATGACAAGTAGACTGGTGAAACGACATTTGTCTTTGTGCCTTGTTCTTGTGATGCTGCTGACAGCTATGCTGCCGGTCAGCGTCTTCGCGGCGGGCTCAAACGATGAAGGCTCTGTTGCTTCCGGGGGGAACGCAGCTGCAACTACGATGATTTCAGACTATGCGACATTCCTTTCCTGTTTCAAGGTTCTGGAAGGCTATGCCCAGACCTATGCGGAAGAAAATGCCGGTGAGGATGCCAATGCGCTGATCATCAACTATATCCGTACAGGCGTGGAGCGGTACACCTCCGGCACATGGGAAATGGTCTGCGGCAAGGAGAATACTGCCTTTACCGCCTACGTTTCCGAGCAGGATACCGCGAACAACACTTCGGCTTCTGCGCTGAAGAACTTGGGCAACTTCACATTGCCCAATGGCAATAAAGTTGACCTTGGCCATGTGTTTGGCGCAATGGATGTGGCCAATTACGCCAAGGTGCAGGGCATGACGGATGCTGTTGTTCAGGCTCGTGCCGACATGGGCAGTTGGGCCGGTGACATTACAGATCTGATGTACTGCGCCGAAAACGTGGA
>OGXB01001703.1_pt1 | contig 10144 bp, 7 predicted proteins | sample 1576161 | NCBI WGS metagenome assembly OGXB01 (sample SAMEA3541474, study PRJEB24748) | human gut metagenome | biome: human gut; feature: human-associated habitat; material: faeces | place: China | collected 2012
GAAAGAGATCGACCAACGGTTCCGCTCCACCATGAAAGCAGACGGCGAAGAAGAAGCGGAAAGCCTGAACACCCTGCCGGAACTGGCCGAGGGGCAGAGTTTTTCCGTGACGGCTAACGTTTCGGAACACTTCACATCCCCGCCGAAAGCCTACACCGAAGATACGCTCCTGTCAGCAATGGAGCGGGCCGGGGCCGAGGATATGCCGGAGGACAAGGTGAATTGCTCCGCAGGAGCAAGAGAGGGTGGCCTGGGCCAAGCGGAACGCAAGGGGCTGGGCACTCCGGCCACCCGTGCCGCGATTCTGGAAAAACTGGTGCAAATGGGCTTTGTGCAGCGCAAGGGCAAACAGCTTGTCCCCACCAAGGACGGCATCAATCTGGCGGTGGTTCTGCCGGAAAGCCTGACCTCTCCCGTCCTGACCGCCGAATGGGAAAACCGCCTGACCGAGATTGCCAAGGGCAATGCAGACGCGGACGAGTTCATGGCCGAAATTGAAGCGCAGGTGCGCCAGCTGGTCAAGACCTATTCTTGTATCAGTGCAGATAAGCAAAACCTGTTCCAGTCGGAACGGGTTATTATCGGCAAGTGTCCCCGGTGCAGTGAAAACGTCTATGAGGGCAAGAAAAACTTCTACTGCGGGAATCGTAGCTGTCAGTTCGTGATGTGGAAGAATGACCGCTTCTTTGAGCAGCGCAAAAAGGCGTTCACACCGAAGATCGCCGCTGCTCTGCTCAAAAACGGTAAGGCAAAGGTCAAGGGCCTCTATTCCGAAAAGACAGGCAAAACCTATGATGCAACGGTGCTTCTGGCAGATACGGGAGGCAAGTACGTCAATTACCGGGTAGAGCGCAAAGAGTAAGGCAAAAATACGAGGGCCGGTTATGGTAAGGTGAAGCATTCATTTTGCCATAACCGGCTCTCTCTATCCGTAGGATAGCAAAAAAAGGAGCGTGCGATAATGAGCGAGCTATTTTCCATCCAGCTGCAAAATCGGCAGCAGCAAGGCAGGGATGGCGTCTGGCTGGACCTGCCTACCACAACCGAACAGGTACAAGCGGCCCTGCGGCAAATCGGCATTTCGTCCGATAATCCGCAGGGCCTTTTCATTTCCGGCTACTTTGCCGAGGAAGAAAAGCGTTTTGCGATTCCCTACAACATGGTACTGGAATCCAATGTGGACGCGCTGAACTTTCTGGCATCACGACTGGAAACACTCTCTACCGGGGAACGCGCAGAGCTGAACGCCGCCCTGCAAGCCCCGCAGAGTGAGCTTTTCAGCATCGGGAGAATCACCGACTTTCCCGAAAACGTGGACTACTATGTGCATCTGCCGGATGTGCACGGGCCTGCCCAGCTAGGAGATTACTACCTGAATCGCTCCGGCATGGTGGATATGCCGGACGAATGGAAAGGCGGCATCGACACGGCGCAGTTTGGCCGCTATGTGGCCCAGCAGGAGCAGGGTGCATTTACCCAGTACGGCTACCTTGTCAAAAGCGGGGACGCGTGGCAGAAAGTCCACGAGGGCCAGCCTGTGCCGGAGGAATACCGGGTACTGTCCTTTCCTGCGCCGGAAGTTTTGCGAGATTCGGCCAACATCCCGCCGCCTGTTCAGCCTGAAACGGAACCGCAGAAAGTTATTCCCATTATCCTGAACGGCAAAGACAGCGCGGAACGGATGAAAGAAATTACGGACCGGCTGGAAACAGGGATTCAAGAGCTGTTCGACAGCGACCGCTACAAAGCCTACCTCACCACGATGGCGAAATTCCACAATTACAGCTTCAACAACACCTTGCTGATCGCCATGCAGGGCGGCCAACTGGTGGCGGGCTTCAACAAGTGGAAAGACACGTTCCACCGCACCGTAAAGAAAGGCGAAAAAGGCATCAAAATCCTTGCTCCTGCGCCGTACAAGGTCAAGCAGAAGATGGAAAAGCTGGACGAACAGGGCAAGCCGATTCTGGATAAGGATGGAAAGCCGCTGACGGAAGAAAAGACGGTGCAGATTCCGGCTTTCAAGGTGGTGTCCGTGTTCGATGTCAGCCAGACCGAGGGCGAACCTCTGCCATCTATCGCAGTGAATGAACTGTCCGGCAGCGTGCAGGACTATCAAGATTTTTTCAAAGCGTTGGAGCAAGCTTCCCCGGTGCCCATCGGGTTTGAGGACATCGAGGGCGGGGCGCACGGTTATTTCCACCTGCTTGACAACCGCATTGCCATCCAAGAGGGCATGAGCCAGTTACAGACCATCAAGACGGCTATCCATGAAATTGCCCACGCCAAACTTCACGCCATCGACCCCACCGACCCGGAACAGACCAACCGCCCGGACAGCCGCACCCGCGAGGTGCAGGCCGAAAGCGTAGCTTATGCAGTCTGCCAGCACTACGGGCTGGACACATCCGAGTATTCCTTTGGTTATGTGGCCGGGTGGAGTTCGGGCCGGGAACTGGCCGAGTTGAAAGCCTCTCTGGAAGTTATCCGTAGCGCGGCCCATGAGCTGATCTCTGCGCTGGACGAACATCTGGCAGAACTGCGCCAGCAGCGGGAAGCAGACCTTTCTGCCGCACAGGAAGCCGCATTTGTGCTGGACAGTGGCAACACCCTGTTCATTCAGACCTGCGATTCCGGCTATGACTACACTCTGTACGGCCCGGACAACAAGGCTCTGGACGGCGGCCAACTGGACGCGCCCGGTCTGACCCTGCCAGATGCCGGGCAGGAAGCACTTAATCTGCTGGGGCAGACAGCCCCGGTGTCGGAAGTCCTGTTGGGTGATAAACTGGCAGCGTTCCAAGAGGCAACCGAAAAAGCCAATGAACTTTCTGCCCCGGTAGCAGAAAAGGCCGCTGTGCCAGATTTATCCGCAGAGCCTACGGTCACAATTCTGTGGAGCGAAAGCGACAAGCTGCAGGACGGCGAAACCATGCCGCTGTCCGTGGCAAATCGTGTTTTTGAAGAACTGGACACCGCCCAGCATACGGACCGGGAAAAGGATGGTTACGAGGGCGGCTGGTACGACAAAACCGCGTTCCGCATTGATTTTACGCTGAACGGCCAGCCCGACAACTACGAGGGACGGCAGGATTTTGGTGACGGGGAGGGCTCCCTGATTCAGCACATCCAGAGCTACCACGAATACTACGCCAAAGACGAGAACTGGAAAAATTTTGTTCTGCACAACAAGGGCCCGGAAGCATGGGAACAGGACAAGGCAGAGCGGGAAATGGTACTGACCGAGTTTATCCCGTACCTCAAACGACATTGCAATCTTTCCGCTATGGATCAGACGGCTACCGCCGCTTTGCGAGAGGGTCAGGATATTTTGCCGGAGCAAACCGCTTATTACAATGCCATTGTAACCTATGTGCAGGACTGCCGCCCGCTGCTCAACCAAGGCCAGTATGACTTGCCGGAACCGCCCAAGCTGGCTGACTTTGACCAGAGCTTGCAGGACTACAAGGCGCAGGTGCAGGCAGAGATCGCGCAGGAAGCGGCCGATGCTGGAATGACGGTAGAGGAATACGCAGCGGCAGGCTTTGAGGCACCGCAGCAGGACAGTTTTTCCATCTACCAGCTGCGCAACGAGGATTCCACCCGCGATTACCGTTTTGAGCCCTACGACCGCCTGCAGGCTGCCGGTTTGACCGTGGATAAGGCCAACTATACGGAAGTATACGCCGCACCGCTGACTGCTGGCACCACGTTGGAGGACATCTACCGCACATTCAATGTGGACTATCCGGCAAATTTCAAGGGACACTCGCTGTCTGTTTCGGATGTGGTGGTGCTGCACCAGAATGGGCAGGACACCGCCCACTACTGCGACAGTGTGGGCTTCCAGCAGGTGCCGGAGTTCTTGCGGGAAAATCCGCTGCGCACCGCAGAACTTTCCACGGAACAAAACGAAAATATGATTGATGGTGTGTTGAACAACGCACCCTCTCTGGGCGAATTGGAGGCAAAAGCAAAAGCCGGAGAACAAATTTCTCTGACAGACCTTGCCGCCGCAGTCAAGGCCGAGGAAAAGGCACCAAAAGCCAAGAAGTCCCGCACAGCCAAGCCGAAAAAGCCTTCCATCCGGGCACAGCTGGATGCCGCGAAAAAAGAGCAGAGCAAACAAACACCGCCACGGGAAAAGGCAAAGGAATTGGAGGTGTAAACCGTGCAAAAGTTTGAAAATATGGATGTGATCGCTGCGCTGGAAGCCATTATGCACCAGAATACCGCATACTACCAGAGCGATTTTGCCTATGACATCAAGATGCTGCGGGAGGCCGTCCGCAGCGACCAGCCGGAAGATAAGCTGCTGTTGTGGCTGTCCCGGCCCTCTGGAACATTCTGCTTCCGGGAACGGGACGTGCTGCTCAAAGATACCCAAGCCTACAATACATGGAAATTTTGCGGTGAACAGACCCATGACAGGATTCTTGCCTATGCGGTGGAGCTGACCGGCGCAGCCAATGGAACCGTACAAGGCAATCTGTATGAACTGGACTATCAGCAGCACTTCCAGCATATCCGGGATGCAGCCCTGCCCGTGGGCGCCAATCGCCTGATCTACGAAAGCGGGATGCGGGAGATTGGCCCCAAAGAGCATTTCAACAGCCGCCCGGACAAATATTTCGGGGAGTTCGTGCGGTATGAAATGCAGCCCCGTGACCCGGAACTTCTGCAAGCGGCCATCCGGCAGGAGCAGCACAGTCGAGAACCGGCACGGCTCGGTGACTTCAAAGAACATCTTGCGGCACTGCGCACTGGGCTGATCGAGGCCGAGGCACAGCGCATTGTAGCTGATATGAAGCATCTGGCTGCTCCCAACAGCCCGGACAAAAATCATTTTATGGTGGAGGTGTCGCCCTATTTTACCAAGCTGGCATCCTGCCGGGACACGGACCGGCTGATTTCCATGCTGCCGTATAAATCCCTGCGCCTGTCCAGCGTGAAAGACCGTTTCGGCAGCTACGCGCTGGTTGGCAAAAACGAAAACCGGGACAAGGGCATCTGCAAGCCCCGCACTTCCGTCCGCAAGCAGCTTTCCGAAACAAAACAGGCCGCCACCCCGAAAAAGGCAGCGGCCCGCAGCAAGCAACACGAAATGGAGGTCTGACGCATGAATTTCAGCGTAGAAGAAGAAAATTTGATTTGTATGTACCACACTTCTGACCGCCGCCGGACGATGGCGCGGATGCGGGCTGCCCTGCCGGACATGGACACGGAAATGCGGCGGCTGGCAAATAGCACCATTGCAAAGTTAGAGCGCATGACCGATGCTGATTTTGATGGACAGAGGTTTGATTTTACGAATGAATAATACCGCTAGCTCGACAACCGCACATTATTTTTAATCAAAGTAATGTGTCGTTGTCAACACAGAAATAGCCGGACACGGTGGCCCTGTGGCTGCTGTGTCCGGCTGTTTTTATTTTCGAGGGTGTTCTTTAGCTAATTGTTTTTCTTCCTCTTTCCATTTTTTTGTCGTTTCTAAGAACCACATTCGCTGTCTGGGGTTTGCCAGTCTCCGCATAGTAGTGATTTCATCCATGATTCCCTGTCCCCATTTAACATCAATCAAACCTATACGGTGATAAGTTATTTCGCTTGTGCATCGTTCAATCTTGGCATGACCTTCATTCTCTGGTAACAACGTATATGGATATTGTAGTCGTGCAATCGTTTGAGAATCTTTTGTCTTTGGATTGCTTTCGTCCCAACATAACAAGATAAATTGTCCACTGTTAAATCGAAATACATACGATAGGAGTAGCCCCTCCATGGATTCGATTTCCATTTCTTTTCTTGGAAAGATTTTTCCAGTTGAATAATTGATAAATTCAACCATACTATTTGATAGAAAGACAGGCTTTTCTGCCCATTGTAGTTTTAGATTTCCAAAGAAGTAATCTGGAACAGGTGATGTGTTTACAGCCAGCCCTGCCAAAATAGATACATTTGAAAGCGGTGTAGCAAGAGTTTCATTTAATAAAAACTCCCGGACATCTTTTGTGAAAAACGATGTGTCTCCATGATGCGAACGCAAATCATTAAAGGCATATTTTAATAGTACCTTTTGAAGCAAAACATAGTTGTATTGAAAATCCAATATTGCATCTTCACTATAATCTACAACAAAATACTGTTCAATAAACTCCCGTGCATAATTGTCAATATATGAAAGTTTTTGATTGTTACACACTGAACATACATCTTTCACAACAGGGTCTGATGCATACGCTTTTCCTCTCGCATTATCTATGGTTGCAAAACATTCTGGAAATAAATCCAGTACGCTACTAGAAATAATATGCTCTTTAGTATAATCTGATCGTTCTCCACAGTATGCACAACTCATATATCCCCCTGATTTGGTAATTTCACTTCTTACTATCCTTTTCCTCTGGCAGTTCGGCGGCATCTGCTACAATGTCAGTTACAAGCTGCTGGAAGTCAACCGCATTCTTTTCCGTGATAACGGGTTTGCCGGTTTCCGCTTCAAGAGCCTGCCGCGCAATGCCAGCCACTTTGCCGCCACGTTTGGCAACCTGCTTGTTTTCTTCAAAGGTCTGCGGCTTTGCAGTCTTGGAAATATCCGTGGTGGAGGCTTCGGCCAGCATGGTCAGCACAAGTTCCAAATCAGTCATGTTGTCCCGGAGATTTTCTTTCGTCAGCCCTTTCAGCCGCTTGTACTGCCCTGTGGTCATGCCAGACCATGCGCGGGAGATTTCATCGGTCAGGATAGCATACTCCTTGCCCTTTTGCACTCCACGCTTCTTCCATTCATCCGTCAGTTCGTTTCGGATGCGGATTGCCAAAAGCCGCTGGTGAATCCATTCTTCGGAGTAGCCTTTTTTTAAATAGATATCAAGCGCGCGGTCGATGGCCTGCTCCGGGTCGATGGTTTCCTCGATGCGTTCCTTGCCTACCATTGCCAGCCATGCCTTGAACGGTTCAGCTTTCGGAGACGGAATAGACTGGATAATGCGTAGGAGCTGTTCAGTGTTAGCAACATCCGTCTTATACCGTTTTCCATCAGAGGATAACATTTTCAGTTGTACGATTTTTTCGTACAACTCATTTGCTCCCTCAGTTTTCAGCTTACGTTTCAGGTCACTCCAATATCGCCGTGGATTTGCTGTTCCAGTTAAAACAGAAATAACATCAATAATTGAAAAATACCATTCTTCCTTTTCTGCATCCCATGCAGTACGGATTTTCTGATCTTCAAAAAGCTGAATAGAGCCGTTATCGTTCACTTCTGCCATAGAGGGTTCCTCGCTTTCGTTGTATAAGTCTATTTTACATGATTTCGGGTGGAAACGCCACCCGGTCTAAGCGTTTGTAGTTCAAAAATTCGGGCAATATTTTGTGCAGATTTACCGTTCTTGCATCTGCTCCTTTCCCGGTGTTGTCCGTAGGATGCCGTCCACATTCTGCTTGATGATGTCATATTCCTGCATCTGGCGTTTGGCTTCATTGTACTGCTGTTGCAGCTGGTCTTTCTGCTCTGCCAGCTGCTTATACTCGGCTTTCAGTGCGTAGAGATCGGGCAACTTTTGGAAGTCCTGCTCTTTTAGAGCTTTCGCCGCTGCTTCATAGAGAATCAAGGTTCCTTCATGCTTACGTCGGAACTGCTTTTTGTCAGCAGCCTGCTGATATTCCTGCACCAGTGGGCGCAGTTCCTTACAGGTGGTGACATCCTTTATCAGCACGGCCATTTCAGCAAGTCGGCGCTCTGCTGCTTTCAATGCGGCGGCAGCTTCGGTGCTGGCGGCGGTGATCTCGGCCACCCGGCTTTCCAAATCCGGGTAGCTTTCGATTTCATGCTCGGTCAGGAAGTTCAGCGTCCGGGCCGCCTGTTTCAGATTGTGGAGTTTTGCCCACTTCTCATACCCTGCGGACTGCTGGGCCTTGATGCTGTTTTCCAAATCAATCCGCAGAGAAATTTTGCGGGTTTCTTTGGGCTTTCGCTCCACGAACCGCCCTTTGATGCGCTCGGTGATAGCTTCCTCGGTGTAGGTTTCACCCAGCGTTTTGCAGCGGGTGAACCGTTCCTGTCCGGGCGCGCGGAACGAAACATACTTGCCACGCTTGACCTTATAGCCCTGCTCCTGCAGGAGCCGCAGAAAATCGTCAAAATCCTTGGCCTGTGGGATGGCTGCATCTATGGCAGCTTTGAGCTTTGCCTTCCAGCTCGCGCCCTTGCGGTGTGCGTCCCACTCGGCATAGCTCTTGCCCCGGTTTTGGCCGGGCATTACCACGGACAGGCCGTATTCCTTGCATAGCCGATCGCTAGTGCGCCGGATGTAGGCATAACTTTGTCGGTTGGAAACATACTTCCGCTGGTTCACCATGTCCACTGCACAAAAGATAATGTGGTTGTGGACGTGCCCTTTGTCAATGTGGGTGGTCAGCACATACGGGTATTTGCCTTGCAGGACTTCATCTGCAAGCTGCCGGCCAATCTCGTGGGCCTGCTCCGGCGTGGTTTCGCCCGGCGCAAAAGACTGTATCAGGTGGTGGGCCAGATTGTTGCCTTTCTGCATGGCTTGTGATAGCAGCAGTTCAAATTCGATGTCGGCAGTTTCATAGGAGCAGGCAAAGGAGGACACTAGCATTTTTTCATCCGTCTTGGCTGGATTCTCGATGTAGTCCAGTGCCTTTTTCAGCGTTGACTTGATAGGATGTATCTTTGTAACTGCCATATCTGCGCCAATGCTCCCTTGATGTCCGCAACGTCTTGTGTGTACAGCGGCCCCATGCTGTTCAGCCGCCGCGCGATCTGATTGACGTTGACACCAATCTTTTGCAGTTCGGCGGTCTGCGCCCGGATGTCGGTGGTGTCGATGTGGACAACATAACCATCTATCGCCATCTTTCGCAGATAGGCGGCCATATTCCGGGTTGGTATCAATTTCATTTTTCCTCGAATCAACCTCCGTTCTTCTTCCGTCACATAAAATTTGACCTGCACGGTTCGTTTTCTGCCTTCCATTCGTTTTACTCTCCTTTCCGTTTTGAGGGTTTGGGACACTTCCCAACAAGCTGTTTTGCAGAGCAAAATACGGAAGTGGGTACACACTTCCTATGCTTGCTCTGTAAGTTCTTCCCTAGACCGTACCCTCTACTAATACTACAATTCAAACCCTGTCTTTTGGCTACATCTTGACTGTGATGCAAAAATAAAGTATCATAATTAGCACAGACTAACCAAAATGGGAGGTGAACCTCATCCTATGACGCACGGAAGTCACTATCTTGGTAAGCTATACAACGACCTGATAGCCAATTCGCCCCAAACGATTTCAATAGATATTCCGTCTGATATGGGGAAAGGACGAATTGCTCAGACCCAAATCAAGCACGGCATCATCTTTTCGGATTGGCAAATGTGTTACCAGTCGGATATGAATGTACAAGGAACCGTCAGTAAAGATTATATGCAGATTATCTTCTGCCTGAATGATGGAATCTCTTGGGGCATCATGGATGAAAAGCGTTCCATTACGATTCAAAAAAATGAATCCTGCATCTATGCGGGACATGGTGGAACCGAATATGCCTGCTATAAAAAGGATAGCAATTTTTCATTTAAGAGTATAAAAATTCCGATTGCCTATTTCTCGCAGCTGCTCACAGATTATTTTGATGGGCAGGAAGCAACGGCTTACGAAAAGAAACTTCTTGATGGCATTTCAAAAGTTCCTGTGACCCCCATCATGGAACAAATTCTAGCGGAAACAAGCCAATTTACACAATACCGTGGAGGATTGGGTTACTTATATCTTGACGGAAAACTTCTGGAGCTATTGTCTATTTATTTAGGCGAAGTCCTTGAATTGGATATTCTAATGGGAAAAAATGTTTCCATGTCCAGAACGGAACGGACTGCCATTATGGAAGCTAAACGGATTATAGACAGTCAGCTTGCGTTTGCCCCATCCTGTGAAGAACTTTCCCATCTGGTGCATTTAAGCACAACAAAATTGACACGCGGTTTTTCATCATTTTATGGTATGCCTATTCATCAATACATAATTGAACAGCGTTTGACACAGGCAGCACAGCTGCTATTGGAGGGGGACCGAAATGTAAGCGAGATTGCAGCAATCGTTGGCTACGGAAAGCCCAGCAATCTTGC
>OGXB01001711.1_pt1 | contig 10128 bp, 9 predicted proteins | sample 1576161 | NCBI WGS metagenome assembly OGXB01 (sample SAMEA3541474, study PRJEB24748) | human gut metagenome | biome: human gut; feature: human-associated habitat; material: faeces | place: China | collected 2012
AGGAATCTGTTGCTAATGGAGAAATCGGCATCTTCGCTCTAAACGGAGAAGCCTACATCAAGAAATTGCAAAACGATAAAGACGGAATCTTCCTTATCTCGCTTAATGAAAAGTATGCACCTATCCCCGTCGGAGAAGATGATCGTTTAGATATATTTGGTAAGGTTCTCGGAAAATGTAATCCTGCTGATATTGCTAAGAGTTACAAATAAGACCAGTGCCAATTAATGCAAGTCCTTTTTATTGGACACATGTTCTTGCATAATTAACACTAAGAAATCAGAATCTGAAAGAAGGAATTTTTATGGCGGTTGTCAACAATATCAAAGAAATCCGTGAGCAGCGTGGCATCTACCAGGATGAACTTGCTGAAGCTACCGGATACTGTACCAAAACCATCGGTCGAATAGAACGTGGGGAAAGCACCCCATCCGCAGAGTTTATGCTGCGGATTTCAAAATACTTTAATATGATGGTGGAAGATGTCTTCCATGTAGAAGATTGAGCTGGGCACATGATACCCAGCTCTATTACTATCTACTTTCAACATAAATTTTAAAAAGCGACGATTTTCGCAATCGTCGTCAGACTGTTCCTGTTGGGCGGTCTGACTTTTTTAACGATAGTGCAAACATCGTCAGAATTTGTCTGCGGTCAGGTTGTATCATAGCGGCTCCCTCCAGTAAGCCGCCGTATCCGCCAGCGTCAGCACGTCATTCCCTTTGAGGGCAAAAGAAACGGCGCCCTGATCTTTCAAAACCGCCGATAGAGCATCACATTTCTAAAATGAGCGCACGAAATTATCTGCCCCAGTCAACGGTTTTTTTCTTTCCCCGGACGGGGCAGATAACTTATTATGCAGAGCGGAGCCGATGTGCGCTAATCGGTTCCTTGTACTTTCTCCTTCAGCTTTCGGAAAGATGTATCACTGATGGCGTGTTCAATCCGGCAGGCGTCTTGTTCCGCTGTTTCCTGATCGACGCCAGCAGCGATAAACTGCTCCATAAAAAACAAATGGCGTTCATAGATTTTCTCGGCAATCTCCCGACCTATGACGATCAGATGAAGGAACCCATCATCATCCACGGTCAGAAAACCTCCATTTTTCAAAACGCCTACCGCATGGCTGATACTCGGTTTGCTAAAGCCCATGTACCGGGCAAGGTCAATGGAGCGGACCATGCCTTGCTTCTTTTGGAGTATCAGCACAGCCTCCAGATAATCCTCCCCGGACGCATGAATCTTCATCGTAGCCTCCTTTTAGGCGGAAAGCTGCTGTTCTGCGTTCCACATGGCAGCGTACTTTCCATCCTTTGCTAACAATTCTTCGTGTGTACCAGCTTCGGTGATCCGACCATCGGAAACCACCAGAATCTGATCGGCATTTTTTACGATGGATAGGGTATGTGCGATCATCACCACGGTTTTTTTCTCTTTCAGTAGGTTCGCAATCGCCTGCTTTACCGCCAATTCATTCTCAATGTCTAGGGAGGCCGTCGCCTCGTCAAGCAGCAGGATCGGGCTGTTTTTCAAAATGGCACGTGCTATGGAAAGGCGCTGGCGTTCGCCGCCGGACAGGAGATTTCCATTTTCCCCAATCGGCGTATCATAACCCCTCTCCATCTTGCGGATAAAGCCGTCACAGTTTGCCTCTCGGCAGGCCACTTCAATTTCTGCGTCCGTAGCATCCGGACGGGCATGGCGGATATTCTCCCGCACTGTATCATCAAACAGGAACACATCCTGGTCCACCATAGAAATCTGGTCTAATACCCGTTCCGCAGCTACATGATTGATCGGTCTGCCTCCTATGGAAATCGTGCCGCCAGATACTTCATAGTATTTTGCAATCAGGTTCAGGATGGTAGACTTGCCGGAGCCGGAATCCCCCACAATGGCGGTCAGCTTCTGATCCGGCACAGTAAAGGAAGCCTGTTTTAACACCGGTTCCCCAGGAACATAAGAAAAGTTCACATGGTCAAATACAATCTCATGGGAGGCTGCCTGTAGCGGCTCCATGCTGCCGGTTTCTTCCGGTTCCTTCATCACAGCCATGATTTTATTTTTCGAGATCATCAGATTCTTATAGCTGGTGAGGTCTACAAAAATGGAATTTGCCAGCTTCGCACAGAACAAAGGCAGCATACAAATCAAAAGATAGGACACGGTATCTAAAGTTCCGGCTGCCCAGGGGCCATAGGCCGTCCAGATCACAACCGGGCAGGACAGCCAGCTCAAAATACCAAATCCCGCACCTATCGGGAGAACCTTGGCTTCATACACAAAGCTGATCCTGCTAAACTCCTGCATGGCATGGATCACGGTTTTGTTTTTCAGACCGCCAACACCATAGGCCCGGAAAGTCTGGATACCGGATACATACTCCACAATGCTGCTGACATTCTCTGCACAAATATCGTTCTTCTCTTTGCCATACTTCGCTACCTGCCGGAAAGAAAGCCACAATCCGGGGATCAAAAGCAGGTCGGCAATCAGGAGGATCAGCCCTGCTGGAAAGTAGATCGTCATCACAAAAACAATCAACATCAGCGACAGTGCAAAGCTCTTTGCAATGTCCCCGATCTTATGGGTCAGAATTTTTTCATAGTTATTTACATCACTGGTAATGGTGTTGATATAATCGCCTGTCTGCCCTTGTGTAAATCGGGAAAGCGGGATACGCTTGAGATGGTCGCCCATAAACAAGCGGATATTTTTACTGACTTTTGCGCCGCCGATCTGTGCTTTGGTATAGCCATAGCTGTATATCAAAATACGGAGCAGAAAGATAAATGCAATAACACCTGTCAGGACCAGTACACGGTTCATATCAAACTGACCGTCCCATAAAAACCGCATGACGGAATAAAGCAGCATAAACAGGCTACCAGAGAACAGTCCCTCCAGGACAGTCCCGGCAACGCCAATATAAAACTCCCGGTTCTTCTTCCATACGTTATTTGGATTCATTCTGCCCGCCTCCTTCCAGTTGATAAGTAATTCCCCTCGCTGTTTCGTAGTCCTCCCATGCTTTCCGATAATAAGCGTTCTCTTTCCGCACTTCCTCATGGGTACCGACGCTGGTGATCGTATGATTCTCTACCACCGCCACACGGTCGCACATTTTCAAGGCGCTCAGCCTGTGCGCTACCACAATGACCGTCCTGCCTTTGCAGAGGTTCTGAATGGCCTTATCAATTTCCATCTGATTTTCCGGGTCAGAGGCGCTTGTCGCTTCGTCCAGAATCAGGATGGGAGCATTTTTCAAGATCGCCCTTGCAATAGCAATCCGCTGTTTTTCCCCACCGGAGAAACGGGAGCCGAAGCTGCCTACCTTTGTGTCATAACCATACGGCAGCGACATGATGAAGTCATCAATCTGCGCCTCCCTGGCGGCAGCCCGTACTTCCTCCAGGCTGGCGTCTGAACCCATGCGGATATTTTCCAGTACACTGTCACGGGTAAGGAATGTCTTTTGAAATACAATGGCAATATTCTTCAGGATGGTATCGTAGTTCAGTTCATTCACGTTGATCCCGCCGATCAGCACCTCCCCCTCCTGCACATCATAAAACCGGGAGATCAGTTCAATCACGGTACTCTTGCCCACGCCGGACTGTCCCACAAGTGCCATGCGTTCCCCATCCCTGATCTTGAGGTTGACGCCTTGCAGGACATCCGTTTTCCCATCGTAGGAAAAACGTACATTCTTAAGCTCAATATCATGGTTTTCCGGGAAGTCCATTCCACCTTCATAAACAGGAACGTCCAATATTTCTTTCGTTTTGGTAATGGCGCCCAGGACATTCGCAAAGTTTGTCCCCAATTCCTGTAAAGGCCGGATCTCCGTCAGATACATGGAGCCGACATAGACGAACAGCAAAAATGCACTGGCCGCCAGGGAGCCTTTCAGAAAGAACATCCCGCCCAGGGGAACCATCAGCAGCATCCCACATTCAATCAGAACCACAAAGGTTGCATAAGGAGGCCCCATTCTCCGGGAGGTTTCATTCCACATGGCATTCTCTTCCTGGATCGCACCGGAAAATTTCTGGAACGATTTGCTCCCCATGTTGTACGCTTTAATCAGTTTCATGCCGCTGATATACTCGATCATAACGGAATTGAGCGTTGTAATGGATCGGTTCGCCCGGTCCATCAAACCGTCCGTATTCCGAAACATAACCCCCATTACCACAACGGCCAAAATCAACGGCACCAGGGAAACCAGTGCCAATGGGATATTTACTGTCATCAAATAAATGAAAATTGCTACCGGCCCTACCATATAGCACACAAGGTCTGGAAGGTTATGGGCTAAAAACAACTCCAGCTTTTCAATATCTTCATTCAGAACCGTTTTAATATCCCCGGTCCGCCGCTCATTCAATGTACCAAGGGGGACTTTTGCCAGATGTTCCGCCACCATGCAGCGCACCTTGAACAAAGCACCGTAAGCACCTTTATGGGCCGCCACACCGGAACACCCGAATAAAACAAAGCGCAGGGCCACAGAAACGGAGATCATCATTACCGTCTGTACGACAAGCTCTTTTGTGCAGATATGCTGGAAAGCGGCATCCATCAGGCGATAAATCCCGATATACGGGACAATGATACACAGGCCGCTTGCCATGGCCAGCAGGATTGCCAGCAGCAGCCAGATTTTTTGCTCACCGGCCCATTGAAGCAGCAGTGCAATCCTGTTTTCTTTTTTCTGTTTCATCACTTCACATCTCCTTTCTCTCTGAAACAGAGAACAGTTCCCGGAGCTTTTGAAGGGAATCCATCACAACAGGGATGTCATCCGGCATTTCCCCTTCATCAAAATGCAGGACACGGGAGCAGGTACGGCAGACAAATTCAAAATCGTGGGTGACAATAAAAATGATTTTCCCCTGTTCGGATAACCGTTTTATCAGACCTGCCACCTGCGCCATGCTGTCAAAGTCCAGTCCGCTGGTGGGTTCATCGAATACCAGCAAATCTTTTCCACAGATCATGCTGACTGCCACAGCCACACGTTGCTTCTGTCCACCGGAAAGCGTGTTGGGATGGCGTTCCCGGTAGGCTGTAAGCCCCAATTCCTTCATGGTTTCCTCTACTAAATCTTGATCCGGGTTTCGGATTCCGAAGGAACATTCTGCCCCCACACTCTCCGCAAACAATTCATAGTTCACATCCTGCATAACCATATAAGAGCGTTTCAACCTCGCCTTGTGTTCCATCGGCTGGTCGTCCCAAAGGAACGCGCCTTCACAGTCTTTATGAAGCCCACACAGGGCGCGGGAAAACGTGGTCTTTCCGGCTCCATTATGACCGACCACCCCAATGACTTCCCCCTTTGCCGCAGAAAGAGCAATCTGGTGTAGAATCGTCCGTTTTTTATAGCGCAGAGTAACATCATGGAGTGCTAATGTGGGAGAGGAAATAGGCGGATGACTGGCCGGAGGGAGCACCCTTGCCAGATCAACCGCCCGCAGCCCCATGTGTTCCCGTTCGGTTTCGTGCAGCCGGAGAAATTCCTCCGGCGTGAAAATCCTTGCTATTTCTCCATCTTCCAGATAAACAATGCGATCTGCCAGCTCCATCAGATAATAGAGTCTGTGCTCCGCAATCAAAATGGTTTTCCCCTGGCTTTTTATCAGCCGCAGATGTTCTTTCAATTCCTGGATGGAAGCCATGTCCAGATTCGAGGATGGTTCGTCCAGCAGATAGATTTCCGGGTTCATGGCATAGACAGACGCAAACGCGATTTTCTGTTTCTCCCCACCAGACAATTCAAAAATATTGCGGTTCCGTAGCTTTTCAATATGCAAATCTTTTGTTGTCTGTTCTACCCGTTCCTCCAGTTCCTTTACCGGCCTGGCTTCATTTTCAATTCCAAACGCAATCTCACTGTCCGTATCCACATTGAAAAACTGCGTCCGGGGATTCTGAAAGACGGAGCCCACCTTTGCGGCGATCTGATACATGGGCAGGTTGCTGATTTCCTGTCCGTCCACCAGCACACGCCCTTGAAGTTCTCCCTGGTAAAATTGTGGAATCAGGCCGTTTACCAGCCTTGTGACCGTTGTTTTTCCACACCCGCTACGGCCACAGAACAAGACACATTCCCCGTCTGCAATTTTAAGGCTGATTCCATGCAGACCGCCATGCTCCTGTCCTTCATAAGAAAATGATACATTTTCAAATTCAATCACCCGGTCACACCTCCCCGCATACATAATTCAAAAATAAAGAAAGCAACAGCAATCAACATCGCCATCCAATCTGCAATCCCGCATTTTATCTGGACAAGGCAGGTCCGGGGATTGGGATTCTCAATCCCGCGAGTAACAGAGGCAATGGAAAGCTCGTCCGCTGCTTTGGAGGCCATCATCATCAGCGGCACATAAATACACTCTACCGTCATCCCCGGATGGGAAAGGAATCCGCCCAGGGAGGGCGATACATCCCGCATCCGCATGGCGTCCTTAACAAAATGCCAGTCCTCCTGGATAGTTGGAATATAGCGCAGCATGACCGCAAATGTGATGACAAATTTTTTCGGGGCATGGATGCGGTTCATGGCAGATAAAAACTCGCTGACTTTCGTTGTGGACAGGACAATCCCTGCCAGCATCCCACAAGCATAAACTTTATGGTACAGTCCAAGGAACGCAACAAACATGGTCCGTAGCGTCCCCGTCATGGCCGCCATGATCCAGACCGTCAGTACACAGACCACGGCATAAAAGCAGACCCCTTTTATGGAATATTTCCACTTTCCGCAAAGCACTCCCAATACAGCAATCAGCAGGACAAGTACAAACTGATACGAAAGGGAAGGTGCGAACATGGAACACAGTACGCACATTAAAATAAGAAAGAGCTTGGCCCGCGGGTCAAGCCAAAGCCCTTTCTGGACGGTGTTACCCATCATGCTGTAATACCTGCTTTTTCAAACTGCTTCTTCAGCATTTTGCAGCCCACAAATGCACTGATAGAAGCTGTTACAAGGAGAGCGGCAAACATGGCGATAAAGATTCCCGCGTTTGCGGTCGCCTGCATGGTGTCGATATAGCTTTGCTCGGTTCCATTTCCCAACATGGTCTGTGCCCAGCCCTGGGGATCAGCGAAGAAAACAAGGTACGATCCTGTTCCGCCCAGGGAGAAAAGGATATAGGACAGGCTGTTGATTTTCTTGCTCTTGTACTGCTTTGTACCGGCGACAAAATCCGCTACGACGGCCATAATGAGATAGCCCAGCGCAAACGCCCAGTGCATACCGGTGACAAACCAGATGATGGCCATGATAACGCCCATGATCGTGATACTCCAGCGCTTATGTACTTTTGCGATCATCAGCAGATAAACCGGCCCGGCAAGCAGAGCACTCCCGGCGGGCATGAAAAAGGTCAGCATCGGGTTGGTAGCAAAAAAGACGCCACCCACCATGATGAATACGAACAAAAGTGCGGTGAAAATCCCTGTTGTTACTAAGTCCTTGACGGACAATCCTGCCTTTGCATTTACTTGATTACTCATATTTTTTCCTCCTGCTTCAAGAACGGTTGACCTACCGCCTGAAATCTGTTATATTATGATTAGTTGCTGCTAACCACGGTCTATATGATACTAACTTTCCGGGCGGTCTGCAATACGTTCCGGGCATCTTCGTCCTTTCATTGCAAAGCTCCGTCCAATCGTTTCAAAGGAGGCCGTCATTTGAACAATAGCATTATTGCGGATTACTATGAACCGCTTTTAACAGATAACCATTTTATCCCGGTAGATAGCAATAACCGCTTCAATTCTGCCGGACAATGCTGGCGGTTATCGCCTGAATTTGGGGAAGGCCTTTACTGGGTCTATGCGAAAAAAGACCTGTACGACATTAAAATCCACGATTTCTATTTTCACGAAGATTTCTTCATGGAATTTAACCTGCCAGAAGCCTTAAGCATTACCCAGTATGAATCTATCTCCGGGGAGGAATTAAATCCCTATCGGCGGATGTCTGCCGGATGTATTAAAGCCTTTATCGGCGGTTATAAGCCATACAAGGCGCTGATCCACAAAAAAATCCCCATCCGTTCCATCGGTATCGAAGTCATGCCGGCATACTATGAGGATTATCTCCAAAAGCAATATCCAGGGGATTATATCAGCCCGCTTGCAGCTTTCCGGCAGATCGATCAGACAACAGATTTCCCAGCTATGGCTAAATTGCTCCATGAAGTAAAGGTCTACCGTGGGGATGGGATTGCCGCAGGATTATTCTATGAAGCGAAAGTAGCCGAGGCCGTATCTCTTGTCGTGGAAGAACAGAAAAAAATTCTGTCCCGTAAAGAGAAACGTTTGTCCGAGCAGGATGTGGCGCAACTGAAAAATGTGATTGCTTATCTCAATGACCACTATGCTTTTGATATTCCATTAGAACGTCTTGCAAAAATCGCCTGTATGGGAACCACTAAGCTGAAAACATCTTTTAAGCAGCTGCAAGGCTGCACGATCACAGAGTACATTCAACAGCGCCGCATGAGCCAGGCAGAGCACTTGCTGATCGATACGGATTTCACAATGGGACAGATTGCGGAAATGATCGGTTACTCTACTTCTAGCCGGTTTGCGGAATTATTTCGCAAGAGTACAGGCCTCCTGCCGATTGAATATCGGAAAATGGCTCAGCAAAAATAAATTCACAATGTAATGCCACGACAGATCACTCTACAACGGAGTTTCAGTCGTGGCATTTTTCTGCTTTTCTTTACGGATATAGCCATTTTCCCCTTTCCAAATTGTAGTATTAGTAGAGAGAAAAATAGAAGGTAAGGCTTGATAACAAGCACACAACGAATCCCTGTTCAGTCCAAGCAACGTATCTGCCATATCCGCATTGCTCGTTGTTCCGCCATAATACTGCTGATATACCTTGATCAGGGCATCATAGCTGTCCTGTGTGGATGCGGCGGTCTGCTTTGCCGATTCTACCTCATCACTGCTGTTACGGTATCCCTCCAGTTCATCCTTAAGCGTCTGTATCTGTGTCTTCTGTGAAGCTATCTGCTCGCTTAGTGCAATGACATTCCGGTTTTTTGTAGACGACTTTGTCTGGTTTACCGCCGGAGCGATCAGGAACCACACCACTGCCGCTCCAACCACCATACCGATCAGAATATTGACAACTGTCATCACTGCCGCATTGTCTCGCAGTGTTGCTGCAGGCTGGATGATCGTCTCATTTCCCAAATTGTATGTGACAACCGACTGTCTGCCATGCTTTTCCTCTTTAATATGTGCAACCTGCCGATTCCGCTGACGGTTCAGCTCATGCATATACCGGAGCGTAATATCATTCGTCACATCCAGCTTGAGTGCCGTCTTCAGGCTCTGTCTTGCTTTGGAATACTGTCCGGAATGCATATAAAGAAGTGCCAGAAGCTGATATGCCTTCAGGAAAGACGGATGTGCCACAACCACCTTTTTCAGCTGGATGATCGCAAGATCTTCTCCATTCTGTCTACAGTATCCAAGACACTGGTTGTATTTGTGAACTGCCTGATTCACCTTCTCCAGCTCACTTGGATTATCCTGAACCTTACTGATATAGTAGCTGGCAATATTCTCTGAAGCCCTGAAGTTTTTACTGATGATCCACTCTACAAGAGCCTCCGCTACTTCTCCACGTCCATAATAGACAAGTCCGAGAAGATTCCTCGCTGTGATATTTTCTCTGTTAAACTGCAAACTTCTTTTTAACGACACAATTGCCCCGGACAGATCCCGGATCTGCGCTTTCTTCAGTCCATCATTGTACCAGTAGTTCGACTGGTACTCGAGTTTCTGCTTATAGTCCATCAAAATCTCCCCTATTTTTTCTGATCCATCATCTCTCTTAAGATATCTGTCATATCAGACAGATCCTCCTGATATACTGCATTCTCGATATCTTCTACTTCCAGACTTGGTTTGAACTTCTTAAGTTCTTCTTCAAAATTAAGCATCTTCTCCTCCTATCAGTTCTTTTAACTCCCCTACCAGATAGAGCGACCCCAGACAGTAAAGTTTCCCTTCGCTGCCCTTTTCATTCAGTGCACGTGTAAATGCATCAGCAAGCGTGTCCTCCCGATAGACCGGTCTGTC
>OGXB01001712.1_pt1 | contig 10122 bp, 10 predicted proteins | sample 1576161 | NCBI WGS metagenome assembly OGXB01 (sample SAMEA3541474, study PRJEB24748) | human gut metagenome | biome: human gut; feature: human-associated habitat; material: faeces | place: China | collected 2012
GGCGTTGAATTGAAAAACAACATTAAAAAATATTGGTGGGACAGACGTTATCAATGATGAAATCAAAGATATGGCTAAGAACGTAGCAATGCAGGCAGCTGCATTAAAGCCAACCTTTACAAACCGTGACGAAGTTAGCCCAGAATTCATCGAGCATGAGAAAGCAATCCTGATCGCTCAGATCCAGAACGATCCTAAGGAAGCTTCCAAGCCAGAGAAAGTTATCCAGGGCATGAGCCAGGGACGTATCAACAAGGAATTAAAAGAATTCTGTCTGATGGATCAGGTTTATGTTAAGGCTGAAGATGGCAAGCAGATCGTTTCTAAGTATGTAGATGAAGTTGCTAAGGCTAACAACGCTAACATCAAGATCAAAGGATTTGTTCGTTTTGAGACAGGCGAAGGAATCGAGAAGAAGGAAGAAGATTTTGCTGCAGAAGTTGCTGCACAGGCTGCAAAAGATGCTGCTGACGGCACCAAGATTCCGGAGACCTTCAAGGATTACCTTCAGAAGTATGTATATGGATGCAAGGATCAGGATGATCTGCTCAACGTACTGGGCGGCGCTCGCCTCATGAACCTTAAGAATGAGCCGCATCTTGGCTATTCTACCAGACATTAATTGAGGGAGGGAAAATCTAAAATGGCTGATTATACAAAGTATACAAAGCAGGAAATGCAGGCTTACGCCATCGCAAAAAATATTAAAGAAAATCAGATCGTTATCGTTGGTACCGGTCTTCCGTTAATCGGTGCATCCCTGGCAAAACGTGTTGTTTGCCCGAGCTGCCATCCGATCGTAGAGAGTGGTCTTATGGATTGTTCTCCGATCGAGGTTCCGCGTTCTGTAGGTGACAACCGTTTCATGGCTCACTGTGCAGTACAGTGGCCAAACGTTCGTTTCGTAGGTTTCGAGGCTAATGAGTGGTTACATGATGCTGATCGTATGATCGCATTCATCGGTGGCGCTCAGATCGACCCGTACGGAAACGTTAACTCTACCTGTATCTTTGGTAAGGGTGATTATGTTAAACCTACCACACGTTTCACCGGTTCTGGCGGTGCAAACGGAATCGCTACCTTCTGCAACACCATCATCATGATGCAGCATCAGAAGAGAAGATTCATGGAGCATGTTGACTACATCACAAGCTGTGGCTGGATGGACGGCCCTGGCGGACGTGAGAGAGCAGGTCTTCCGGGCAACCGTGGACCGCAGATGGTAGTTACCGATCTTGGTATCATGAAATTCGACGAAGAGACCAAGAGAATGTACCTGGCTTACTACTATCCATTCTCCTCTCCGGAAATGGTTCAGGAGAACACTGGTTTCGAGATCGATACCTCCAGAGCTCAGCTGATGGAAGGTCCGGATCCGGAGATCATCCGCGTTATTCGTGAAGAGATCGACCCAGGTCAGGCATTCATCAAAGTTCCGAAGGAGACTAAGTAATTAGCCTTCCATAGGGAATCAAGACAGATATCATTTCTGTCGATTAATTAGTTACTGATTGCAGGCGGGACAGGAGACGAACTGTCCCGCAAGCAATTCATTTATAACCATTTTTATTTTTTATTTTATAAGGAGAAAAGAAGACATGAATATGTATTCAATGCCAGGATATTTCCAGAATATGCCTACCGTTGGTAAAGCTCTGGTTAATCCGAATCCGGAAAACGAGCAGGAACTGAAGGCTGTTGAGAACGACATCCATGAGTCCATTAAGCAGGCTCTTGATGCTGGTATCACAACCGAAGAGAAGTTAAACGCACGTGGACAGCTTTCCGCTACACAGCGTATCAACGCCCTGATCGATCCAGGTACATGGTGCCCGTTAAACAGCCTTTACAATCCGGAAGACAACCGTTTCCAGACAACTAACGTTCTGAATGGTCTTGGCCGTGTAAATGGCAAATGGGTTTACATCATCGCTTCTGATAACAAGAAGATGGCTGGTGCTTGGGTTCCGGGACAGGCAGATAACCTGCTCCGTGCTGCAGATACCGCTAAGATGCTGCATCTGCCGTTAGTATACCTGTTAAACTGCTCAGGCGTTGAGTTCCCGAATCAGGACAAAGTATACCCGAACCGTCGTGGTGGTGGTACACCGTTCTTCCGCAACGCTGAGTTAAACCAGCTTGGTGTTCCGGTTATCGTAGGTATCTACGGAACCAACCCGGCAGGTGGTGGTTACCACAGCATTTCCCCGACTATCCTGATCGCTCATAAAGATGCGAACATGGCAGTTGGTGGCGCTGGTATCCTTTCCGGTATGAACCCGAAGGGTTACATCGATGAGGAAGCAGCAGAGCAGATCGTTAACGCTCAGATCGAGAACAGCAAACATCACGTTCCGGCTCCGGGTTCCGTGCCGATCCACTATGATGAGACCGGATTCTTCCGTGAAGTTTACGAGGATGATTTAGGCGTTATCGAGGGAATCAAGAAGTACATCAACTACCTTCCGTGCTTCAACCTGGAGTTCTTCCGTGTTGACAGCCCGAAGGCTCCGCAGCTTCCGGCTGAGGATCTGTACAGCATCATCCCGATGAACCAGAAACGTCCGTACGACATCTACGATGTAATCGGCCGTCTGTTCGATAACAGTGAGTTCTTCGAGTACAAGAAAGGCTACGGTCCGGAGATCGTTGCTGGTCTTGCAAAAGTTAACGGCCTTCTGGTTGGTGTTATCGCTAACGTACAGGGCTTACTCATGAACTATCCGGAGTACAAACAGGGGTCTGTAGGTATCGGTGGTAAGCTGTACCGTCAGGGTCTGATTAAGATGAACGAGTTCGTTACTCTGTGTGCTCGTGATAAGACACCGGTTATCTGGCTGCAGGATACCACAGGTATCGATGTAGGCGATGACGCTGAGAAGGCAGAGCTGCTTGGTTTAGGTCAGTCCCTGATCTACTCTATCGAGAATGCTAAGCTTCCGTCTCTGGAGGTTACTCTTCGTAAGGCAAGTGCTGCTGCTCACTACGTTCTGGGTGGTCCGCAGGGCAACAACACCAACGTATTCTCTATCGGTACAGGTGCTTGCGAGTACTATGTAATGCCAGGTGAAACTGCTGCAAACGCTATGTACTCCAGAAAGCTTGTTAAAGCTAAAAAAGCTGGCGAGCCGCTTCAGCCGATCATCGACAAGATGAACGCTATGATCCAGATGTACACAGACAAATCTCGTCCGAAATACTGTACAAAACAGGGTATGGTTGATGAGATCGTAGATCTGACCGATCTTCGTCCGTACATCCAGGCATTTACTGAGGCTTATTATCAGAATGCTCAGGCTATCTGCCCGATGCATCAGATGCTGGCTCCGAGATCTACTCGTGAGTTCATCAACTACGGTAAATAATTATCAAATTAAAACGGCATTGTGATAGGTGCCGCTAAGATAACATTTTAAAAAGAGAAGGCGCGTAAGTACGCGGCTGACAGTGATAGTGTAAATAGTGATAAGTAACAAATTGATAGTGTGAATAGTGTGAGGCTCTGGCGAAGCGGCTTGTCTGTATGACTGTAAATGAACCGTTTTGCCGGATGCTTGCAGATAAATCGGGCAAAGGAACTGGAACCTTTGCTCGATTTATTGGTATACTCAGGCAGATAAGTAATAAGTAATAGTTTTGTTAAGAATTATTTTATAACATTTTCAAGATTTTACAGCGACTTTTAGTTGATTTTGTGGTATTATGATGGGTGGAGACGATGTGATAGCACGGATCTGCCAAAACATCGTTGAAACAAAAATCAGGCATAGAAAGTCAGTATTGAAAGGAAAAAGATACATCATGAGCGAAATTTTCACTTTAGGTATCGACGTAGGCTCTACAGCTTCCAAATGTATCATCCTGAAGGATGGAAAGGAGATCGTAGGTAAGTCTCTGATTGACGTTGGAGCAGGTACCAGCGGTCCAAGCCGTGCCATCGAGGCAGTTCTGGAAGATGCAGGCCTCAAGAAAGAAGATATGGCATTCACACTGGCTACCGGTTATGGACGTACATCTCTGATGGACGGAATTGCCGATAAGCAGATGAGTGAGCTGTCATGTCATGCAAAGGGCGCTTATTTCCTTTTCCCGAAGGTTCATACCGTAATTGACATCGGCGGTCAGGACGTGAAGGTTCTTCGCGTTGAGGACGGTGTCATGACAAACTTCCAGATGAACGATAAGTGTGCAGCCGGAACCGGAAGATTCCTGGATGTTATGGCTCGCGTTCTCGAAGTTGAGGTAAGTGATCTAGGCCGTCTTGGCGCTATGTCCAAGAAGCAGGTAGGAATCAGTTCCACCTGTACGGTTTTTGCAGAGAGTGAGGTTATAAGCCAGTTGTCGATGGGAACGGATAAATGTGATATCATTGCCGGTATTCATCGTTCAGTGGCTCATCGTGTCACGGGTCTTGCCCACCGAATCGGTGTAGTGCCGGATGTCGTTATGACAGGCGGTGTGGCTCAGAACCAGGGCGTAGTAGATGCGCTTGAGGCTGAGCTTGGCGTAAAGATTTGTACATCCCCGCTGACACAGTATAACGGCGCGCTTGGCGCAGCCCTGATGGCATATCAGGTAGCCAGCCGTCAGAAGTAACTAAGTTAATTTTTAAGAATGGAGGATAATTATTATGGCAAAACAAGTTAGTCCTGGTGTTCTTGCGCTTCGTAAAGTCGTAGATGACGTACACAAAGAGGCGCGTGAGGCCAAAGCAAGAGGCGAGTTAGTTGGATGGTCTTCTTCCAAATTCCCGTGTGAGCTTGCAGCAGCATTTGATTTACACGTTATGTATCCGGAGAACCAGGCAGCTGGTATCGCAGCTAACCGTTACGGTGAGCTGATGTGCCAGGCAGCTGAGGATCTTGGATATGACAACGATATCTGCGGTTACGCTCGTATCAGCCTTGCATATGCAGCTGGTGTACGTGTATCCCGTAAGTATGATCCGGAGACTGGTGAATACATCATCGATCCGAGCACAGGTAAACCATTAAAAGATGCTGACGGCAACGTAGTGATGGGTGAAGACGGAAAACCGAAGAAGGATCCGAAGACTCAGACTCCGTATCTGCAGCTGGACAACCTGCTTGAGATTGAAAAACTCCCGGATGGTCCGGAAAAAGAGAAACGTCTTGAGGCTATTTCTCCGATTCGTCAGATGCGTATTCCGCAGCCGGATTTCGTTCTTTGCTGCAACAACATCTGTAACTGTATGACAAAATGGTATGAGAACATCGCTCGTATGTGCAACATTCCGCTGATCATGATCGATATCCCGTACAACAATACAGTAGAAGTTCATGATGAGAATGTTAAATATGTTCGCGCTCAGTTCGACAAAGCGATCAAACAGCTGGAAGAGCTGACAGGCAAGAAGTTCGACGAGAAGAAGTTCGAGCAGGCTTGTGCAAACGCTAACCGTACCGCTAAGGCTTGGCTGAAAGTCTGTGATTTCCTGCAGTACAAACCGGCTCCATATAGTGGATTTGACCTGTTCAACCACATGGCAGACGTTGTAACTGCACGTGCTACTGTAGCTGCTGGTGATGCTTTTGAATTACTTGCAAAAGACCTGGAAGAGACAGTTAAGAAGGGTGAGACCACAACTCCGTTCCCGGAGAAATACCGTGTTATGTTCGAGGGTATTCCGTGCTGGCCGAAACTGCCGGCTCTGTTCAAACCGCTGAAGACCCACGGTGTAAACGTTACTGCCGTTGTATATGCTCCGGCATTCGGTTTCGTTTACAACAACATCGATGAGATGGCTCGTGCTTACTACAAAGCTCCGAACTCTGTCTGCATCGAGCAGGGTGTTGACTGGCGTGAAGGCATCTGCCGTGATAACAAGGTAGATGGCGTTCTGGTTCACTACAACAGAAGCTGTAAACCGTGGAGTGGTTACATGGCTGAGATGCAGCGTCGCTTTACTGCTGACCTGGGTATCCCGTGTGCTGGTTTCGACGGCGATCAGGCTGACCCGCGTAACTTCAATGCTGCTCAGTACGAGACTCGTGTAGAGGGTCTGGTTGAGGCAATGGAAGCAAATAAGCAGGCAAAGGAGGCTAAATAACCATGAGTGTTAACGCATTATTAGAAGAATTTAAGGTAAAAGCTGCAACTCCGAAGCAGCAGCTTGCTGAATATAAAGCTCAGGGCAAAAAAGTAGTTGGTGTTCTTCCTTACTACGCTCCGGAAGAGCTTGTATATGCCGCTGGTATCGTTCCGATGGGGATGTGGGGTTCCAACACTAAGACCATCAGCCGTGCAAAAGAGTACTGCGCTACTTTCTACTGCACCATCGCTCAGTTAGCTCTGGAGATGCTGCTGGATGGAACTATGGATCAGTTAGACGGTATTATCACACCTACTATCTGTGATACTCTTCGTCCGATGAGCCAGAACTTCCGTGTAGCTATGGGCGACAAGATGAAAGTTATCTTCTTAGCTCATCCGCAGAACCGTTTCGAAGAGTTTGGTCTTCAGTTCTGTATCGATCAGTACAACCATGTAAAAGCTGATCTGGAAGAGATCGCTGGAAGAAAGATTACTGATTCTGACATCCAGGATGCTATCGTTGTATACAACAAGAGCCGTGCAGCTCGCCGTGAGTTCGTAAAACTGGCTAACGAGCACTGTGATGTTATCACACCAACCAAACGTTCCGCAGTTCTGAAGGCATTCTACTTCATGGAGAAGCCGGAATACACTGCAAAGCTGAACGAGCTGAACGCAGAGCTGGCTAAACTTCCTGTCTGTGACTGGAAGGGAACCAAGGTTGTTACCTCCGGTATTATCTGTGATAATCCGAAGCTGCTTTCTATCTTCGAAGAGAACAACATCGCTATCGCTGCAGATGATGTAGCACATGAGACACGTTCCTTCCGTGTAGACGCTCCGGAAGACGAGCTGGATCCGGTTAGAGCACTGGCTAAACAGTTCGCTAACATCGATTACGAAGTACTTCTGTACGATCCGGAATCTGACAAGAACCGTCGTGGTGAGTTCGTAGCTAACATGGTTAAAGAGAGCGGCGCTCAGGGTCTGGTACTGTTTATGCAGCAGTTCTGTGATCCGGAGGAGATGGAGTATCCATACCTGAAGAAAGCTCTGAACGATGCAGGCGTTCCGCACATCAAACTGGGTATCGACCAGCAGATGAGAGACTTCGGTCAGGCAAGCACTGCTATTCAGGCATTCGCTGACGTTCTTGCACTTCAGAAATAATAGAAGATTCGTTTGGGAAACTGAATGATGAGATAGAAACGCCCCCGCAGGAGATTTTCTTGCGGGGGCGTTTGTTTGGTGCGCCTTGCGGCATACATTTATTTATTCCTTAGTGGAGTCAGAAGAACTATTATTTGCAATTTGCTCATCCGTCACAGACCCCTGGCGGTAGCCGCTGCCTGGTTCCTGTTTGGAGTTCTTCTTTGGAGCATCCGGCTTTTTGTCTCCGGAAGTAGAAGAGGTTTCTTTGGACGGACCGGAGCTTCCGGAATTGCTGTGGCTGCCGGAGCTTCCGTTGGAATTGCTGCTATCATCGCTGGAAGAATCTTCGGATGAGCCGGTGCTGGAGTCAGAGCTTCCGGAATCTGGCGTCCTGCTGGAGCTGGTGGCTGTTTTTTTCGTCTTTTTGGAGGAGCTGTTCTGGAAATCGTCCCAGCTTTCGTTATCGAATTCATTGGAAGCCGCGGTCTGGCGGCTCTGAGCGATGCCGTTTACCGTCCAGGCGCCGTCTGCGTTTACAGTGTAGCCGTCCGGTGTCGTGGTGGAGGTTAGAAGCCAGCCTTCGGCGTCGAAATAGTAGCATTCGCTGACGCCGTCCTGGTTGCCGTCGATCCAGCGCCAGCCATTTGCCGCCCAGGTGTTGTCACCGTTGTCGTACCACCAGCGGGCAGCATTGTCACCAGCTCCATTTTTCCAGCTTCCTGCCATCGCCGGGAAAGCGGCGGAGAGGGAGAGAAGACCGGTTGTTAAGCCTGCTAAAAATAAGCGTTTATTAATCATAAAGTGAAATCTCCTTTATTTCTCCTGCTTAAATGTATGTCCCATATAATAGGATAATTCTGCCGCACTGTGGCGGACCTGATCCTGCAGGTGCAGAAGATGTGTGTCATCTTCAATACGGGAATACGGTGCGATGATTCCGACCGAAGCGGAAATGCGTCCGTCAATACCGTAAATGGGAGCACCGATCCCGACTGCATCCGGGACGTATTCGCCGTGGGAAACGGCAATGCCCTTCTCACGGATGGTGCGGAGTTCTTCTGCCAATTCTGCGGGATCCGCCTTTGGAAATGCCTCAGGACGGGTTAAGCGTGTGTCCAGATAGCGGCGGATGTATTCGTCGCTCTGGAAAGCCAGAAGCGCTTTGCGGATCGCACCGCAGTGCAGATCCATCTCATAGCCAAATTCTTCGACGACCTTGAGGTGGTTCGGACCGTCCGTTTTGTCAAGTACCAGTCCCTTGTCGCCAACCTGGATGATCAGATAGGAATCCTCACGGGTACAGTAGGAGAGGTTCTTGAGAATCGGAAGCGCCGCATCCTGAATCCGCACATTGTCAGCCGCCGCCCGACCGAGAGAGATGAGGGCGGGACCAAGCTGGTAGGTGTGCGCGTGTTCATCGCGGATCACGTATTTTTTTTCACAAAATGTCTGCAAAATCCGGTGGATTGTGCTGGGCGGAAGCCCGGTTGATTCGGAAAGTTCTGCGATGGAATATTTGTGGTTGGCTTCTTTTAAAAGTTCCAGAAGTTCCATCGCGCGGAGAAGACTTTGTATCATGCAAAGAATCCTCCTGTGTTATTCTGTGATTTCCTCAACCGTCACGGTTGTGCTGTCATCCGGGGCTGCGTCGGAATCTTCTTTCTCGGAAGAAGATTCGCCGTCCTCGGAAACCGGAGCATCTGCGCGGACGGTTTCTGTTTTGACTGGTTCTTCGGAAGAGACATCTGCATCAGCCGGAGCTTTTTCGCTTTCCTCAGAATGTTCAGAAGTTTCCTCTGGAGTCTCAGCCGGAGCTTCCTTTTTCTCCGGATTTAAGGAAACATAGCTGCGTTCGGAGGCAGCTGTATCAGAAGCCTTGGAAGCTTCTTTATCGCCGGCATCGTCAAAATCATCGAAATCATCTTCAAAGTCGTGGAAATCCTCATCCAGTTCCTTGTGGAATGATTTATACTGTAAGACGTAAGAAACACCAGCTGCTGCAGCGCCGACGATAGCTGCCAGTGTCAGTAATTTACCAAAATGTTTTTTTGCCATGGTTGATACTCCTCTCTATACGATTCGATATCCTTATTGTAATACGAAACGCCTAAAAAATAAAGGGAATCTTTTGTGAACAACGGGAAGTGTGTGAATCACGTGTTACGGGGTACGTATGCGTGAACAGTAACACAGGGGCGGTAATTATGTACAGGAAGCATGAGAAAAATGCTTGTTGTCATACCGGAAATCATGTAGAATAAAATTATATATTTGCTAGGTGGTGATAAAAATAAAATGATGAATTTGAATACAAAGATGACGGCGCAGGAATTGGAACAAATGATTGCACAGATGGAAAGGATATTTACGGTTGTACGTATTTTAGATAAAGATCTACTCCATAAGATGGACGTGAGGAACGGGGAACTCCGATCCGAGGACTGCAAATGCTATTCGTTCTGGGAAAAAGGAAAGAATTGTGAGAATTGTGCGGCACAGCGCGCGCTTGCGATGAAGGGACAGTGCATGAAGCTTGAATTTATCGGTCTGAAGATGTATCAGGTCATCGCGAAGTATCTGGAGGTGGATGGAGTTCCCTGTGTGGTGGAGATGATTTCCTGTCTGGATGATGAGACACTTCTTGACGCAGAGGGAAGAGAAGCACTCGTTAAGAAATTTGCACACTACAGGCGCGAGCTGTATGCGGATGCACTGACGAGGAGCTACAGCCGGAGATATTTTGAAGATCAGTTAAAAGAGCAGCGGATGGATGCCGGTATCGCGATGCTCGATCTGGATGATTTTAAGACCTACAATGATATATATGGGCATGTGGCGGGCGATAAAGTGCTGGTGACGGTGTCGGCGGCGATTATAAGCTGTATCCGTAAGACGGACCGCTTGGTGCGTTATGGC
>OGXB01001729.1_pt1 | contig 10005 bp, 6 predicted proteins | sample 1576161 | NCBI WGS metagenome assembly OGXB01 (sample SAMEA3541474, study PRJEB24748) | human gut metagenome | biome: human gut; feature: human-associated habitat; material: faeces | place: China | collected 2012
GGCAATTCTCCGGGAAGCAGCCGAGGAGCAGGAGCGGCTTTCTTGCATTCCGCCGGAGGAATACCGTGCGTATGCAGAACTTACGGCGCGTGCGACGGGAATCTGGACGCGTGCGCGAGAGAAAAATGATTTTGCTTCATTTGCCCCTGTTTTGAAGGAGATTATTTCCTACCAGAAGAAATTTGCGACGTACCGGGCAAAGCCGGGACAGAAGCTTTACGATGTGATGCTGGATACCTACGAAAAAGGTTTTAATATGGAGATGTTAGATCCATTTTTTGAGCTGATGAAAGGGAAAATCGTGCCGCTTTTGAAAGAATCGGCAGAGCGCTCGAAGACGGTTCCGGACGCCTTTTTATCCGCAGATTATCCGGAGGCGGCGCAGGCAGAGGCGGCGCGTTTCCTAGCAGAATATGAGGGCTTTGATTTTGATCGGGGAGTACTGGCACTCCGCGCCCATCCGTTTACGACGAATCTGCACAATCATGATGTACGGATCACGACGCACTATCAGAAACGGATTGATTCTTCGATTTTTTCCGTGCTGCATGAGACGGGACATGCTATCTATGAATTTGGCATCCGGGATGATCTGACACAGACGCTGGTGGGGCAGGGAACTTCGATGGGAATGCATGAATGCCAGTCCCGTTTCTTTGAAAATATCGTGGGACGCAGCCATGCATTCTGGAAACCGATTTATGGAAAAGTGGCGCAGATGTTTGGAAGCCCGCTGACGGAGACGAGTCTGGAGGATTTTCTGGCGGCGGTTAATAGAACCGTTCCGGGGCTGATCCGGACGGAAGCGGATGAGCTTTCTTATCCGCTGCATGTGCTGGTGCGCTATGAAATTGAGAAAATGCTGATTGAGGAGGATCTGGAGGTGGAGAAACTGCCGCAGATCTGGAATGATAAGTATGAAGAATACCTGGGAGTACGCCCGTCCACGGATCGGGAGGGCGTACTGCAGGATATTCACTGGTCACAGGGATCGATCGGCTATTTTCCGTCCTATGCATTAGGAAATGCCTTTGGCGCGCAGATTTATCACCAGATGAAGAAGGAATTGCCGGTAGAAAAACTACTGGAGGCTGGAAACCTGGGAGAAATCCGCGAATATCTGCGGAAAAATATTCACCAGTATGGCAAATTGAAGGACAGCCGTCAGATCCTGCGCGATATGACGGGGGAAGATTTTAATCCGTCATATTATGTGGCATATCTGGAAGAGAAGTATGGACGGCCGGAGAAAGAGCAGTAAGGCGGTCGATCTGTTCTTTCTTGAATTCCAGAGAGGAATGAAAATAGTATTCAAGCGTGACTTTCAAATCGGAGTGTCCCAGAATTTCGCTGAGCGTTTTGGGATCCATGCCATTTGTGATACAGCGGGTGGCAAACGTGTGCCGGATTGCATGAAAATTCAGATAGCGCAGTCCGGCTTGTGATAGAATGCGCTGGTAGTGATTCTGGAAGGTTCGCGGATCCATCGGGGAGTTGGCAGATTGTGACAGCAGAAAATAATCCGGGTGTTCCGGATGAGAATATGGCTGTAGGATCGGCAGAAGGAAAGCGGGCAGGGGAACCAAACGGTTGGAGGAGATGCTTTTGGGACCGGATAAAATGAGTTCTGATTTATGAGTTGTGTCAAGGCGCGTCAGGCGCTGCACCGTGTGTCGGACATGGAGATAGCGATCGGAAAAATGAATATTTTCCCAACGCAGGGCGCAGAGTTCTCCAACCCGCAGCCCTGTATAGAGTCCCAGATAGATGACGGCTTCGGAGATTCCTGTATGGGCAGTTAGATAGTGTTCGAGCTGTTTCTGTTCCTGAAGGGTAAAAACAGGTACTTCAGGGCGCTTTTTTGGAAGACGGGGCGGGAGATAGAGAATGCCGTTTGTCTGCCCGGTTTCATAGGAAAGACGCAGAATGGAGTTGACGAGCAGAAGAATACAGCGGATAGTTCCGTTCCCAAGCGGATGCAGGGAATCCGGGGATAAAAGGGAATTGCGGAATGTCTGAAGCATAGGCAGATCGACCTTTGAAAGCTGGATGGATCTAAAATAAGGGGAGATATAACGGTCTGCCAGATGCCGGTATTTCACATAGGTAGACAGGGCTCGCGCCTGTTTCTGCTTTTCCAGCCAGATGGAAAGAAGATCGTTAAAGTACATTGTTTCGTTTTTCATGATGAAACCTCCTGTATAAAAAATAGTTGTCGTGGACAATCGTTATTTTACAGGTAGATATGCAGAAGAAATATGTGACTGCTTATAGCGGATGGTTTTAAAATGAGATGTGTCTATATGATGACTGACGAAAATATTACAGCAAATGCTGACAAGAAGATTCTTTTTTGGTATAATGAGACAGAATATGTACATGACTGAGAAGAAAGTCTATATCGAAGGTGCCGGTCAGGCGCTATTTAGGGATAAACGACATATTTTATAGAAGATTCTATTTTGAAGAATCAATAGATTTATCATATTCTTGAGATAGAGATACGAAGGCGGGAGTGTCTGAGGCGGTATGATGGCAGCGGCTCGCCTGGTTGGAAAAAGGAGGAATAATTGTATGTGTGGTATCGTAGGATATACAGGAGACCAGCAGGCGGCTCCGATCTTATTAGCGGGTCTGGAGAAGCTTGAATATCGTGGATACGATTCAGCAGGTCTGGCAGTCAGAGACGGAGAACGTGTACCGGAGGTTGTAAAGGCGAAGGGACGTCTGCGCGCGCTGGCAGAGAAAACAGACAATGGACGCGCAATGCGGGGCAACTGCGGTATCGGTCATACCCGCTGGGCGACACACGGGGAGCCGTCTGAGAACAATGCACATCCGCACTGCACGGATGACCGCAGCGTGGTAGCGGTTCACAATGGTATTATCGAAAACTATCAGGAAATTCGCGAAAAACTGATTAAAAATGGATATACGTTTTATTCAGATACTGATACAGAGGTGGCTGTAAAGCTGATCGATCATTATTATAAGAAATACAACGAGGGACCGCTCGATGCGATGGCGCGTGCGATGATGCGTATCCGTGGCACGTATGCACTGGCGGTTATGTTTAAGGATTATCCGGAGGAGATCTTTGTAGCCCGTCAGGATAACCCGATGATCATCGGAGTAGGCGAGGGTGAATCCTTTATCGCGTCGGATGTTCCGCCCCTGCTTCCATATACCCGCAAGGTATACTATATCGGCAATCAGGAATTGGGACGCTTACATAAGGGAGAGGTTACTTTCTATAATATTGATCAGGAAGAGATTCAGAAAGAACTTGTGACGATTGAGTGGGATGCAGAAGCTGCTGAAAAGGGAGGTTATGAGCATTTCATGATTAAGGAGATCCATGAACAGCCGCGTGCGGTTCGGGATACATTAAATTCAGTCATTCGCGATGGTCATATTGACCTGACCGAGGCGGGACTTTCCGATGATGTCATTCGTTCGTTAAAGCGTATTTATATCGTAGCGTGTGGTTCTGCTTACCATGCAGGCGTGGCAGCTCAGTATGTGATCGAAGATCTGGCGCGTATTCCGGTCCGCGTCGAGCTGGCTTCCGAGTTCCGTTACCGGAACCCGATTCTGGAAGAGAACAGTCTGGTTATCATCATCAGCCAGTCGGGCGAGACAGCCGACAGCCTGGCAGCCCTGCGTCTGGCAAAGAGCCAGGGCGTTCCTACGATGGCGATTGTCAATGTAGTAGGTTCCACGATTGCGCGTGAGGCAGATCATATTTTCTACACATTGGCAGGTCCGGAGATTGCGGTGGCGACCACCAAGGCATATAGCACACAGCTGGTTGCCGGATATCTTCTGGGCGTGCAGTTTGCCCATGTGCGCGGTACGATCACAGAAGAAAAATATGAAGAACTCCTTGCAGCCCTGCAGGAACTGCCGGATCAGATCGCGAAGCTGCTCGAAGATGACAAAGAACGCATCCAGTGGTTCGCAGCGAAATATGCCAATGCAAAAGACGTGTTCTTCATCGGCCGCGGCATCGACTACGCAGTCAGCATGGAAGGCAGCCTGAAATTAAAAGAGATCAGCTACATCCATTCCGAAGCGTATGCAGCCGGAGAATTAAAACACGGAACCATCAGCCTGATTGAGGATGGTATCCTCGTAGTCAGCATCCTGACCCAGGAAGCCCTGTATGAGAAGATGATCAGCAACATGGTAGAAGTAAAATGCCGCGGCGCCTACCTCATGGGACTCACAACTGCAGGCAACTACAATATTGAAGACACCGTCGATTTCGCAGTCTATATACCGAAGACTGACGAGCACTTCACACCGAGCTTAGCGGTTGTGCCGCTGCAGCTGCTGGGATATTATGTAAGTGTATCGAAGGGACTGGATGTAGATAAGCCTAGAAACCTGGCGAAGAGTGTTACGGTAGAGTAATAGAGCTTTTTATGGTGTTGTTATAGATCTAGAAAAAGTAATATAAATGGAAAGAAAAGACAAGGTTTGCAAAAAGGCATAAAATGTCAGACGCAGACCTTGTTTTTTGCTTGAAACTAAACAGAAAAAGAGAGTTCTCCGTGTGATTTTGCAATCACGCGGAGGACTCTCTTTTTCGTCTCGTATGCGATTTTTTATCGTCTTTATTTTTTCTCCACCCCATGCTCACTCATCAAAGATTTCATCACATAAGCATAAATCTCTTGGCTTCGATCCTTCCAGTGATTGCACATGATTTCCGCCTGCTCCTTATCCGGAACGGAGATATCGAGATTGACAAGAACGGCTTTTCCTTCCCGCACCTCTCAGTGAACGATGTAGTCCTGATTGGTCGATTTATAGAAATCGGAGATCAGTCCTACCTCGTTTCGCATGCGGAAGCGGTTCTGTTTCAGGTATTCATCCATGTCGCTGACGATGGCAGGAGAGATGTTTTTGCCGAAAAATTCCAGCGTTTCCTCGCCCTCCTTAGTGATCTCATAGCGGGAGCTGTTCCGCATCGTCTCCTTTTTTACCAGACCTGCATCCAGAAGCTCGTTCAAAGCCTGCTGGAGTGTGAAATACGTGGTGTACTCACGATCCAGGAAAAAATTGGAGAGCTGCGCGTTGGTCAGCGGAAAATTGACCTGGTGCAGCATATAGAGATTCATCAGTTTGTAAAGTGTCATCGGTTCAGCCAGCATGGAAAAACTCCTTTATTATTATTTCGTAACTGTGTAAATTTTGTGCGGTTCTTACGGTAAATGCGAGAATCGCTTGAATTGTTACGTTTATTTCTTAATGTGTTCCTTCACAGCCTTGGAAACAGCGTCAGCTACACGCGGATCAAATGCTGCCGGAAGAATGTTCTCGTCGCTCAATTCGTTGTCATCAACCAGAGCAGCAATTGCGTTGGCAGCAGCCAGTTTCATTTCTTCGGTGATAGCGGTTGCACGTCCTTCCAGAGCGCCGCGGAAGATGCCTGGGAAGATGAGAACATTGTTGACCTGGTTCGGGAAATCGGAACGTCCGGTTCCTACGACTCTTGCACCAGCAGCTTTTGCCAGATCCGGCATGATCTCCGGAACCGGGTTTGCCATTGCGAAGAGAATGGAATCCTTATTCATGGAAGCAACCATCTCCTGGGAAACGATGCCCGGAGCAGACACGCCTACGAAGATGTCAGCGCCTTTTAATGCATCGGCAAGTGTGCCCGTCTTGTGCTCTAAGTTGGTAACTTCGACCATCTTTTCCTGCATCCAGTTAAGCCCTTCCATGCCCTTGCAGAGCATACCGGTCTTATCACACATGGTGATATGCGGGAATCCGTAGTTTAAGAGCAGTTTGGTGATGGCAACGCCTGCGCTTCCGGCGCCGTTGACAACAACTCGGCAGTCTTCCTTCTTCTTGCCGGTTACTTTCAGGGCGTTGATGATACCTGCCAGTACGACGATGGCGGTTCCGTGCTGATCATCGTGGAAAACCGGAATGTTTAACAGTTTCTTTAAACGTTCCTCGATCTCAAAGCAGCGCGGTGCGGAGATGTCCTCCAGGTTGATACCGCCGAATGCCGGGGCAATGCGGACAACTGTCTCGATGATCTCCTCGGTGTCCTGTGTGTCGAGGCAGATCGGGAATGCATTGATGCCGCCGAACTCTTTAAACAGAACGGCTTTTCCTTCCATAACCGGCATAGCTGCTAACGGTCCGATATTGCCAAGTCCCAGAACGGCGCTTCCGTCGGAGACAACGGCTACAGTGTTGGACTTGATGGTGTAGCGGTATGCAGCTTCCGGATCTTTTGCAATTACCTTACATGGTTCTGCAACGCCCGGTGTGTATGCCAGAGCCAGATCCTCTCTGGTTTTTACCTGTACTTTGGAGACGGTATCGAGCTTGCCGTTCCATTTTTCATGAAGTTCGAGTGCTTTTTCATTGATCGTCATGGTTTTTATCCTTTCGAATGCTTTCATTTTATTCTTACATTATAATAGCAATTTTGACATTTTAAATCAAGATGCATATTTTAGAATGCAGGAAGGGCAGTACCATGTTACTGTACACACACAGTACCACTTATTTATAATACTTATACCTATCATGTAGCATAGCATATAAATGAAGTCCGTAAATGTTATTTTTATGCATAAAACACATGAAAAATGCATAAAACACGTTTTTATACAAAAATTATTCATAAAAATGCAAAAAAAGTATTGCATAATTAGGATCAAGGAGGTATAATCTGGGTAATTTCACGTGAGGCATATAAATCTGCCGGTCTTAGTTGACTGGATGGACAAAGAAAAAAGCATCACGCAGGCAAATGATTGGAGGAAATGAAAAATGGCTAAGAAATATAATAAAATTGTTCTTGCATATTCAGGCGGTCTGGACACATCGGTTTTAATCCCGTGGCTGAAAGAAAACTATGGCTGTGAGGTTATCGCAGTTTCCGCTGACGTAGGTCAGGGTGCGGAGCTGGATGGTCTGGAAGAGAAGGCATTAAAGACAGGTGCTTCCAAGCTGTACATCGAGGATCTGAAGAAAGAGTTCGTAGATGAGTACATCATCCCGACCATGAAGGCTGGCGCTACTTATGAGCATTACCTGTTAGGTACTTCCTTCGCTCGTCCGATTATCGCTAAGAGAATCGTTGAAATTGCGAAGAAAGAGGGCGCAGACGCTATCTGCCACGGCTGTACCGGTAAAGGAAACGATCAGGTTCGTTTCGAACTGGCTATCAAGGCATTTGCTCCGCAGATGGATGTTATCGCTCCGTGGCGTTTCTGGGAACTGAATTCCCGTGAAAAAGAGATCGAGTACGCAGAGGCTCACAACATTCCGTTAAAGATTACGAAAGAGACCAACTACTCCAAGGATAAGAACCTGTGGCATCTGTCCCATGAGGGTCTGGATCTGGAGGATCCGGCAAACGAGGCTCCGATCAACAAACCTGGATTCCTTGAGTTGGGCGTATCTCCGGAGAATGCACCGGATAAAGCTGCTTATGTAACCATCCACTTCGAGAAGGGTGTTCCGACCAGTGTAAATGGCGAGGAGATGGATGCAGAGAAGGTAATCGAGACTCTGAACAAATTAGGCGGTGAGAATGGCTGTGGTCTGCTGGATATCGTAGAGAACCGTCTGGTTGGCATGAAGAGCCGCGGTGTTTATGAGACTCCTGGCGGAGCTATTCTTTACAAGGCACATGAGAAACTGGAAGAAATCACTCTGGACAAAGAGACACAGCACTACAAACAGCAGCTGGCTCTCAAGTTCGCTGAGTTAGTATACAACGGTCAGTGGTACACACCGCTTCGCAAGGCGATGAGCGCATTTGTTGATTCCACACAGGAGACCGTAACCGGTGATGTAAAACTGAAACTCTACAAGGGCAACATTATTCCGGCATCTGTTACATCCCCGTACAGCCTGTATTCCGCAGGTATGGCTACCTTCGATGAGGATGACTGCTACGATCAGGCAGATTCCGCTGGATTCATCAACCTGTTTGGACTTCCGATCAAGGTTCGCGCCCTGAACGACGAAGTTCTGGCAGCAAAGACCGGCGAGCATTTTCCAGACGTAGAGTAATTTAGGAAAATAATAAATAATCTGCAGGCGACAAGCCCGCAGCCGATGGTGACCATTGGTTTTCCGGTATCTGCCGGTTCCAATGGTCGCATTGGTTCTAAATCAGAGAATAAAAAGGAGTTTACACTTATGGCAAAGTTATGGGCAGGACGATTCGGAAAAGAGACGGATCTGGAGGTGAATGATTTTAACTCATCGATTTCCTTTGACTGTCGTCTTTATAAGGAAGATATCACAGGCTCCATGGCCCATGCGGCTATGCTGGGCAAGCAGGGCATCATTGCGAAGGAAGAATCAGACAAGATTATCGAAGGACTGAAAGGTATCTTAGCGGATATCGAGGCGGGCAAGATTCATTTCTCACAGGATTATGAGGATATTCATATGAATGTAGAGCAGATTCTGACCGAGCGCATCGGCGATGCCGGAAAACGTCTTCATACGGCGAGATCCAGAAATGATCAGGTTGCACTGGATATGCGTCTTTACGTGAAGAAAGAGATCGTGGCAATCAAGAAAGAAATCATCGATTTCATGGAAGCACTCTGTGAGAGCGCGAAAAATAATCTGGAGACTGTTATGCCGGGGTATACGCACCTGCAGCGGGCACAGCCGGTTACATTTGGACATTATATGATGGCATACGCCAATATGATGCGCCGCGATGTGATCCGTCTGGAAAACTGCTTAGAGGGCATGGATGATATGCCGCTCGGCTCAGGCGCACTGGCTTCCACCACATATCCGATTGACCGTGATTTTGTACGCCAGCAGCTTGGTTTTGCCAGAGTGACCAACAACTCCCTGGATGGTGTTTCTGACCGCGATTACTGCGTGGAGCTGACAGCCGCTTTATCCATCCTGATGATGCATCTGTCCCGTTTCTCTGAGGAAATTATTTCCTGGTGCTCCTGGGAGTTCAAGTTTGTAGAGCTGGATGATGCATTCTCCACCGGTTCTTCCATTATGCCCCAGAAGAAAAATCCGGATGTATGCGAGCTGGTCCGCGGCAAGACAGGACGTGTCTACGGCGATTTATTTACTCTTCTTACAATGTTAAAGGGCATTCCGCTGGCATACAACAAAGATATGCAGGAAGACAAAGAGGCTGTCTTTGATGCGATTGACACCGTAAAACAGTGCCTGCGTGTGCTGACACCGATGTTCTCTACGATGCAGATTCTGAAAGACAATATGAAGAAAGCCGCTCTGAAGGGCTTTATCAATGCAACGGACTGTGCAGATTACCTGACCAAGAAGGGAATGCCGTTCCGTGATGCATACAAGACAGTCGGACAGCTGGTTGCACAGTGTGTACGTGAGGACAAGTCTTTAGCCGATCTGACTCTGGAAGAATACAAGACGCATTCGGATGCCTTTGAGAATGACGTATATGAAGCGATAGACTTAAAGACCTGTGTACGTGGACGTAAGGTGATTGGTGGACCGGCTCCGGAGGAAGTAACCCGTCAGATTTTGGTGATTGAGAAGTTTGTGAGCGAGCACGAAACGGTTTAGTGCATTCTGGTCAGCGCCGGATGCGGATGGTGATGGCTGCGTAAGCAATGACGGGCGTTGGAAATGTGACATAAGAAAGACGGATAGGAAACGGGGGACGAACAATGGCGAAACCGAAGATTTATATAGACGGAAAAGAAGGAACAACCGGACTGCAGATTTATGATCGTCTGGCCGGGAGAGAGGATATCGAACTGCTTCTGATTGATGAAGAAAAGCGGAAAGACAGTGAAGAACGGCGGAAACTGATTCACGCAGCAGATATTGTATTCTTGTGTCTGCCGGATATGGCGGCGATCGATGCGGTTGCGCTGGCAGAAGGTTCCAAGGCACGTATCATCGATGCCTCTACCGCACACCGGACGGCAGCCGGATGGACGTTGACCTCTGACTTCTGATCACCCAACGAGTATGAGTCGAGCAGCGTGTCGACAT
>OGXB01001730.1_pt1 | contig 10001 bp, 10 predicted proteins | sample 1576161 | NCBI WGS metagenome assembly OGXB01 (sample SAMEA3541474, study PRJEB24748) | human gut metagenome | biome: human gut; feature: human-associated habitat; material: faeces | place: China | collected 2012
GGGGCGATATTCCATTATCACACTCAGTATTCATGGACCGATTATACACTTTGCAAGACCGGTCGTTTCGCATTATATTCATAACGACTGGGCAGAAGCAAGCGCACTGCTCCTGCTGACATTGACCATCTGCATTCTCTTTACCCCTATCCTGCTTAAGATAATTCCACAGTTGGTGGCACAAAAGGATTTATTAAAAGTCAAATAACAAAACATTGTGCAAGCCAAACTTTTCTTAACTCTAAGTTTAATTATCAAATAATTTACTACTTTTGTTCCAAAGAACTATAGACCGAGAACAAATGAATATAACGATTGTCTTAGGAGATAAAATTCCATCTATAAAATACGGCGGAACTCAAAGAGTAATGTGGTATCTGGGTAAAGAACTCAATAAGCGCGGACACAAAGTCACCTTCATCGCAGGAAAAGGTTCCTCCTGCCCTTTCGCTAAAGTGATAGAACTGGACCCTAGCGTAAATCTGAACACCCAAATCCCCACAGATGCGGACATCGTACATTTCAACATTCCCGTTCCCGAAGGAATCACCAAGCCGCACTTACTGACCATACACGGCAATGGAATCCCGGCCAACGCAGACCGGAACATCGTTTTTGTCTCACGTAATCATGCACAAAGACTTGGAAGCGAATCATTCGTTTACAATGGACTGGACTGGGATGACTACGGTCCCGCCAACCTCACCCTTTCCAGAAAAAACTACCATTTTCTAGGCAAAGCAGCCTGGAAGGTCAAAAATATCAAAGGAGCTATCGCCGTTGTCCAAAGCATCAAGAACGCACAACTGGACGTTTTAGGCGGTTATCGCCTCAATCTCAAAATGGGCTTCCGATTCACATGGAATCCACGGATTCATTTTCATGGAATGGTAGATGATTCAAAGAAAAAAGTTATTATTGAGCAGTCAAAAGGGCTTATTTTCCCCGTTACATGGCACGAACCTTTCGGACTTGCAATCACTGAATCCTTATACTTCGGAGCTCCCGTATTCGGTACTCCCTACGGTGCGCTTCCCGAACTCGTTTCACCGGAAGTCGGTTTTCTGACCGCCCACGGACAGGAAATGGCCGAACATATACAGTCAGCACAATATTCTCCGAAAGTCTGCCACGAATATGCCAGAGATCTATTCAATTCAAGTGTCATGGCAGAAGCCTATTTAAAGAAATATGAAACTGTACTGAACGGCGAACCTTTGAATAAAGAAGTCCCCCATATTATAGATATCGCACGACGTCTTCCATGGGACTAAAAATGGCAGTTGAATTACATAGCTGATGAGTACAATCTCATTTATAAAGCCTTTCATTCATTTAATAAGCGAACAAAAATGATCGAAAACACTTTATAAAAAGAAATAAAGCCTTACCTTTACTTTTTTAGAAAACAAAAGATATGAAGATAAACAACAGCTATATTTTGCTGAAAGACATCTGCTGCTTTGCTTATCATGGAGTAGCCCCCCAAGAGAATATCATTGGAAATGAGTATATTATCAACTTGAAGTTGAAGGTAGATATCAGTCAGGCTATTCAAACAGACGACGTGGTGGATACGGTCAACTATGCCGAAATACACGAAGCCGTGAAAGCTGAAATGTCCATCCCGTCGAAGTTGCTGGAACACGTATGCGGACGAATAGCTAAAAGACTACTGGCAGAATTTCCTGCCATTGAAGAAATAGAACTTCGTCTTTCCAAACGGAATCCGCCTATGGGAGCAGACATCGACTCAGCCGGAGTAGAACTGCATTGCAGCAGATAAGTACCTTTGCTTTATCAGTTTGTGTTATTATCAAGAAGCACATTGGTCTGTCATCCTATCATCCGGACTGCCACATCCGGTCAACTTATTTACAACACCCTATCATTCCGCTTGTGCCAAGTAATGGGCACAGTTATGCCAAAGGAGTGTCACGGTTGTGACAAGGGTGTGGCACAGTTGTGACAAAGGCTTGGAAACAGTTGTGACAAGGGCATGGCACAGTTGTGCCAAAGGCGTGGCATCGTCGTGCCAAAGGCATGGCACAAGTAAGGCTGCCTCATTTCTACTTGAAGCAGCCTCACACTATCATATTTTCAGTCTATAACGACCTATCTCTTCTTTCTTTTTCTTTTATTTACCGATTCTACAGCTTCCGTTACCACGGATTTGTTTTCGAACCGTTTCGTATAACTGGAATAGTCCGGATGGGTACGTTCGTAATCGGGATCCATAAACAGAGGGCTGGAAATGATATGATCCGCCGTAGAACGGTTACAACAGAAAACGATGTTCTCAACACCGGCCAGTCGGGTTAATGCTTTAACATCCGTATCATGTGGCTGCAAAGTCATAGGGTCAGTGAAAAAGAATAGATAATCAATCTGACCGTCCACAATACGCGATCCCATCTGCTGGTCACCTCCCAAAGGACCGGATTTCAGAATTGTGAAGTCCCACTCCACTTCAGGATGCTTCTCCTTCAGTGCTTCCAGAATCAGAGTACCTGTAGTACCTGTACAATAGAATTTATTTCCCATCAACAGTTCCGAGTTCCACAGCACCCATTCGATGAGGTCTTTTTTCATGGCATCATGTGCTACCAGCCCGATGCCTCTCCTTACTTTTGGTTCCATTTTGTTATCCTTTTAAATCCGACAATTGAGAGAATCTTTTGCACCCTCCCACATAAAACTGCCACAAGATACTACTTTTTATCCGTTCAGGGATTGGATTCAAAGAAGTTTTTCTTAAGTTTTCTTTACGGGAAGAAGAAAATGAAGGACAAATCTGTTTATATTCTTTCCGGGCACGCATCACCGCACGGGCGTTGTCTAACTGCCCCTTCAGCAGAAATGTGAATGCAGCCACGTAATCGAGACAAGTCCGGATACGCATCACTTTATTTAACTCTTCGTCCGAAAGATTCTTATAGAGCATGACAAGATTATTACGAAAATTCAAAAAAGTCTTGCGGGGATTCTCCTTTTTCAGAGTTGCACCACCGACGTGATAGACCGTACTTTGAGGAATGCAAACGATTTCCCGACCACGGGAACGTAGTCGCCAGCATAAATCAATCTCTTCCATGTGGGCAAAGAAACGTCCGTCCAGTCCGCCCGCCTCACGATAATCCGCATGACGGATAAACAGGGCAGCTCCCGTTGCCCAGAAAACTGGCAGGATCGTATCATACTGTCCCTCATCCTTTTCAACCACTCCCATTATACGCCCACGACAGAACGGATAGCCGTACTTATCTATAAATCCTCCGGCTGCTCCGGCATATTCAAAATACTCTTTTTGCCGCTGGCTACGGATTTTCGGCTGACAGGCAGCTACCTCCGGATGGCCATCAAGATAGGAGATCATCGGTTCAAGCCAATGTTCGGTCACCTCAACATCAGAATTCAGAAGTACCACATACTCCGCTTCTACCTGCTGCAAAGCCAGGTTATATCCATCTGCGAATCCATGATTCTGATCCAGCACAATGATCCGGACACAAGGAAATTCCTCCCGAAGCATTTCCACAGAAGCATCCGTAGAGCCATTGTCGGCCACACAGACTTCTACTTCTTCGCTCTTCGAATAGCGGATCACGGACGGAAGAAAAGTACGAAGCATATCGCACCCGTTCCAATTCAAAATAACCACTGACACTTTCATCCTTACCCCCTTTCACATTCAGCCTTAGAAGCTTTCCAACGTTTATGAGACCACAGCCAATAAGCCGGTTCCCTGCGAATCGTCTGTTCCAGATAATCAGCAAACATTTCCGTAATTTCTCCTTCACCCGTCTCCTTCGGTTTCTCTGTCATCAGCTTAAACTCAGCTACACAATACCCTCTGCCGGGTTTTGTCAGATCACAATAGAACACAGGGAAGTTCATCATTTTCGCAATGCGCTCCGCACCATTCAGAAAGGCGGTTTCCTGCCCCAAAAAAGTAGTCCAGTATTTTTCGTTTCCGCTGGGCCACTGGTCAGTAATCAGACCGACAACCATCTTTTTGCCTTCACGCTTCAACTTGATAATTTCGCGTGCCGTAGAATGTTTCGGAACGTTATATCCTCCGAAGCGGGAACGGATGCGCTGGAACAATTCGTTCAAGTATTTATCTTTCAGAGGTTTATAGACTTGCATCGGTACATCACCCGGTTTCATAATAGATCCCATCCCGATCAGCCATTCATAATTGGCATAATGAGGAATCATTACGATGATTCCGCCATATTTCTCGGTCAGTTCCAGATATTGTTCCGTATTCTTATAAGTCATCCGCTTATAAAGGTCTTCGGGTGACATATGAAGCATTTTCAAGTCTTCAAGCATATAGTCGGAAAGGTAACGATAGAAACGGCGTTCGATCTGCAGCCTTTCTTTCTTGTCTTTTTCGGGAAATGATTTCTTCAGATTCTCCCGTACTACTTTCCGGCGATACCTCCCTATACGGTACATCAACAGGTAATTGAAATCCGAAAGTAAGTACAATATCCGGAAGGGAAGCGCCGAAAACAGCCACATCCCGCTATATACCAGCCAATAGATAAATCTAGACTTCATAATTCATCAGAATTGTGCCTTTAAGCGCTGTCATGTCTTCATTAAATTCTCCCAGTCGGACGTTAATCATCTGATTGTCCAATGATTCGTCATTCTCCACTTCTACGCGGATATAGTTAGCGGTAAACCCGTGCATCGGTGTACCTGCTTTTGATTTTTCCATCAATACCTGCATGGTCTGCCCGATATGACGGGTATAGAAAGCCCGTGTCTTTTCATCAGAAAGTGTCAGCAAGCGCTGGCTGCGCTGATGTTTCTCTTCCGGCGAAACCACATAATCTATCTTCAAGGCCTGCGTCCCCGGACGTTCGGAGTAGCTGAACACATGCAACTGTGTCACATCCAGTCCGGAAATAAACTGATAAGCCTGTTCAAAATACTCTTCCGTCTCTCCGCGAGTACCTACAATCACATCGACTCCGATAAAGGCATCCGGCATCACTTCCTTGATTTTCTTTACTTTAGAGGCAAAAAGAGCCGTATCATAACGACGGCGCATCAATTTCAGCACTTCATCGCAACCGGATTGCAACGGGATATGAAAATGAGGCATAAATCTACGGGAACGGGAAACGAACTCGATGATTTCATCAGTCAGCAGATTGGGCTCGATAGAAGAAATGCGGTAACGTTCGATGCCTTCCACCTGATCCAGCGCTTTCACCAGATCAAAGAAAGTCTCACCGGTAGTCTTACCAAAATCGCCGATATTCACGCCTGTCAGTACGATCTCTTTTCCGCCTTCGGCAGCGGCCTGCCTTGCCTGCTCCACCATAGAGGCAACAGTACCGTTACGGCTGCGTCCACGGGCAAAAGGAATGGTACAATAAGAACAGAAATAATCGCATCCGTCTTGTACTTTCAGGAAGAAACGAGTACGGTCGCCCCGTGAACACGAAGGCGAAAACGAACGGATATCTTTGGTGGTGGTAGTAAATGCCTCTCCCTCTTCATGCTTATGGAGGTCGCCGAGATACTGCAACAAGTCTCCTTTCTGCTCGGCACCCAGCACTACATCTACTCCTTTTATCTTTGCCACGTCACCGGGCTTCAACTGTGCGTAGCATCCGGTCACTACCACAAAAGCTCCGGGATGCTGCTTGACCAACCGATGAATAGCCTGACGGCATTTCTTGTCTGCCATCTCCGTCACCGAACAAGTATTTACCACACAGATATCTGCTTTTTCCCCTTTGCGTGCAGTCCGGACTCCTGCCTCCCGCAGGATTTTACCGATAGTTGAAGTCTCTGAAAAGTTCAATTTGCAGCCTAACGTATAATAAACGGCTGTCTTATTTTGAAATACAGTGGTATCTATCATAATCTGTTATAACGCATATTTCCTGCAAAGTTACACATTATTATTAGTAAAACACTTTAGGATACGAAAGTTTATTCCTATTTTTGCACAATTCACTAAAAAACGTGCAATGATTAAAGAGAATTTCATTAAACTATACGAAAATAGTTTTCGGGAAAATTGGGATTTACCTTGCTATACCGATTATGGTGAATCCGTTCATTATACTTATGGCCAGGTAGCCGGAGAAATCGCCCGTATGCACCTGCTTTTCAAACATTGCAGCCTGCGCAGAGGAGATAAAATAGCCGTTATCGGCAAAAATAATGCCCACTGGTGCATCGCCTACATGGCAACCATCACCTACGGAGCCATCATCGTCCCTATCCTGCAAGACTTTACGCCCAACGATGTGCATCATATCGTCAACCATTCCGAGTCCGTTTTCCTCTTTACCAGTGACAGCATCTGGGAAAGCCTGGAAGAAGAAAAGCTGACCGGACTGCGCGGAGTTTTTTCGCTCACCGACTTCCGCTGCCTCTATCAGCGGGACGGAGAAACTATTCAGAAGTTTCTGGTACACCTCAATGATGAAATGTACGCCGCCTATCCGAAAGGATTCACGCGCGAGGACATTCAATACACTACGTTATCCAATGATAAGGTAATGCTGCTGAACTACACATCGGGAACTACCGGCTTCAGCAAAGGGGTAATGCTGACGGGCAACAATCTTGCCGGCAATGTCACTTTCGGCATCCGCACCGAGTTACTTAAAAAAGGAGATAAAGTGCTTTCTTTCCTGCCACTGGCACACGCCTACGGTTGCGCTTTCGACTTTCTGACTGCAACTGCTGTCGGAACTCATGTCACCCTGCTCGGTAAAACGCCTTCTCCCAAAATTATCATGAAGGCTTTTGAGGAAGTAAAACCGAACCTGATCATCACTGTTCCGCTGGTCATCGAGAAAATATATAAAAATGTCATTCAGCCGCTCATTAATAAGAAAGGTATGAAATGGGCATTAAACATTCCTTTGCTCGACACCCAGATTTATAATCAGATACGGAAAAAGCTGATAGACGCCTTAGGCGGACGTTTCAAAGAAATCATCATCGGAGGCGCTGCCATGAATCAGGAAGTGGAAGAGTTCTTCTACAAAATAAAGTTCCCTTTCACCATCGGTTATGGTATGACCGAGTGCGGACCACTGATCAGCTATGCTCCCTGGAATGAATTTATTTTAGGCTCTTCCGGCAAAGTGCTGGATATCATGGAGGCACGCATCTATAAAGAAAATCCGGAAGCGGAAACCGGAGAGATTCAGGTACGTGGTGAAAACGTGATGGTGGGATATTATAAGAATCCGGAAGCCACGCAGGAAGTGTTTACCGAAGACGGCTGGCTGCGCACCGGCGACCTTGGTACTATGGACGCCAGCGGAAATATCTTCATCCGCGGACGACTCAAAAGCATGATTCTGAGTTCGTCCTCGGCACGAACCCTCTTGTGGACCGTGAACGGATCGGGGTCATCGGCATCTGCGGCAGCGGCAGTTTCGCCATCAGCGCCGCCAAGATCGATCCCCGCCTGAAGGCCATAGCGACAATCAGCATGTACGACATGGGCGCGGCCAACCGGAACGGACTCCGGCATGGCATGACCTTGGAGCAGCGAAAGCAGATCCTCAGGGAAGCGGCGGAACAGCGCTATGCGGAATTCACGGGCGGCGAAACCCGGTACACCAGCGGCACCGTCCATGAACTGACGGAAACGTCCACGCCCATCGAGCGGGAATTCTACGCATTCTACCGGACGCCGAGAGGGGAATTCACTCCGGAAGGCTCCTCCCCGCAGCTCACCACGCACCCGACGTTCACCAGCAACGTCAAGTTCATGAACTTCTACCCGTTCTCGGACATCGAGACGATTTCCCCGCGCCCCATGCTGTTCATCGCGGGCGAAAAGGCGCACTCCATCGAGTTCAGCGAAGACGCGTACAGGCTCGCGGCGGAACCGAAGGAACTGTATATCGTCCCCGGAGCCGGGCATGTGGATCTGTATGACAGGGCAAGCCTTATCCCCTTCGGCAAGCTCACCGACTTCTTTACGAAAAATCTGAAGTAACATTCCGGGAAGGGCGGGGCCTCAGTTGAGGGCACCGCCCTCATCCCAAAGGGCATAGTATGCAGAACGGTGTCTTTCAGACCGGCAATCCCCGCTGGTCGGCGGTCTTTTCCTTATTTATGGGCGTCATGGCCCTGATTGCAGCCGAATTCATCCCCGTAAGCCTGCTGACGCCCATTGCCCGAGATCTTGCCGTCTCCGAGGGCATGGCCGGGCAGACGGTCACCGCCGTGGGCGTGCTCGCCGTGCTGACCAGCCTCCTGCTGGCCCCGCTGACGGGAAACACCGACAGGCGGCGCATCCTGCTGGCTTTTTCCGCCATGCTTGTCGCGTCCTACATGCTGATCGGCATGGCTCCGACCTATTCGATCATGCTCATCGGGCGTGCGATACTCGGCATCTGCGTGGGCGGCTTCTGGTCGCTGGCCTCCGCCGTCACCCTGCAGCTCGTCCCCACGAAGGACGTCCCCCGCGCCCTGAGCATCGTCTACGCCGGGGTTTCCGTAGCGACGATCATCGCCCTGCCCGTGGCGAGCTGGATCGGCCATCTGATCGGCTGGCGAAATGTCTTTTTCCTCGGCGCGCTCATGGCCGCTTTCGGGTTCGTCTGGCAATACCGCGCCCTGCCCTCCCTCCCGGCCCGCGCGGGCAGCGGTTTCCGGGACATGTCCGCCCTGCTCCGGCGCACATGGATTCTGGCGGGTATCGGCGGGAACATCCTGAGTTTCGGCGGATACCATATTTTCTTCACATACCTGCGGCCCTTTCTGGAGCTGGATCTCGCCTTGGGAGCCAATACGCTTTCCGTGATCCTGCTGGTCTTCGGAGTGGCGAACGTCCTCGGCACCTTCATTGCGGGCGCGCTCCTCGGGAATCACTTCCGGTCAACCATGATTCTGGTCCATCTGGCCTTCACAGCCGCCGCGCTCGCCTTGCTTCTCTCCCAAGGGCACGCGGACATCGGCATCGCGCTGGCTGTTTTCTGGGGATTCGCGTTCGGCTTTACCCCGGTAGGCTGGTCCACATGGATCGCCCGCACCCTCTCCGACAAGGCGGAGCTTGCCGGAGGGCTCACCGTCGCGGCGACGCAATTCGCCATTGGCCTTGCCGCCGCCGTGGGCGGGTTCACCTATGACAACCTCGGCATCAATGGCATCTTTCTGGCGGCGGCGGGCATCAGCGTCATGGCGGCTCTGCTGATCGCGGTCAGTTTTTCCCTCTTCGCCAGAGACACGGGGCACAAGGCCTGAGCCCATTTCGGTGGCCGCAATCCGTGTCACCTCCATATGGAGGGCGGAACGCCCCAACCGTCCACAATGAATATAGAAGGAGAACGATTTCCATGAAGAAAAACATCCTGATCCTTTCGACCAGCCCCCGCAAGAACGGCAACTCCGAAATGCTGGCCCGTGAATTTGCCAGAGGTGCGGAGGAAGCCGGACATAACGTGGAACTGCTCAGCCTGCACGACAAAACCATCGGCTTTTGCAAAGGCTGTCTGGCCTGCCAGAAAACGCAGCGATGCGTCATCCATGACGATGCCGACGCCATCGTCCGAAAAATGAAGGACGCCGAGGTAATCGCATTCGCCACCCCCATCTATTTTTATGAGATGTGCGGTCAGATGAAGACCCTGCTCGATCGCTCCAATCCTTTGTTCCCGTCGGACTATGCGTTCAGGGACATTTATCTGCTGGCAACGGCGGCGGACAGCGCGGAGAGCTCAATGGACGGGGCCGTCAAAGGCTTGGAGGGCTGGATCGCCTGTTTTGAAAAGGCCGCGCTGAGGGGCGTTGTGCGGGGTACGGGTGCCGACGGAGCCGGGACGATCCTGCAGGTTCCCGCCGCCCTGAAGTCCGCCTTTGAACTGGGCAACAAGGCGTAAGCCCATGAACGCGAAACAAACCATGCGGCAAGGCCGCCGGCTGCCCCTGAAGCACTGCCTGTTGCCTATGGCGGCCCTCCTCCTGACGGCACTGGCGGCACTTCTCCCCCCTTCAGCTCC
>OGXB01001736.1_pt1 | contig 9963 bp, 11 predicted proteins | sample 1576161 | NCBI WGS metagenome assembly OGXB01 (sample SAMEA3541474, study PRJEB24748) | human gut metagenome | biome: human gut; feature: human-associated habitat; material: faeces | place: China | collected 2012
AAACAGGTGACAGGAAGGGAAGCCTTTGCAGAACAGCATGTGGACAGATGGAACTGGATGGATGAACCAAAACCAAATGAACCGGAATATGTTTTCCTCCATGACATGGCTGAGGATGAATCAGGCACCACCATGGCCATGGTGGTGAACCACGGCAGGAAACTGGCCCTCTGCCTGGAATTTAACCGGAAGAACCTGCCTTACTTCATGGAATGGAAGTCCATGGCTTCCGGGGATTATGCCCTGGGCCTGGAACCTTCCAACTCCAGTGTGTACGGCAAGCCATATCATATCAGCCAGGACAAGGTCCATTACCTGCAGCCCTTTGAAAAGGAAGTGAACCAGATCCGGTTCACGGTACTGGAAGGTGAAGAGGCAATCAGGAACTGCCGGGAACGGATTATTAAAATAAAAGCTTCTGGGTTCCACCTCGTCCACGCTGATTCCACAGTCAGGGCAGGCAAAATTCTGACTGAAATTCAGCGGTTCCCCTCCGATCACATCCACAACCAGAAGCCCCTCTGCAAGACTTAATACACTTTCTATGGAATCTGCAAGTCTTTTTTCAATCCCCGGTCTGACAACCAGACGGTCTACAACAATCTCAATATTATGTTTGATATTCTTGTCCAATGAGATTTCTTCGGAAAGCTCATACATATTTCCGTCAATCCTTACACGGACATAACCGCTTTTCTTTGCTCTGTCCAGAAGCTTGACATGGGTTCCTTTTCTCCCCCGCACAACCGGTGCCATCAGCTGGATCTTTGTTCCTTCCGGAAGTGCCATGATCTGATCGGTCATCTCATCTGCCGTCTGCTTCTTGATCTCTCTTCCACACTTCGGACAATGCGGAATCCCGATTCTTGCATACAGCAGTCGAAAATAATCGTAAATCTCCGTCACGGTTCCCACTGTGGATCTCGGATTGCGGTTCGTAGACTTCTGGTCGATGGAAATCGCCGGTGAAAGTCCTTCAATACTTTCTACATTCGGCTTCTCCATCTGCCCAAGAAACTGTCTTGCGTAAGAAGACAGAGATTCCATATATCGTCTTTGTCCCTCTGCATAAATTGTATCAAATGCAAGGGATGATTTGCCGGAACCACTGAGACCGGTCAGTACTACCAGTTTGTTCCTCGGAATATCTACATCAAGATTCTTCAGATTGTGCTCGTTCGCACCTCTGATCTTTATCAGTTCTTTCTTTTCTTCAGCCATCTGTTCTTCCTCTTCTATCTCTTCGCTTTACTCCATCTCATTCAAATGCTTTTTCAGCTCGATCAGCTTATCACGCAGCTCTGCTGCCGCCTCGAAATTCAGCTCTGCTGCCGCTTTCTTCATCTGCTTTTCCAGCTTCTTGATCAGCTTCTCCAGCTCTGCCACACTCATGGATTCCGGATCTTTTTCCAGCTTCATCTCTTCTGCTGCAACCTTCTTTGAAATACTGATCAGATCACGCACCGACTTCTTGATCGTCTGTGGCGTGATTCCATGTTCTTCATTGTATTTCATCTGAATCTCACGACGGCGCATCGTCTCATCAATCGCCATCCGCATCGAATCCGTCATGTTATCCGCATACATGATAACATGCCCCTCTGCATTTCTCGCCGCACGGCCAATGGTCTGGATCAGTGAAGTTTCCGAACGCAGAAAACCTTCTTTGTCCGCATCCAGAATCGCTACCAGTGTGATCTCCGGAATATCCAGACCTTCTCGAAGCAGGTTAATTCCAACCAGTACATCAAATACATCCAAACGCATATCCCGGATGATCTCTGTCCTTTCCAGAGTATCAATATCCGAATGTAAATATTTCACACGAATGCCAAGCTCCCGCATATAATCGGTCAGATCTTCCGCCATACGCTTTGTCAGCGTTGTGATCAGTACCTTATTCTTCTTCGCTGTTTCTTTATTTACCTCACTGATCAGATCATCAATCTGTCCTTCGATCGGACGCACTTCTACTTCCGGATCCAGAAGACCTGTCGGTCGGATTACCTGCTCTGCCCGCAGCAGTTCATGAGACTCCTCGTACTCTCCCGGTGTCGCCGATACAAACAGTATCTGGTCAATCTTACTTTCAAATTCCCCAAAGCTGAGCGGTCTGTTATCCTTTGCCGACGGCAGACGGAATCCATAATCTACCAGTGTTGTCTTTCTCGACTGATCGCCGTGATACATGGCTCCAATCTGTGGAATCGTCTTATGCGACTCGTCGATCATGATCAGAAAATCATCCGGAAAATAGTCAATCAATGTACATGGCGGCTCCCCTGCTTTCTGCCCGGTCAGATGCCTCGAATAGTTTTCAATTCCGGAACAAAATCCTGTCTCTCGCATCATTTCTATATCAAAATTCGTTCTCTCAGAAATACGCTGTGCCTCCAGAAGCTTATCTTCCCCTTTAAAATAACGGATCTGCTGCTCCAGTTCTTTTTCAATCTCCCCGATGGCACGCTCCATATTCTCCTTGGACACTACATAATGAGATGCCGGGAAAATTGCCACATGCCCGATCACATTCAACACTTCACCGGTCAATGTATCAATCTCTGTTATTCTGTCTATCTCATCACCGAAAAATTCAACTCTGTATGCAATTTTTTCCGAATACGCCGGGAAAATCTCAACCACATCTCCTCGCACCCGGAACGTTCCACGCTTGAAATCCATATCATTGCGGTCATACTGGATCTCAACCAACTTCTTCAGAACTTCATCCCTGTCTTTGATCATGCCCGGTCTAAGTGAAATCACCATCTCCTTGTAATCAATCGGCGAACCCAGTCCGTAAATGCAGGACACACTTGCCACAATGATGACATCATTCCGCTCAGAAAGCGCTGCTGTCGCAGAGTGGCGGAGCTTGTCGATCTCATCGTTGATGGCAGAGTCCTTGGCAATGTATGTGTCGGATGACGGAACATAAGCTTCCGGCTGGTAGTAGTCGTAGTAGGAGACAAAGTATTCCACTGCGTTCTCAGGGAAGAATTCCTTAAACTCACCGTACAGCTGTGCTGCAAGTGTTTTATTGTGCGCTATGATCAATGTCGGTTTATTTAACTGTGCAATGACGTTTGCCATGGTGAAGGTCTTACCGGAGCCTGTGACACCCAGCAAAGTCTCACATTGATTGCCTTCTTGAAAGCCTTTGACCAGTTTTTCAATTGCCTGGGGCTGATCGCCTGTTGGTTTGTATTCGGAGTGTAATTTGAAATGATCCATACGTTTCTCCTTGTTATTCTGAAATTTGTGGATATGTAAATACTGCCTGTTACTACACGTAAAAAAAAGTGTTTTTATCTTTATTATTCTTGCTTTTACAGTATATCATTCAGAGTAAAAAAAGTACAGAGCAAGCGAATGTTTGTTCTGTACTTTATACGTTTTCTATATTATTTATTCAAAAAACTATTTCTAAATATTTTTCTTTTTTCCCTTTTCCAGCTCTGTATCTGGATCGAAGTCTTCTGATAGATATTTTGAATTTTCTTTAATTGATTTCACCAGTTCTCTGAATACCGTTATCTTTTCATCCTCGTTCATTTCAGTATTCCTTTTGTTCTTCAAGCTGTTCCAGACAATATTTTTCTGACAGAATTATAAATTCATCTGCAACTGAAATCTGCTGTTCTGATTCTTCTTTACTTGCAATATAAAAATCATCATAATCGTTGGCATGGCGAATCTCTTCTGCCTGACCGATTTTCCTTCCCATTTCCCTTGGAAACACAGACGTCTTCACATAATCCTTATTAAAGTTTGCCACAGCATCTTTATGTCTTTTATATGCTTTACCGCTGACAGCATGTACTGCATTAATTGCATGAAAGATGGAATAGTACGCTCTGTTATTAGCTCCTTTATAATCTTCAATAAAAAATAATGCTCTTGCTAATTTCAGATCATTTCGGGCTGTTTCCCGACGATATAACACCAGATCCCGCCTAGTACCGATTCCTGATTATGCTGCTCCATACAAAACTACCCCTTCTTTATGAATATTGGAATAAAATGGATAGTTCACAATCCACTTGTTAAAATGTGCTTCACTTTTTGCAATAGGCTTTATGTCCGTGTCATGATCCATATTAAAGTCATAGGTCATGTACGAGAGCTGTTGTGCATATGCCTTTAATTCCAGATCTGATATATCCACCAGGATCATAATGTCTACATCAGAATCCGGGCGGAAGTCCCCCCTTGCATAAGAACCATAAAGGATTATCTGGCGTACATGGGAACCATAAATCTTCTTGACCGCTTCCACATACTGTTTAATTAAATCCTGCATAATCTTTGGCATACATCATCACCTCATTTTCTGCTGATAATACTATAAATTTTTTGATTTTATTATAACCAGTTTACCCTCGTTTCTCAATCAATATTTTCCATGTAACAATGTTACTGCTTTCTTCGACGAATTTTGTTCACCGTTATGATATACATCTTGTTCTATATTTTTACTGAAATCAAAAAAAAGCAGAGCCTGCTCCACTCAGACTCTGCCTCTCACTTTTTTCTTTTTATACTGCCGCTATTCTTCTACTTCTCTCTCATAAACGATCTCACCGCCAAGAACTGTCATATCCACTTTCGTGGCCTTGATCTCATCCGGGTCGATCTCATAGATATTCTTCTCGAGAACTACGAAGTCCGCATTTTTTCCCACTTCGATGGTTCCGTTCTCGTCTTCTGTATAGGAAGCGTAAGCTGCGTTTTTTGTAAAAAGCTTCACCGCTTCGTCTACGGATATTTTTTCGGATGGGATCCAGCCTTCCTGTGGCTGACCGCTGATATTTTTGCGGGTAACTGCAAAATAAATATTCTCCATTGCATCAAAGCTTACCACAGGAGCATCCGAGCCGCCGGACGTATGGATTCCCATATCCAGCATACTCTTCCATGCATACACCTTATCCATACGTTGTGCGCCGATGGCAGGTTCCACTGTGTTCATATCCAGATCGATAAATACCGGCTGGATATATGCCAGCAGATCCTGGTCTTTCATCCCCTGCAAAATACGCGGATTGGTGATCTGGCAATGCACGATACCATGTCTGCCCTTTTTGTTATCCTTCCGGTAAGGAGATTTCGCAGCTGCCTCAATAACCATATCCATGGCACGATCGCCTATACAGTGTACCGCCGCCTGCATCTGATGCCGGTCAAAAAAAGCAAACAGATCGTCAAGCTCATCCTGACTGAATGTGATGATCCCGGTATTTTCCGGCGAATCCTCGTAAGGCTCATTCATGGCCGCTGTTCTTGCACCAAGGGAACCATCCTGGATCAGCTTCATCGGTCCAACAGTAAAGTGATCTCCCCTCTGCCCGGTACGATATCCTTCCTCGATAAAAGCCTTCGCATCCTCCGCCCGCTCAAAAAGGCACTGCTCATAATGGCGGATACTCAGCTCTCCTCTGGCATCCAGTGCCTTGTAGGAGGCCATGATCCGACGCCAGTTTTTTCCCGGAAGGGAGGCAAGATCATCGGACTGTACACCTGTAAATCCACATTCATTCAGCTTCTTCGCACTGTATCTGATGTAGCCTTCCACTTCTTCCTGGGATGGTGCTTCCAATACGGAAGAATAAAACTGTACTGCATTCTCCTTCAGAAGTCCGGTATCCAGATCAACCTCCTTCTCAATCTCCGGAAACTCCGGGATTTTTTTCAGAAGCTCCAGACCACAGCTGTTGCACACAGCCACATGCCCGCAGACACGCACCATAATGATGGGGATTTCCGTTGAGAGTGCATCCAGCTCATCCTTATGCGGATAGCGCGGCTTATCAAAATGCTCCTCATTCCAGCCTCTGCAGTAGAGCCAGGTCAGCTTCTGACCTTTACTCTCCTCCAGTCTTTTTTTTGCTGCAGCAAGCATTTCCTCAACACTTGTGCAGTCAAACAGTTTCACAGATCTTTCCACAAATGCATAATGCAACATATGCATATGTGTATCCACAAAACCGGGCAGCATCAGCCTTCCCTTAAGGTCAATCCGTTTTTTGCAGGAAAAAGCTTCCGCTTCTTTATCAGTTCCCACAAAAACGATCCGGCCATTTTCGATTCCCACAGCCTCTGCCACTTTTTCACTGTTATCCAGTGTTCTTATACATCCGTTAAAAAAAATCGTATCCACTGTTTATTTTTCCTCTTTTTCTTTTTTATCCTCGTAGAAAAGTGCCATATCCTTGTCTACTTTTCCGATTCCCATGTAACGCGCCTTATAATCCTTCAGCAGTTTAAAGAAGGTACCACTTAAGATAAATAATGTGGCAACATTTACAAATGTAGGGAATACGGTTGTAAAGTCTGCAATTACCCACAGCTGTGCCGGTGTTCCGTTTCCGTAAAGAGTAAGCACTGTGACCAGAAGACCCCATAATGGCGTTCCAAGGATAAAAACCTTCTCTGCAATCTTCAGAACCTTCTGATTGTTTTTCAGCCAGTGCTTCAGGATCACGCTGTAATAGGTGAACCATCCGGTTGATGTTGTCAGTCCGAAAAGGAAAATACTGATCGCGATCAGTGCTCTCGCAACAGAGCCCATTCCGGACTCAAATGCTGTCAGTGTCAGCTCTGATCCCTGAAGTCCTGAATTCCAGTAGCCTGTGGTGATAACAACAAGACCTGTCATGGAGCAGACTACGATGGTGTCTGCAAATACCTCAAATGCTCCCATCAGTCCCTGTTTTACAGGATGGTCTGTTTTTGCGGAAGCATGGATCATAGGTGATGTTCCCCAGCCTGCCTCGTTGCTGTATACAGAACGGGCAAATCCAAGACGCATAGCTGTTGCAACACCGGCTCCCATAAATCCGCCGACTGCTGCCTGTGTTGTAAATGCACCCTTGAAGATCAGTCCAAAGGTTTCCGGCAGCTTGTCAAAATTCACTACCAGTATTGCAAGAGATCCTACAATGTAAAGCATGCACATGATCGGTGTCATATAGGAAGAGATCACACCGACTTTCTTTACACCGCCAATGATAATCAGGTAGATCGCTGCCACATACAGAAGTGACGGCACGATGTACGGCAGGTGGAAGGTACTTCCGACAGCCTCTGATACTGTATAATTCTGTAAGGTGATGAACCATGTCATAAAAATACAGCCGCCGAACAGTACTGCAAAAAGTTTCCAGAAGGGAAGCTTTTTCTCTCCGCCAAGACCCTTCTGCATGTAGTAGGTCGGGCCTCCCTGATACTCACCGTTTGGCTGTTTTTCTCTGTAGTACACAGCAAGTGTTACCTCTGCCATCTTGATGACCATAGCAAGAAGCGCCGCGATCCAGAGCCAGAATAATGCACCAGGTCCTCCTGTTGCAATGGCTGTTGCAACACCGGACATGTTGGATACTCCAACAGTACCGCCGATCGCAATGGAAATAGCCTGGAACGGTGTCAGGCTCTTTCCGTCGTCTCCGCCTTCCTGACGGCGTTCTTTACTGAACATGTTTTTCACAATGTAACCAAAATGGCGGAACTGGAAGAAACCGGAACGTACTGTCAGATATACGCCTGTAGCGAGAATCGTGATCAGCAGTGGCAGTCCCCAGAGCCAATTGGTCAGATTTTCAAATAATTCAAACATCTTTTCCTCTCCTATCCTTTTTATTGTTTTTCTTTTGCATACATTCGGAAAATCCGCGTACAGAATATAAAAAATCCCCAGAACATGAAGTCAGATACGGATACCCGGTGTTCTCGACATACAGCTCTTCTGCCATATATCTGCGAGCCCCGTTTCTGCCCTCTTTATACTTCATGCTCTGGGGATCTTACATTTCAGTCCACTAATCTTCCAAACGATCACAGTATATCACAGTTCCGGAGGAATTGCTACTTTTTCCGTTTGAATTTTGTAATGCTCAGTACCAGGTTATCTTTTCGATTCATGAAAATAACAGTCATCTTCACGTCCATATTCTTGTAAATACAATAGATTTGACTAATGGTATGCTCTATAACTGTGATATGCATAATTTCTATGCTATCAGAGACCATGTTAAATTTGTTCTACAATCATACCGTTTGTGGTATGGGGATCATCCGTTGCGCTTATTAGAATAATATCCGTTTATATAAAATTATCCCTCATGACTTTTTTAACAGAAAAAATTACTACTTTTTGCAATATTCATAAATATTAAATGGTTCTTCTCTTTTTTCAAATAAGATATCAGCTTCTTTCCTATGATGAAAATCTGATTTCTGACACTCTTGGTCTCCTTTTTCCTGCACTAAAAAAACGCCACAAATTGTGACGTTTTTTAGTACCCTTTATATTTCAGTGAGATTTCTTGATTCTAAAACTCGCTTTTTCCATATTTTATAGTTACCACTGCAACAACTTTTTCATTCTCAAACACTTCATAAACGATAATATAGTTTTCTACAGTCAACTGCCTATATCCTTTAAAAGCTTAAAATCCATATTTTCTTTCTGCCCCTCGATATGGCTGTTCTTCCAAACTTAAAATTGCTTTTTCAAGTTTTTCTGCCAGTGCAATTGCATCATCAGCATAATTACTAACAAGAAGTGCCTGCTCGTATATCTTATCAATATCTCTATATTCCTGTGGAAACATTTTTACGGTATATTTATCCCAAATGTTTCCTCCTGAGTTCTCCCAATGCCTCACGTGCATCTAATAACTCTGCACCTTCTGCGACTTCCCGTTCTGCTTCAAAAATTGCCTTATCAATCTGATTTGTGCTGAGTAATTCTTCATAAGTTTCCATACTCATAACTACTAAATCTCCATAACCATTTTTTGTAATAAATACTGGTTGCTGTTGTTTGTGACATATTTCAGATATTTCATTTGTATTTCTTAAACCTGATGGAGTAGATCACTAACTTCTTTCTTCATTTTCCAAAACCTTCTGCTGGTATCTCATGTCTGCCACCGTGTACACTGTGATGAAAGCCTTCGGATCAAGATTATTGATGTAATTCATGAGTTTCTGATACTCATTTTTATCTACGATCGTAATGATCTCGTGTCTTTTATCTAAATTGTACGCTCCGATGGCATCATAAATGGTCGCTCCACTATGAAGCTCATGCAGAATAAAATTCCGAAGTTCTTCTTCATACTTTGTAATAATACATACTCTTCGTTTCAGATTCTGCCCGAAGATAAAATGGTCTACCACCATCCCATTAAAATAAGTACCAAGAACGCTTAAAACCACCGTCTTCTTATCATATACAAGTGCTGCCGAAAGCGCCACACACATACCGGCTAAAGACATGGCTTTCCCCAATTCGATGTGCAGATATTTATTCATGATCTTAGCCACAATATCAAGTCCGCCGGAAGAAGCATTCATATTAAAGAGAATACTGAGTCCTACACTGACTACCAGAACATAACAGAGGACATCCAGTTCCTGGGTTTTTGTCAGGGAACCGATATTCGGGAAAATCCGTTCAAAAATACCGATAAATACCGGCAGTAAGATACTGGTATACACGGTTTTCGTACCAAATTCCCGTCCACATGTTATGAATCCGATGATCAAAAGAACAACATTCAGGACCATCGTGATCACTGAAAGCGGTAAAGGTATAAAATTCGTAAGAATAATTCCAAGACCGGAAATACTGCTGACCGATGCATGGCTCGGCACCAGAAAGAAATAAACCGCTGCAGCGATAATTGCCACTGCAGCGGTAAGTGTAAATAGTTCCCATACAACTTCTTTGCAATTGATTTGTTTTTTCATTCCCAAACCTACCCTATCATGACATTTTTATAGAACTGCTATTTTACTTCTCTGCTCGGAAGGACTTGCAGTGCTATATATACAAGTATAGCGTATGCACAAAAAAATTGATAGTATTTTTTAATTTATGTAAATTTTGTTGAATCCTGTTGTTACTGTTCACTCCCGTGTCAATCACTACGCTGATTGGCACGGAGGATGCACGTT
>OGXB01001752.1_pt1 | contig 9867 bp, 7 predicted proteins | sample 1576161 | NCBI WGS metagenome assembly OGXB01 (sample SAMEA3541474, study PRJEB24748) | human gut metagenome | biome: human gut; feature: human-associated habitat; material: faeces | place: China | collected 2012
CTGCTTTCTTCATGCTGCTACCTCCTATATCAGTGCCAGGCTGATCGCCGGGATAAATGTAATTAACAAAAGCGCAACAAGGAAGTAGCCGATCATTGGCATCGCATGTTTGGAAATCCGCATGATCGGGATATCTGTAAGCGAGCTTGCCACAAACAGATTGACTCCGATCGGCGGTGTTACAAATCCTATTGCCAGATTGACAACCATGATAATACCAAAGTGGATCGGATGGATCCCCACTGCCTCAACGATCGGAAGCAGGATCGGTGTCAGGATCAGGATTGCCGGTGTGGTATCCATGACCATTCCCACGATCAGAAGGAATACATTGATCACCAGAAGCAGGACGATCTTATTGGTAAAGTGCGTCAGGATCCAGGTGCTTACCATCTGTGGGATCTGCATCAGAGTCAGAACTCTTGAAAATGCAATCGATGCTGCAAGGATAAACATGATCGGTGCATAGGTGCGCACGCCTTCCACCAGTGCCGGCCAGATATCTTTAAACGTCATCGTCTTATAAATAAACAGGCTGACGATCAGTGCGTAAAACACTGAAATGACTGCCGCTTCTGTCGGCGATGCGATTCCGGAATAGATGCATCCCAGAATGATAACCGGACTCAAAAGTGCCCAGAAGCTTTCTTTTAAAACCTTCAGAAGTCCTTTCTCATGAAGTTCCCCGACTACTTTCTGAATCTTTTCTTTGTCCTCTCCATTCTTTTTACAGTAATAAACTGCATAAACCATCAGAAGTCCGCCGATCAGAAGTCCCGGAATGATCCCTGCGATAAACAGGTCACTTACTGATTCACCGGAAGCGCTTCCGAACATGATAAACGGAATACTTGGTGGAATAATAACTCCAAGACCACCTGCCACGGCTACGATCGCCGCGGAAAAATCCTTATCGTATCCAAGCTCGATCAGAATCGGGATCGTCATACTTCCGACTGCTGCAACCGTCGCCGGTCCGGAGCCTGAAATTGCACCATAAAACAGACAGGTTACAATGACCGCGCACGGCAGACCCGCTGTCAGATTTCCAAGAAAATAGGAAAATACATCAAATAATTTTTTGGAAATGCCGCCTCTTGCCATGATGATTCCGGAAAGTACGAACATCGGAACCGCAAGGAGCGGAAAGCTGTCAATTCCTCCCAGCATAGAACGGATCACAAACTGTCCGCTGGCTGTGAAGGATGGATCAAAAGCACCCGGAAGGACCGATGCGATCGTAAGCGCGATCGATACCGGAATGGCAATGATCAGACAGATTACAAATAAGATAAATACTACTGCTGCCGGCATGCTTTTTCTCCTTTCTCATCTTTTTCTCTTACTACTTTTAATTCTGCAAACCACCGCTGGATAATACGGATCGCTACCAGGATAAAACTTACAAGCGGTGCTGCCTGCACATAATACATCGGGATGTGGCACGCCGGACTTACCTGTCCGCTCTCTACTGCTGACATCATATACTTAAGCGCAAACGGTATCAGGTAAAGAAATACCATCAGTTCAAAGGTATGGTTAACCAGTTTAAAAAGTGCCTTCCCTCTTCGTGGGAAAATTGACACAAACTGTTCGATCTTAATGGAAATACATTTTTTTGTGCAATAGCTGACGCTCAAAAATCCCGACCATACAAACAGGTAACGGGTAATCTCCTCCGACCAGGACGGCGCTGAGCCGAGTACATACCTGGAAAACACCTGGATCCCCATGATCACTGTCATCAGGATCAGGCTTATCACCATAAAAAATTCTTCCAGATAGTTATCCAGCCAGATTACTGTTTTCTTCATTCTCATTTGCCCTCCATTCATGTAATCATACAAAAATGATATCAATTACCAAAGAATTTGTCTATTTTTTCTATTTGCTTTTATCTCTTTAAATAGCAAAATTTTCTATAATTTTTTCACTTTCAGAAATCGGTTAGTTTTTTAACAAAACCAGAATATGATAAAGGCCCGCAATCCACCGGAATCCCCGGTATGACTGCGGGTCTTTATCCTGCCTTTTTCACTCTTCATTCAGGTTAAACATAACGGATCCGCCACAGGACTTCTCCGGATGTTTCTTCACTAGATGCTCTTATCGATCAGAGTCAGGATTTCTCTTAAATCTGATGCATTCATCTGTCCAGGTGCAGAAGCTTTTCCTACTGCCCCGAAAGTAAGTGCCGAACCAAATACTTCACCGCACAGGCGACTGATCAGTCCGGTACCTGCCATAGACATTGTAATGATCGGACGGTCTGCATGTTCTTCTGCCATTTCACGTGTTGCTTCAAGAAGTGTAAGTACATCCTTTTTGCACTGTGGCATTACTGCAATTTTCGGGATATCTGCGCCGAGTTCCTGCATTTTCACAAGGCGTCCTACGATATCGTCTTTGTCCGGTGTCTTATCGAAGTCATGGTTGGATGCAACGACTTTTACACCGTGTGCATGCGCACCTTCGATGATATCTTTTACAACTTCGTCCCCTGTAAATGCTTCTACATCCACAAGGTCAACCAGTCCTGTTGCTGCTGCTTTCTTGTTCAGCTCTGCATATGCGTCAGCTTCGATTGCTTTTTCGCCGCCTTCTTTGGAAGTACGGAATGTGAAAAGAATCGGAGTTTCGCCAAGTGCCGGGCGAAGGTCTTTTAATACATCTTCAACCTGTGCGAAGTCAAATACACCTTCGAACCAGTCTACACGCCATTCTACAACATCAAGCGCAACATCCTCAAAAGATCTTGCTGCTGCAAGAATTTCTTCTTTTGTCTTTCCGACGATCGGTACACAGATTTTCGGTACTCCTTCACCGATCTTAACGCCACGAACTTCTACATATTTACTCATGTCTGTTTTCTCCTTTTTCTAGTTGTCAGCCTGAGCCTGTTCTACCATCTTAGTATAACGTAAGTTTACAAATAATCCAAGAAGGACTCCAACTGCTGTAAGAACGATATTCATAACCATAACCTGTGACGGCTGCATTTTGGATGCTGCTGTAAGGATGGTGTAGTTACACAGGGAAGATGCGATCATAACAAGTGCTGTTACAGTTCCTTTGATCTTCGGGAAAAGCATGTTGCATACAGAAGTTGCGATCTGAAGAAGTCCGCCTGCTCCTGCCCATCCGATCAGGAATGCACCTGCAATCATAAGTGTCTGGCTCTTTCCAACCAGAACAGCGATCATTGTTACAAGACAGATTACCGGGTATCCCAGGATAAATCTTACGTCTTTGATCTTTCTTGTTAAAAGCGCAGTTACAACGAGTGCAAGCATTGTTCCTGCTGAATAGTATGTCTGCATGATGGACGGATCAGCCCAGCCAACATTCTCTTTTGCAAAGTTCTGTGCACAGTTCAGCCATAACTGGAAGGTACCTGTACATGTGAATCCGATCAGGATCATTGCGATGGATTCTACAGAGAAATGGGTATGCTTTAAGCTGTCGATCAGGCCTTCTTTCTTTCCCGCTGCTTTCTGATCTGTATCCGGGAGTGGGAAGATCATAACCAGTACCAGAAGTACAAGATAAGCGATTCCACATGCATAGAACAGTGTGTTGTAAGAGGTTGCTCCTGTTGCTGTTGTAGCGACAGTTACACCAAGTACGAACGGTAAAAGCATCTGCGATACAGAAATAAAGAATTTGATCCCCATAGTTGCAACACCCGGTGCTTTGTAAATGATTTCTGAAACAGCCGGGTAAATTCCTGTATCCAGGAAAGAGTTTGCGATACCACCAACGATTGCACAGATATATGCGATCTGGTATCCGCCATTTGTTCCTGCATTAAATGCAAGTGCAAGTCCGATCAGGTAGATTGCATAGGATCCACTACCGATCGCTGTTGAAATACGACGTCCGAGTTTGTCAGAAAGCGGTCCGGCGAACGGAAGCGCGATCAGACGTCCAAGTCCGAGTGCTGCTGAAATTGCAGTGATTGCCATAACTTCTACGCCCCAGGAAGCGGCAAGTGCTTCCTTGATGACTGCCTGTCCAAGGATGGAACATCCGACACCATGGATAAAGTAGTTTAAATAAAGGATCAGGGCGCTGGGTATGTATTTCTTATTCATCTCTTTTCCTCACATTCCTGTTTTTCAAATTTTTTCGATTTCTTCTTAAATTCAATACAAGCCTGCCGGGTATTAATCATCGTATCTGATGTTTAATACTTCTTTCATGTGTTCGATCGGCATTTCTTTTCCTGTCCAGAGTTTGAATGCTGCTGCTCCCTGGAATAACATCATTCCAAGACCGTTCATTGTCTTACATCCAACTTCTTTTGCCATAGAACGCATCTTTGTTTCCAGTGGTGAGTAAGGAACATCAATAACAATAAGTTCCGGACGGAAGAATGATTTATCCGGTACAACTGACATTCCTTCCAGTGGTTTCATACCAACACCTGTTCCGTTTACGAAGATGTATGAATCGTTCATTTCTTCTCTTAATTTTTCTTTGTCATCCAGATCGTAAAGAGTAGCTTTGCAATTTGTCTTTTCATTGATCTTTCTTACTGTTTCTTCAGCATTTGCCCAGAATTTATCATGAATATTGAAAATAGAGATTTCTTTTATGCCGTCAAGTGCAGCCTGGATTTCAATTGCTGTAGCAGCTCCGCCTGCGCCTGCGATTGTCATCTTCTTTCCGATCACATCGATATCGTTATCTTTTAATGCCTGCATGAATCCGATGCCGTCTGTGATGTGTCCTGTTAAAACACCATCTTCATTTACGATTGTGTTAACTGCTCCACAAAGCTCTGCTGCCGGAGATAATTTGTCCAGATACTGTCCAACAACTGTTTTATTTGGCATAGACACGTTAGATCCTACCATTTTCAGAGCACGAAGTCCTTTTACTGCATCTTCCAGTGTGCTGTTGTCAACTTCAAATGCAAGGTAAGCATAATCCAGTCCAAGGTAAGCAAATGCTTCATTATGCATTGCCGGTGAGCTTGAATGTCTGATTGGATAAGCCATAAGTCCGATAAGTTCTGTGTGTCCTGTAATTCTCTCTGCCATGATTTGTTCTCCTTTTCTTCTTCCATCGAAATTTATTTCTTTGTTCTTTGAGAATGTTTTTAACGTTTGCCCAATTTTTGTTAATTTTTAAACAACCTCTTGATAGTTAAATTATAGACGATATCATTTGATAGTTCAAATACATCTTATATGTGTTTTTGATAGTTTTTTGGCATCAGTTATGGTATGATTATTTTATATAATATAGAAAGGATTTTTTACCATGACGCTAAATCAGCTTGAATATTTCCAAAAAGTAGCAACCCTGCAGCATTTCCGGCAGGCTGCAGAAATACTTAAGATCTCCCAGCCAAGCCTCAGCCGGTCCATGTCGCTTCTGGAAGAAGAACTTGGACTGATGCTTTTTGAACATCAGGGACGCAATGTTGTCCTCACCAAATCCGGCCGCGTCTTCCTGGAACATGTCAACCGGATCCTCGAGGAGGTACATATTGCCGAGCATAAGATGAAGCAGCTTGCCGGAAGCGGCGGACATATTGATATCGCCTATGTATTTCCGCTGGCAAACTACTATATTCCGCATACAGTGCGATCCTTCCTGGATATAGACCGCAACAAGCATGTAACCTTCAATTTTAACCAAACGCACACTGCAGATATGATCCAGGGGCTCAAATCCGACCGCCACGATGTGATCTTTGGTTCTTTCGTTGCGGATGAACCGGATATTTCCTTTGTACCCATTCTGAACCAGAATATGGTTGTAATTACTCCAAAAGAACATCCTCTTGTCCAGAAAGAATCCGCCTGTTGCAGTGACCTTACCGACTATCCTCTGATCGGGTATGACCGCTATTCCGGACTCGGTGGCTTCACCCGTAACTTCTATAAAGAAAAGAAGCTGAAGGTAAACATCATCTGTGAGTGTCCGGATGAAAACGCAATTGCTGCCCTGGTTGCCGAAGATTTCGGAATCGCCCTTGTTGCCAGGGTCGATGCGGTTGATCAGGCAAATGTAACCGTACTCCCGCTTGCCGATGCAGACCTTACCCACACCGTTTATATGGGATACATCCGCGACAAATACCAGATTCCCGCTGTCAAACGTTTCATCCAGTTTGTCAAAAGAGATGGGAAGGCCTATTAAAGTGCCTTCCCATTGCTTTCTTTTACATATTCAATAAATTCTTTTACAACCGGCGCCAGATATTTTTCCTTCAGCTTCGCCAGATATATATAACGTTCATATGGTGGATTCTCAATATCCAGTACATCTACATTCAGATTTTTAAGTATGGGAATCTCCGGCATTACCGCAATTCCAAAATTTTCTGCCACAAGACCTGCCATCGATGCATCTTCCAGAATCTCATATGCTATCTTCGGCGTCCCTCCGGTCTGTTCAAACAACTGGTCGATCACCGGTCTGAGCCCGCTGTTCTTGGTGAAATATACCTGGGGATAAGGAAGTGTTTCCTTCAGATCAACAGATCCTCTTCCGGCAAGCTCATGGTCTCTTGGAACAACAACAACCAATTTTTCCTTAGCGATCGGTACAAAATCAATCCCGGATTCTTTTTCTTTTCGCGAGCAGAAAGCGATGTCATACTTCTCCTCTTTCAACCCCTGTATGATCTCTGTCGTATTTCCGACAGAAAAACGGAAATTCACATCCCAGTCTTCGTGTTCCTTCAAAAAACCGCCTACAAGCTGTGGAACAAATACACTTCCAAGCGTAAAAATATATGCGAGATCGATCACCCCGCCGGTGTCACTTGTCAACGCCCTTGTCTTTTTTACACCACTGTCCAGAATCTTTAAAGCTTCTTCTACATATTCCAGAAATACTTTTCCGTACTTTGTCAGTACAACGTTACGCCCTCTTTTTTCAAACAGGTTTGTCTCAAGCTCCTGCTCCAGCATACTTATGGCATGGCTGAGACTTGGCTGCGTAATGGACAGCATTTCCGCCGCTCTGGTATAGTGTTCTATATGTGCTAGTGTCACAAAGTAATGCAACTGATTCAGATTCATAAAACCATCACCCTCTTTCCTGTTCTTATATTAAACATAGCATAAATTATTTAATTATTCTATAGTTTTGATTAAATTGTCTATCTTTTTCCACTTCCCGTCTTCCTAGTATAATTTTATTTTTATCTTTTTCGCTGTTTCTATAGTTATATTCTATTATTTTTCTATGTATTTTCAATTTGTATTTTTCAGTTTTTTGTAGTTATAATGGATTTAACAAAAACCGGTACGCCCAAGCCGGTATAAGACAACCTCGTGTGACTAAGATTTTTTGAGGATTGCAGGAATTGCATAGCAATGGAGCAATCCGATTACATCAGTGAGTGGCAAAATTTACTTTTGACACTCACATCATTTTATTTTGATTATTAAGTCATTTTTACGGAGGAATTTCTAATGAAAAGCAAATACAAACACATTTTCGAGCCATTTACCATCAAACATATGACGGTCAAGAACCGTATCGTCATGACTCCAATGGGAACCAACTACGGTGAACAGAATGGTGAAATGAGTTTTCTTCATATCAATTATTACGAGCAGCGTGCAAAAGGCGGTACAGGACTTCTCATCGTAGAGAACGCCAGCGTTGATTCTCCACAGGGATCTAACGGAACCACACAGCTTCGTATCGATCAGGATAACTACATTCCAAGACTTTTCAAACTTTGCGAAACAGTACACAAACATGGATCCTGCATTGCAATCCAGATCAATCATGCCGGTGCTTCTGCACAGTCAGCACGTATCAATATGCAGCCGGTTTCTGCTTCTGATGTTCCTTCAAAAGCAGGCGGTGAAATTCCGCGTCCACTGGAAAAAGATGAAATCATGCATATTGTTAAAAAATACGGTGAAGCCGCAAAACGTGCTCAGATCGCAGGGTTTGACGCTGTAGAAATCCACGCAGGACATTCTTACCTTATAAGCCAGTTCCTTTCACCTCTTACAAATAAGAGAACAGACGAATTCGGCGGATCTTTGGAAAACCGTGCAAGACTTGCAAAACTTGTTATTGAAGAAGTTAGAAGACAGGTTGGACCATTCTTCCCTATCTTTGTTCGTATCAGTGCGGACGAATTTATGGATGGCGGAAATACTTTGGATGACTGTCTTGATTACCTGCAGTACTTCCAGGAAGAAGTTGACGTATTCGACGTATCTGCCGGTCTGAACGGATCCATCCAGTACCAGATTGATGCCAATTACCTTCCGGATGGATGGCGTTCTTATATGGCAAAAGCTGTAAAAGAACGTTACGGCAAACCATGTATGACAATGGGTAACATCCGTAACCCACAGGTTGCTGAAGATATTCTTGCAAGAGGCGATGCTGACCTGATCGGTATGGGACGTGGACTGATCGCTGATCCTGACTGGGTAAATAAAGTAGAATTCGGTGATGAATGTGATATCCGTAAATGTATTTCTTGTAACATCGGATGTGCAGGACACCGTATCGGAATCAACCGTCCGATCCGTTGTACTGTTAACCCGTCTGTAAATGGCGGCGAAGATTACAAAAAGCAGAAAATCAACAAGCCTTGCAACGTTGTTGTGATCGGTGGTGGTACTGCCGGACTGGAAGCTGCATGTACAGCTGCCGAGGTTGGATGCACTACTTTCCTGATCGAGAAGAAACCGGAACTCGGCGGACTTGCCGCCCTGATCTCCAAGATCCCGGATAAGAAGAGACTTGCTGACTTCCCGAACTATCTGATCCATCGCGCAAGCAAGCTGAAAAACCTGTTCATCTTCAAGAACACGGAAGCTACGATTGAAATGATCAGAAGCATGAACCCGAACATTATTGTAAATGCTACCGGTTCTAATCCGCTCCTTCCACCGATCAAGGGTCTTCATGAGAATATTGACAAAGAGAGCGGAAAAGTTTCTTCTATTACAAATATGATCAACCATGTTATGGAATATCCAGAAGATCTGAAAGGTAAAAAAGTCGTTGTTATCGGTGGCGGTGCCGTAGGTCTTGACGTAGTAGAATTCTTTGCTCCACGTGGCGCTGATGTAAGCATTGTGGAAATGATGCCGGTAATCGGTAACGGAATTGATCCGGTATCCAAAGTCGGAACCTTTGCACTGATGGATAAATATGGTGTAAAACAGTGTCCAAATACTGCTCTTCTTGAAGTTAAAGCAGATTCCTTCCTTGTTAAAACGCCAGAAGGAAATGAAGAAGAAATGCTATTTGATTATGGATTTGTATGTCTTGGTATGAGAGCAAACGCTCCGATCCTCGATGCAGTCCGTAAAGAATTCGAAGATGAAGATGTTGAAATCATGAACATCGGTGATAGTGTACGTGCCCGCCGTATCATCGAAGGTACAGAAGAAGGACGTAACATCCTGAATACTCTTGAGAAGAGAGGATATCTGTAAGATCAGAATGAATATCAGAAGTTAAGTTATCCTTTGAGCCTCTCCATACAGAAGACCTGCCAGTTGGCAGGTCTTCTTGCATATCTGGGTATAAAAAGAGGAGGCAGGAGAACAATCAATCGTTCTCCCACCTTCTCTTTTTCGTTCATTTTTCTATGATCTGTCTACGGCTTTTTCCTGCCGACAACCTTCTCTTACTGATCTTTTATTTTGCCTCGAGTACCTGATACTCTCCGTTCTGTACTACAACAACGGTTGGATCTTTTGTAGGCTCTCCGTCCTCGCTCCAGGTGATACTCTTTCCTGTAAGACCATCATAAGTGATCTCTGTCATGCCTTTTTTCAGTGCATCACAAATATCAGAAGCACTCATATCCGGTGTAATATTCTCTTTCTCTGCTGCTGCCTTGATTGCATAAACACAGTCATA
>OGXB01001769.1_pt1 | contig 9770 bp, 8 predicted proteins | sample 1576161 | NCBI WGS metagenome assembly OGXB01 (sample SAMEA3541474, study PRJEB24748) | human gut metagenome | biome: human gut; feature: human-associated habitat; material: faeces | place: China | collected 2012
GGTAAAGGGCCATATACACGGAAAGGACGGCATCTATGCGGCGGCCCTTCTGGTGGAGATGATAGCTGTCAGCGGGAAGAGGCTGTCGGAGATAGCGGCGGATATCAGGAAGGAATATGGAGCCATCCATATGGCGGAGCGGGATTACAGGTTTACGCCAGATGAAAAGGAACGAATCCATAACATCCTTATGGAGGAACGGAAACTGCCGGAAATGCCCTTTGAGACAGACCATGTTTCTTATATGGACGGATGCAAGGTATATTTTAAGAACGGCGGCTGGGTTATTGCCAGATTCTCTGGTACGGAACCGCTGCTTCGCATATTCTGTGAGATGGAATATGAACCGGATACAGTCAGGGTGTGCAATCTGTTTGAAGAATATCTGGGACTGTAGGAACAGGCCGGATAGACAGGAGATATAAAAATGGTAATCAAACCCCATCATTTTATGGACATTATCAAGCTGTATGGAGGCGGAATCCAGGTTTTTGTACCGGATACGGATTACGGCCATGATTTTTACCGGGCAGCAAATGAGATTATAGGGAATCACCGGATACAGATAAAAGTCACATCCGGGGCTGATGATATATGCGGGCCATGCAGGTTCCTGGGCAGTGACAAAACATGTACGGATTGTATTTCACATATAAAGGGAATCCGTTCCAAGAACAGCTACAATAAGATGCTGGATTGCCGCATCATGGATATTCTTGGCCTGGGTGAGGACGCTGTGTATACAGCTGAGGAATTGTGCCGGATAATGGGAGACTGTCCGGGGCTGGTGGCGGATGTGTGGAAGGAGGAAGCCGAAGCCTGCCGGGAAACGGCAAGGAAACGGCAGCAGCTGTTTGAGGCAGGGGTGAGAAAATATTTGGATCAGGGTAATGAAGTTATATGAATTGTGATTTAAGCAGTAATGTGTGAGGAAGGCTGCGGTTTCGTTGGCATGTGCCGGTGGAATTGCAGCCTTTTTTTGTGGATGAAGATGTAACTGTTTTGTATCGGATGTGGAAAAAGGAACGCCGGCAGACTGTAAGTCAGATGCTTCCATAAAAAAGAGAGGGAAGGGGGTGAAATTGGCGGATTATTTGCCTGGTTTTTGTATCAAAGTTGTAAAATTGTTTCTGGACTCTAGGTTCAAATGGTATAATGAGCCTAATTACTTTATTTTACAGGTCAATATATACAATCACCGGTTATAAGTCTTCGGGCAGAAAAGGGGCTCAGACTAAAGATGAGGAGGTACTGGTAATGGAGAAGGTGTCGGGGCAAAAGAGAAAAAGCAGATTAAGAGGCTGGGTATTCTGGCCTCCGTTTTTAGTGCTGCTGATGGTATTGATTTTGGGATTTGTGTCCCAGGATGCTTTTTTGAAGGTGGTCAATGGGGTAAAGGATTGGATTTGGGGGAATTTTAAATGGCTGTTCTCAGGTTATGGACTGGCAGCGGTGGGGGTATGCTTCTATGCCTGCTTTTCTAAATTTGGAAATACAGTGATTGGCGGAAAGGATGCCAAACCGATACTGGGCAAATTCAACTGGTTTGCAATCAGTTTGTGTACGACCATAGCCGCCGGTCTTATGTTCTGGGCAGCAGCAGAGCCGCTGTATCTTATGAGTGATCCATCGCCGTTTTTTGATATAGAGCCCAACTCACCTCAGGCTGCTGTTTTTGCCATGGCCCAGATGTATCTGCACTGGGGTATTACACCCTATGCAATTTATGCCCTGGCCGCAACTGTATTCGCGTTTACCTATTACAATATGAAGAAACCATTTTCATTGGGGGCCTGCATTTCGCCGTTGCTGGGGGAACGGGCAACAAAGGGAAGGCTGGCAGACATCATCGACGCCCTCTGTATTTTCATACTCTGCGCCGGTATGTCGGGTTCCCTGTCCACAGGGGCATTTTCTGTGGCGGGAGGCATATCCAACATAACAGGAATACCTACCAACGGCATTATGCTGATAATCGTCATGGCGGCCATTATCCTGGTATATACCATATCGGCGTCTTCGGGCATTATGAAGGGAATTAAGTGGCTTTCCAGCTTTAATGTATATATATTTTCATTCCTGATTCTGTTCATTTTCCTGTTTGGACCCACAAAATTCATATTGAACTTTGGCGTTGAATCAGTGGGAGAGCTGATGGATTCCTTCTTTATGCGCAACCTGTTTACGGATTCCATGAACCTGGGCAACAGCTCCTGGTCCAGCCTTGGGAACATGAAGGTAGGATACTGGGCCAGTTATCTGGCCTGGGCTCCGGTTACAGCCCTGTTTTTAGGAAAGCTGGCAAGGGGATACAAAATCAGGGACTGTATTATCATAAATCTGTTTGTGCCCACTGTTTTTTCCATGATTTGGGTTTCCATATTCGGAGGTACGGCTATCCACATGCATATGCAGGAAAGTCTGATTCCGCTGCTGGAGACTTCAGGGGCAGAATCCATTGTATATAAACTTTTCGAGGTGCTTCCCCTGAGACAATTGTGTATTCCCATATTCGTGCTGGCAACCTTCATATCTTTTGTTACGGCTGCGGATTCCAATACCAACGCAATTGCTTCTGTGTGCACCTCGGGAATGTCCGAGGAGGAAATGGAGGCACCGGCCGGCCTTAAGATACTATGGGGTATGATAATTGGTGTCATGGCAGCTGTCATGGCTGTTTTTACAGGAGTGGGGGGAGCCAAGACTCTTGCCAGCATAGGCGGTTTTCCATCCATGTTTCTGCAGATTGCATCCTGCGCCGCGTTGATTAAAATTATGCGCCATCCTGAAAAGTATGATAAATGCCGGCAGGATACAGGAAACGGAAAGGAAGATACAGGGGAGGGGAAACATGTACAGGATACTGATTGCGGAAGATAATAAGGCTATTTCCAATTTGATTAAAACCCATTTGTCTTTTGCCGGATATGATACCAGTCAGGTTTATGACGGGGAATTTGCACTGGAAATTTTGGAGGCGGAACCCTTTGATTTGCTGATTCTGGACTTAATGCTGCCAAAGGTAAGCGGAGTGGATATTCTCGCCAGGGTAAAGGATTGCCAGATGCCCATTATCGTGGTGACGGCCCTGGACGATTTGAGCAGTAAGGTCCAGTGTCTTCAGGTGGGGGCAGACGATTATATTACAAAACCATTTGACAGCATGGACCTTTTAGCCAGGGTGGGAGCGGTACTGCGCCGGTGCAGGCGCCGCCCCATGTCCCTCAATGTCAGGAATATCAGCGTGGACCCGGACCAGCACCGTGTGCTTAAGGACGGAAAGGAGATAGAGCTGACACCCAAGGAATTTGACCTGCTGTACTACTTGTGTTCCAACTGCGATAAGGTACTGACCAGAAAGGAAATCCTCTCCGATGTATGGGGATATAATTATGTGGGGGAGACCAGGACTGTGGATATCCATATCCAGAGGCTGAGAAAAAAGCTGGATTGGGAGGGCGCCATACAGACCATAACCAAGGTGGGGTATCTGCTTAAAGGGAGTGATGACAGATGAAGCTTTGGCAGAAAATATTTCTGGGCGCATTTATAGCCAGCGTGGCCATATTCTTTTTCTGCGGATTCTATATTGTGGTGACCGGGCTGCATTTTACGCTGGAAGGTGAGATGAAAAGGACGGAATATTACCAGTCTGTCTACGCCCGGAAAATAAAATCTTTTTTCCGGGAACCAGATGTGCAGAGCGGGCTGTCAGGGTTCATGGATGGTTTCAGGGAATAACTGGCGGGTGAGGGAAGGTATCTTCAGGTCTGGGAGGGGGAGGAGCTTCGATATGACAGTTTTGAGAAGTTTCCTCCGGCACCGCGCTATACTTTCGTGGAGGGACAGGCAGCATATACGCCTACATATATGAAGGATATAGGGGATTCCAGGTATCTGTACGTGGAGTCCGAATTTCCCTGTGACAATGCCATGTATAAGGTTGTGATGATTAAGGATTTATCTGATATATATAAATCCTGCGACATGCAGCTGAATATTTTCTTTGCTCTGTGCCTGATACAGGCTTTTATCACAGCCATGATTATGTTTCTGATTACCAAGAGAATTACCTCGCCCATTGAACGGCTGAATGAAGCGGCAAAGCTTATGGCTCAGGAATCCATTCCCCTTAAGCTGGCCGTTGAGGGGGAGGATGAAATCAGTGAGCTGTCCCATAACTTTAATCTGATGTCTGAGGCCATCAACAGGAACATTGATGATTACAAACAGATTGTAGGCAATCTGACCCACGAAATAAAAACCCCTCTCACATCCATCATTGGTTACGCTGAGCTGCTTAAGAATCATGAGTGTGACAGGGAGCTTCAGGAACAGGCATTGGATTATATCCTGGAAGAGGGAAAACGGCTGAATTCCATTACCCGGAAAATGATTAAGCTGTCGCGTATACAGCCGGGGCTGCTGAACATAGAGCGGCAGGACGTAAAAAAGATGCTGGAGACATCGCTGATGGCTGTGAGGATGAAGGCCGGGCAGAAACAGATTCAATTTACTTCGGATATTCCGGAGGGTATATTCTGCTATGGTGACAGAGAGTTTCTCATTACCATGATGGAAAATGTCCTGGACAATGCAATCAAGGCTTCCCATGAAGGCGGAGTCATTGAAGTCAGGGCAGCCGGCGAAGGGGGGGCACTGGCTGACATCAAGGTAACAGATCATGGAATCGGAATCCCGGCTGATATTCTGGATAAGATAGACCAGCCGTTTTTTAAGGGGGATAAGGCCCACAGCCAGGGAGGAGACGGTTTTGGCATGGGACTGGCCATTTGCAAGTCGGTGATGCTGCACCATCATGGCTCGCTGAAATATGAGAGTGTAGTGGGAGCGTATACCACGGTCACGATGAGGTTTCCCGCTGCTGATTACCTGCGACTGGAATCGCCGGAACAGACAGACCAGGTGAAAAAGGATTCTTTGTGGGTGTATGAGGCGTCCAACATCATACGCTGACAGGAAATGGGGACGGATTGTATCAAAGCTGTAACCAAACTGTTGTCTTTTGAACAAGAAGACGGCAGTTTGATTTTTATACGGTATAATGAGAGACAAGTTGAGACGCGTATCAACAAAAACCAAGAGAAGACGGTACAAAAGGGGGTTTTATAGTGAACAGTAATAAAAAATTTGATATGAAAAAGTGGACATCCCTGTTGGTGCTCTGCTGCGGTACAGGTGTTATTTTCCAGCTTCCCTATATCCGGAATACATTTTATATTCCTCTGGTGGAGGCCCTTAATCTAAGCAATGAGGAATTTGGAGCACTGTCCACGTCCTATGCAACCATTTCCATGATATGTTATTTCTTCGGCGGGTGGATTGCGGATCGCGTATCCCCAAGGAAGCTGCTGACTATTTCCTTCATATCCACGGGCCTGGTGGGACTTCTATTCTCCACCTTCCCCAGCTATGGCACCATGAGGCTGATATTTGCGGCCTTCGGTGTGACCACCGTACTTACATACTGGTCAGCGCTTATCAAGGCAGTGCGGTGTCTGGGGGACAGCAATGAACAGGGCTGCCTGTTCGGTATACTGGAGGGCGGAAGAGGAGTTGTGTCGGCAACGGCCGTGTTTGTGCTTCTGGGGCTTTTTAACAGCCTGGGAGGCGGAAAGTTCGGATTGAGCTGGGTGATTCGCTCCTATGCCCTGCTGGCCATCATAGTCGGCATTGCCCTTTGGTTCCTGATTAAGGATAAGAAGGAGGATGTGGTAAGCGGTACAAGCCTGGTGCAGCAGATTAAGAGCGTGCTCCTGATGCCCAAGATGTGGATGATATGTCTCATTATTTTTACAGCCTATTCCATCTATGCAATTCTCAGCTTCCTGCCGCCTTATATGGTATCTGTATATGGCATGTCCAAGAATTTCAGTGTCCAGATTGGAGGCATCCGTTACATCATACAGTTTGCAGGGGGAATCACAGGCGGTTTCCTGGCTGACAAGATTGGTTCCAGGATAAAGACAGTTCTGTTGGGGTATACGGCCATTATTGCATTTCTGATTGTGTTCCTGCTTACACCGCAGCAGCCTTCACTGGCCATGCTCTGTGTCTTTGATTTCATCCTGTTAAATGTAACCGTGTACGCGGTGAGAGGCATATACTTTGCAGTCATTGACGAGGCGCAGATTGACCGTTCTGTCACAGGCGCGGTTTCCGGTATGGCATCCTGTATCGGTTATCTCCCTGACGTATTTCTGTATACCATGATTGGACGCTGGATTGACCAGGGCGTACAGGGTTACCGCTCCATGTTCCTGTATGGCATCGGAACCTGTATTGTGGGCGCGGCAGTGGCGGTCATCCTGATTAAGAGTATCAGGAAAATCCCTGCAAAGGGTTAAGTGAATGAAGAGGGACAGCATTAAATTGGAAATGGAAATGAATAAAAAATTATATATATGTATGGAGGTATTTTATGAAAATCACCGGTATTGAAATCAAACAGTATGCAAAGCCATTGGACCCGCCATTCCTGGCATCATGGGATCCCAACCCACGGGTAAAATTCGCGTCTACCATTGTTTATGTATACACAGATGAGGGAATTACAGGAATCGGATCCGGCGATCTGATGACAGGCTTTGCGGGCCATGAGAAATTCTTTATCGGCAAGGATCCGTTTGAGATGGAAAACCATAACAAGATTATTGATAACATTGATTTCCATTATGGAAGGTGCTGGCCTTTAGACATTGCTCTATGGGATATCATTGGAAAGAAATGCGGACAGCCCATATATAAACTTCTGGGCGGGAAACAGGATAAGATAAAGGCATACTGCTCCTGCGGGGCCAGGATTCCGGCAGAGGAAAGAGCTGAGAAGGCCAGGGAATATGTGGAGATGGGATTTAAGGCAATGAAAATCCGTTTCCACCATGAGGATGTGAGAGAGGATATCAAGGTGGTAGAGGCTGTCCGTGGGGCCATTGGCGATAAGATGGAAATTATGGTGGACGGCAACCAGGCATGGAAAATGCCATGGGATGTGGAGCGTATCTGGGATTTGAAGAAGGCAGTGAAGGTGGCCAGGGAATTGGAGAAGCTGGGAGTATACTGGCTGGAGGAGCCGCTTCACCATGCGGATTACGACAATCTGGCCCGCTTAAGGGAGATGACGGATATCCGGATTGCAGGCGGTGAGATGAACCGCAGATGGCATGATTTCAGGGATTTGGCAGATAAGGGAAGCTATGACGTGTACCAGCCGGATACGGTGCTGTGCGGCGGCTTTACCCGCACCAAGAAGATTGCCGACTATGTGCAGTCCAAGGGAGCTGTTTTCTGTCCCCACACATGGTCCAATGGCGTGGGCCTTCTGGCTAACCTTCATATGGCCTGTGCTGTCAGCGACGCGGAATACCTGGAATACCCATTTGATCCGCCTGTATGGACGGTTGACCGCAGGGATTACATCCTTAAGGAGGAGGATAGAGTCCTGGTTGACAAGGACGGTTACATGCATGTTCCCCAGAAACCAGGACTTGGATTTGAGCCGGATGAGGAAGCGTTGAAGGAATATGAGATTAAGGATTACTATGTAGGTGAATAAGTATAGAAACCATAAGGGCGCTCCCTGTTCAGGCAGGGGGCGCCCTCAGGCATGTATGGGGCTCTGGTTGGAAAAGGGTTAAAACACCGCAAACCTCACATAGGTCCGGTCATCAAAACTCTGGTTTCCTTTTACAAGCCCCTTTGTTCCTCTGTTTTCCCGGAGGCACTGAGGGTCTTTCTGCAACAACTCATCCAGGGACTTCTCGCTTTCAGCCAGGGTGCCCTTTAATACGGGATAACCGTCGCTGGCCAGCACGACCTGGGTTTGGGGCGGGACCGGATAGACGGACACATGGTGAGAGTGAATGGCAAAACCGTCAAGTACATCATAGCCATAGGGCCTGTCCTGGTTGGCCAGAAGGAATTGGCGGCGCAGCAGAGGAAGGATGCAGGCCCGGCCCGGGTCATGCCGGGCAAAATCATCTTCGGATCCGCCTAAAATCAGTTCAGCCTGGTTATAGAGACAGCGGATTTCTGCCATGAGGCCGTCGATTTCCTTGCTGTGGGAGTGAAGGGTATCCCCGATAAGGCACTGACAGTCCCCAAAGGCCCACACTTCCCTTTTCTGACAGCTATACAGGATGACCACTGCCTGAAGCCGCTCCTCCGGGTGGTCCCTCAGGAATTCACACCGTCCGCTTCCGGCTTTTGCTAAGGCCTGGTTTAAATATTCCATCGCAGAAGCAGCGTCTATGCCGGGCTCCATGGTTTTAAGAGCCTGGGCCAGTATCTCCCTGGCATAGCGCCCGCTGGTCATGGGAGAAAGAAAAACGGATCCGCCTTCTGACCCATCCGGCCAAGTAAGCTCTCCCTTGCTGGTGACACCGTCTATGACAGCGATAAAGTCATTGCTGATAAAAAGACCGTCCTCGCATTTCTTCTGGTCCGGGTATTTGGAACAGATAAATTGTTCAATGATTTGGACACCCATATTGTTTGCCTCCGTTTAACGGTAATTTCCGCGTTCTGTCTTAAGGGTAACACGGGGCAGGAATGATTTCAATGGCTTCGTCAATGGAAAAATGGGTTTTTCTTTGGTATAATGTAGCAAATGGGACTGATTGACATTGGGGCGCCAATGTCGGGAAGGAAACAAGCGTATGAAAAAGACTGTCATGGGTATGAAGGCAGCTGTGAAGGGTAAAAGAGGGAGTGTGAAGGGGATAAATAGGACTGCCTGGGGAAAACGGGATATAGCGTTCTGTGCCCTATGCTTTTTGTGTACGGCAGCTCTTTCCTCATGCCAGTCAGGTCCGCAGACAGCTCCCATGCCCGCTGTGCCGGACCTGGTTCTCTATACGGCCCAGGAGGAAGAGATATATGAGCCCATCATCAAGGAGTTTGAGGAGCGCACCAACCTGATGGTGAAGGTGGAACGGGGGTCCTCCGAGGAAATGACAGGCAGACTGGAGAATGAGGAGGAAAAACCGGATTGGGATGTGGTGTTTGGAGTGGGGATAGAGACCCTGGAACAGACCAAGGAACATTGGCAGGAATATAAAAGCCCGGAGGCAGCATTTATAACAGATAGCTTCCAATGTGAGGATAACCGGTGGACCAGCTTCTCCGCCCTGCCTCTGGTCATCATGTACAATACAAATGTGGTGACCTACCGCGAACTGCCGGTGGGGTGGAACAGCCTTCTGGAGCCCAGGTGGAAGGGAAGGATTGCATTTGTGGACCCGCGCCGGTCTGATGTGTATTCGGCTGCCCTTGTGACGGCTGTCCATACATGGGAGAAAAAGGGGGATTATCTGGAACGGTTTATGGAAAATCTGGAATATGGCACCCTGGACAGTATGCAGGAGGTGAATGCCGGTATCCTGGATGGAAGGTATTCCCTTGGGGTCACCATGGAGGAGTCCGCCCAGGCCCTGCTGTCAGAGGGAGCTGACGTGGATTATATTTATCCCCAGGAGGGAACCACGGCCCTTCCGGACGGCACAGCCATTGTAAAGGGATGCGCGAATCCTGACGCTGCCAGGCAGTTCCTGGATTTTACGGTGAGCAGGGATACCCAGAGGATTCTGGTGTCGGATTTAAACCGCCGCTCCGTGAGAGGAGATGTGCCGCCGCTGCCGGGATTGTCGCCCATTGGCAGGCTGCCGCTGATTGAGATGGACCTGGAGGAGCTTTCCAGGGAAAAGAAGGATGTACTGGCCAGGTGGAACAGCATTCTGTCCCGGCAAAAT
>OGXB01001770.1_pt1 | contig 9768 bp, 9 predicted proteins | sample 1576161 | NCBI WGS metagenome assembly OGXB01 (sample SAMEA3541474, study PRJEB24748) | human gut metagenome | biome: human gut; feature: human-associated habitat; material: faeces | place: China | collected 2012
TGCTCTACAAGGTTACCAAGGAGGGTCTTGGAGATTATACTTCTCGCGGATGCAAAATTGTAGAGAAGTGTTCCGATGATCGGGGCGCGAGGTTGCCGACGCGGCGCAACTGGCAAGCCTCACCGACGAGACGCCGGAGGGCCGCAGCATCGTGGTGCTGGCGAAGGAGCTGTTCGACATCCGCGCCCGCGTGCTGGAAGGGTCGGGCATGACGACCATCCCGTTCACGGCGCAGACGCGCATGAGCGGCGTGGACTTCGAGGGCCACGAGATTCGGAAGGGGGCGGCCGATGCCGTCAAGAGTTATGTGGAGTCGTGCGGCGGCACGTACAGCGCTCAGTGCGCCGCGGCGGTTGAGCATGTCTCGCGCGCAGGCGGCACTCCGCTGCTTGTTGCTCGCGATCATCGTATTCTGGGCGTCGTCTATCTGAAGGACATCGTCAAGCATGGCATCAAGGAGAATTTCGCCGACTTGCGCACGATGGGCATCAAAACCGTCATGATCACGGGCGACAACGCGCGCACGGCCAGGGCCATCGGCGCGCAGGCCGGCGTGGACGAGGTGATCGCGGGCGTGCTGCCCGACGGCAAGGAGCGCGAGATCCGCCGCCTGAGCGCGCGCGGTAAGGTCGCCATGGTCGGCGACGGCATCAACGACGCGCCGGCGCTCACGCGCGCGGACATCGGCATCGCCATCGGCGCGGGCACGGACGTGGCCATCGACGCGGCCGACGTCGTGCTCGTCAACAGCCATCTGAGCGACGTGCCGGCGGCCATCCGGCTCAGCCGCGCGACGCTGCGCAACATCCACGAGAATCTGTTCTGGGCATTTTTCTACAACACCATCGGTATCCCCATCGCGGCGGGCGTGTTCGTCCCGCTCGGCCTGACGCTCAACCCCATGATCGGCGCGGCGGCCATGAGCCTGTCGAGCTTCTGCGTGGTCACGAACGCCCTGCGCCTGAATCTGTTCAAGCTGCGCGATACGCGCCACGATCATAAACGTGCAAACCATCTCAAAGAAGTACCCGAAATCAAGGAGGAAACTGCAATGAAAAAGACCATTCAAATCGAAGGCATGATGTGCGCTCACTGCGAGGCGACCGTGAAAAAGGCGCTCGAGGCGCTGCCGGAAGTCACCGAGGCGGCTGTCAGCCACACGGCGGGCACCGCCGTCGTGACGCTCAGCGCCCCGGTGGACGACGCCGTGCTCAAGAGCACGGTCGAGGCCAAGGACTATAAGGTCACCGGCATCGCGTGAGCACACAAAGCAGCAGCCGGGGCATCCCAGAAGGGACGCCCCGGCTGTTTTCTGCTCACTTTTTGTGCGCGTCGATCGGCTGCGCGAACAGCCCGTGCTGCGTGCAGTACCACAGCAGTGTGCCGTGCGCGAAGTACGGCAGGCGCGTCTGCGCGCCCCACTCGGGGTAGAGCCGCCGCAGCACGACCGTGTCCTCATTGACCAGCGCCGCGAACGACAGGTAGTGCTCCCGGCGCATGGGGTGGTCGGACGTGAGATACCACTCGCCGTCGCTCAGCTCCGCCGACAGGATCGCCCCCGCGCGCGGGCGCTGTCAAGCGGGCGGCGAAAAATCGCGCCGGGGCGGGAAAAAATTCTGAATTTTGCCTGAATTTTTGCTTCCGGTGTAGCTTTTGCGCGCGCGCGCCCTTATAATGTAAGCGCGGACGAAAAACCGTCACAACCATCCGCATCCGACGAAAAACCATCACCAAAAGGAGTTTGTATATGGGACTGATCAAAGCTGCCGCGGGCGCTGCCGGCGGCGTTCTGGCCGACCAGTGGAAAGAATTCTTCACCTGTGAGGCCCTGCCGGCAAACGTGCTGGCCGTGAAAGGACAGAAAAAAACCACCCGCCGCTCGAGCAACACGCACGGCGACGAGAACATCATCACCACCGGCTCGCGCATCGCCGTCGCCGACGGGCAGTGCATGCTCATCGTCGAGCAGGGCAAGGTCGTGGAGGTCTGCGCCGAGCCGGGCGAGTACACGTATGACGCATCGACCGAGCCGTCGATCTTCGCCGGGAACCTCGGTGAGAGCATCGGTGAGGTGTTCCGCAACATCGGCAAGCGCTTCACCTTCGGCGGCGAGGCCCCGAAGGATCAGCGCATCTACTACTTCAACACCAAGGAGCTGACCGGCAACAAGTACGGCACGCCGAGCCCCGTGCCGTTTCGCGTGGTGGACCAGCGCGCCGGCATCGACATCGACATCGGCATCCGCTGCTTCGGCGAGTACAGCTACCACATCGCAAACCCGCTGCTGTTTTACACCAACGTCTGCGGCAACGTGACCGAGGACTACACGCGCGACACGCTCGACGGCCAGCTCAAGAGCGAGCTGCTCACGGCGCTGCAGCCGGCGTTCGCGCGCATCAGCGACATGGGCATCCGCTACTCGGCGCTGCCCGGCCACACGCGGGAGATCGCCGCGGCGCTCAACGAAGAGCTCTCGGCCCAGTGGCGCGACCGCCGGGGTCTGGAGATCGTGGCCTTCGGCGTCTCGTCCGTGAAGGCCGACGAGGCCGACGAGCAGATGATTAAGGACATGCAGCGCGACGCGGCCTACATGGACCCGACGCGCGCGGCGGCGATGCTCTCGCGCTCGCAGGGCGATGCGATGAAGGCGGCCGCGTCCAACACGGCCACCGGCCCGGCCATGGCGTTCATGGGCATGGGCATGGCCGGCCAGGTGGGCGGCGTCAACGCGCAGGACCTCTATGCCATGGGCCGGCAGCAGACGGCCCAGCAGCCCGCCGCCCCGGCGGCCGGGAGCTGGACGTGCGCCTGCGGCCAGACGGGCAACACCGGCAAGTTCTGCGGCAACTGCGGCCGGCCGCGCCCGGCCGCGCCGGAGGGCTGGACGTGCGTGTGCGGCGCGGTGAACAAGGGCAAGTTCTGCTCCGAGTGCGGCCGCCCGAAACCGGCCGGCACACCGAAATACAAGTGCGACAAATGCGGCTGGGAGCCGGACGACCCGACTCATCCGCCGAAATTCTGCCCCGAGTGCGGCGACCCGTTTGACGATGGGGACATCCAGTCCTAACCCCCGACCGGACGAAAGGAGGCATGCGCCATGCCGACCCAGGTAACGAACTATCAGTGCCCGGCCTGCACCGGCCCGCTGCACTATTCGGCCAAGAGCGGCAAGCTCGCGTGCGACTACTGCGGCTCGTCATTCGACGTGGCCGAGATCGAGGCGCTCTATGCCCGCAAGGAGGCCGAGGCCGCCGCAGCCAAGCAGGCGGCCGACGCGAAGGCCGAAGCAGCGCAGGCTGCCAAGGCCGAGGCTGCGGAAGCCGACGCGGCCTCCGGCGGCTGGGACACCTCCGACCTCAGCCGCGACTGGGGCGCGGAGGCGGACGGCCTGCGCGTCTACAGCTGCCCGTCGTGCGGCGCGGAGCTCATCTGCGACCAGAGCACCGCGGCCACGGCCTGCCCCTACTGCGGCAACCCGGCGATCGTGCCGGGGCAGTTTTCGGGCGCGCTGCGGCCGGACTATATCCTCCCGTTTCGCCTGAGCAAGGACGACGCCGTGCAGGCGCTGCGCGCGCACTACAAGGGCAAGCCCTTCCTGCCGCGCTCGTTCACGTCCGCCAACCACATCGAGCAGATCCAGGGCGTGTACGTCCCGTTCTGGCTGTTTGACGGCGGCGCGGAGGGCGCGGCCAGCTACCGCGCCAGCAACACGAATGTGTACGAGACCGGCGACTATGAGATCACCGAGACGCGGCACTACCACGTGGTGCGCGCCGGGTCGCTCGCGTTTGAGAAGATCCCGGTCGACGCATCCTCCAAGATGCCGGACGACCACATGGACTCCATCGAGCCGTTTGACTATGCCCAGCTGCGCCCGTTTTCCACGGCGTACCTGCCGGGCTATCTGGCGGATAAATACGACGTGACCATCGACGGCAGCCGCGACCGGGCGGACACGCGCTGCCGCGAGACGCTCGCGCAGGCCCTGCGCGACACCGTCATCGGCTACGGCGCGTGCGTGACCGAGCGCGAGGACATCGCGCTGCGGCGCGGCAAGGTGCACTACGCCCTGCTGCCGGTTTGGATGCTGAGCACGAAGTGGCACGGGCAGGACTTCCTCTTCGCCATGAACGGCCAGACCGGCAAGCTCGTCGGCGACCTGCCGACGGACCGCGGCCGCTTCTGGGGCATGTTCGCCGCCATCGCGGCCCCGCTCACGGTGGCGCTGACTGCAATTTTGCAGTTCCTGCTGTAAGGAGGCGACGGATATGAAACGCAAACTGACCGCCCTGCTGCTCGTGCTGCTGCTGGCCGTGACGCTCGCAGTACCGGCGCTGGCCGCCGGGGACTGGGTCACGGACGAGGCCGGCCTGCTCACCGACCAACAGATCAGCCAGCTCTCGCAGCGCGCCGCCGCCCTCGCGCGCAGCAGCGGCGTCGGCGTGTACATCCGCACCGTGGACGACTATGCCGACTGCGGCTTTACCGACGTGGAGACGGCGTCCTACACGCTCTACCACAACGACTCGCTCGGCGTCGGTGACGGGCGCGACGGTGTGCTCCTGCTGCTGAGCGTGTCGAACCGCAAGTACGCCGCCTTCGTCTACGGCGACAAGGCAGAGCTCCTCTTCCCGGACTCTGCCCTGCAGCAGCTCGAGGACGGCTTTCTCGACGACTTCCGCAACGACGACTGGTACGAGGGCTTTTGCGACTACATCGACGGCTGCGCCGACCTGCTCAGCGGCGAGTCCTATACCGGCAGCGACTCTGACTATGCCTACAGCCCCGGCCATGACGCCGACGTTGACCCCGGCTTCTCCGCGCCGTCGCTGCTGCGCAATTTGGGCATCGCGCTCGTGATCTCGTGCGTCATCGCGCTCATCACCTGCCTGATCCTCAAGGCGAAGATGCGCTCCGTGCGCCGCCAGACCGAGGCGCGCGCCTACGTCACGCCCGAGGGCCTGCACCTGACGCGGCGCGACGATGTCTACACCCACACGACCACGACGCGCCGCAAGATCGAGCGCGACAACGACCACCACTCCGGTGGCGGCGGGTCGAGCTTTTCCGGTGGCGGCGGCCACGGCCGCAGCGGCAGCTTCTGACGCACCAAAACCCAAAAACGCTGTCCCATTTTCGGGACAGCGTTTTTTCATGCCTCCGTGACGGGGATGCGGATCTCGGTCACGAATTTTTCCGGGTCGCTCGTCAGGCCGTAGTCGATCATCGTGATCTCGCGCGAGAAGTCTGCCGGGGCGAGCGCGTGCGCGCGCAGGTAGTCCATCAGGCGCGCATACTGCGCCGGGGCTTCGGGGTGGCTGCCGCGAAAGCACACGGCGGCGCACGTCGTCTCGGGCAGGGTGGTCACGTCGCCATCGAAGGCGTCCTCGTCGTCGAGCACGAGAAACGCGCGGTCATACGGCGCAAACGCCCCGGCCAGCAGCCGCTCGGCCGAGAGGCCCACACCCACCTTGCCGAGGAACACCACGGCCTCCGCCTGCGAGCGCTCGAGCATGCGGATGGACGGCTCCATGTCGAGAAAGCTGTGCAGCTCGAGCGCGCCGGACATCCACACGATGCGGCACGCGGGGCTGCGCACGAGGCGGATGGCGCCGAGCTCGGCCGTCTGCGCATTGTGCAGCTGGCGCAGGCGGTTGTCGATCTTGCGCTCGACGCGCTGCAGCTCCGCCTGCTTGCGCACGACGGCGGCCTTCTGCTCGCGCAGCAGCTGCTCGATGCACCCGACGTCGCGGTTGCGCAGAAAGGCGCGGATCTGCCCAAGCGGCATGTCCAGCGCGCGCAGATAGCGGATGGTATTGAGCACCTCAAACTGCCGCGGCCCGTAGTAGCGGTAACCGGTCGCGGGGTCGGTGTATTCCGGCGTAAGCAGGCCGATGGTCTCATAGTGACGCAGGCTGCTCACGCTCAGGTGAAATAGCTGCGCCACGTCGCCGATGGAAAACAGCTCCTGTGTCCGCGCCATGTCACGCCTCCTCCGGCACGAGCCGGCCGCGCCGGCGCAGCACGAGAAACGCGATCACGCAGATGATGACCGACAGCAGCGAGCCCGCCGCCGTGGCCAGACCCATGGGCAGCAGCGTCGTGGGAAACCACTTGCTCATCAGGTACGCGCCCGGCACGCGCACGAGCACCACGGCCGTGATGTTGTGCAGAAACGACAGCTCCGAGCGGCCGATAGCGCAGAAATACCCGCTGAAGCAAAAGTGCAGCCCGGCAAAGCAGCAGTCGAGAATGTACCCGCGCAGGTACTGCCCGCCCGCGGCGGCGACGGCCGCGCTGTCCGTGAACAGGCTCACGACGGGCTCTGCCACGAACTGGATGACGACCGAGATGAGCACGCCGAAGCCGAACGCGATAGCGATGGCGTACCACAGCGTCTGCAGCGCGCGGCGGGGCTTGCCCGCGCCGATGCATTGCGCGCCGAGGGCCGACACCGTCGAGAGCATGGACGACGGCACGAGGAACAGAAAGCTGATGATCTTCTCCACGATGCCGACGGCGGCGGCGTCCGTGAGGCCGCGGCGGTTGGCGATGACGGTGATGAACAAAAACGCGATCTGGATCAGCCCGTCCTGCAGTGCGACCGGCACACCGATGCGCAGGATGCGCCCCATGACCGCCCGCCGCGGGCGAAAATCACCCCGTGTGAGGGCGATGCCGTCGCGCTCGCGGCGGATAACGAGCAGCGACACAACAACGCTGACCGCCTGCGCGAGCGTGGTGCCAAGCGCGGCGCCCGCCGGGCCCATGTGCAGCGCGCCCATGAACAGATAGTCGAGCGCGATGTTCGCCGCGCACGCGATGGCGATGAAATACATCGGGCGCTTCGAGTCGCCCAGGCCGCGGAAGATGGACGCGATGATGTTGTACGCCGTAATCAGCGGCACGCCGAGAAAGCAGATGCGCAGATAGGCGACCGTTCCGGGCACGGCCTCGGCCGGCGTGGACATGACCGCCGCGATCGGCCGCGCGAGCGCGAGCAGCAGCCCCGTCAGCACGACGCTCAGCGCCAGAAACAGCGTCGTCGTGTTGCCGATGTAGCCCGCCGCGCCCCGGCGGTCGCGCGCGCCGACGGCCTGACCGATCGTGACCGTCGCGCCCATGGCGAGGCCCACGATCATGACCGTGAGCATGTGCATGACCTGACTGCCGATGGACACGGCCGTCGTGCTGGCCACGCCCTCGTACTGGCCGATGATGAACAGGTCGGCCATGCCGTAGAGCGTCTGCAGGAAGTACGAGAGCAGATACGGCAGCGAAAAGCGCACAATGTTGCCAAAGACGCTGCCGGTCGTGAGATTTTTCTCCATGGCGTTTGCCCCTTTGCGTGGAATACCGTCATTGTAAACTCTACAATGGCTGTAGAGTCAAGGTTTTGTTTTGCCCCGGCGCGGATTTTTTTCGCGCCGGGGCTGCATTTTTCAGAACGTCAGGCGCATCTGATACCAGACGACGCCGCCGTGGGTAGAGCTCGACACGCCCTCGCTCACGAAGCCGAACTTCGCGTAGTAGTGCACGAGCCGGTCCTTGCACGTGAGTACGAGGCCGCGGCGGCCCTGCGCGCGCGCGTCGGCGATGGCGCGCTCGATGAGCTGCCCCGCATAGCCGTGCCGGCGGTAGTCTGGCAGCGTGTTCACGCCGAAGATCATCTGCCACGCGCCGTGCGCGTCGTGCAGCGCGGCGTCCGCGTAGAGGTCGTCCGTGAGGTCGGTGCGGTCCGTGACCATGCCGTCCACGAACGCGATGAGCGTGCCGCCGTCAAACATCAGCCAGAAGTGGTCGCCATAGTGCGCCAGCCGGTCAGCGAGTTCTTCCCGTGTCGCGGCCTCCGCCGCCGGGAAGCACGCTGCCTCCACCGCCGCCACGGCGTCGAGATCGGCGGGCGTCGCCGTGCGAATCATCCTAGTATCCATCGTTATGCCTCCGTTTCGTCCAGCAGCAGCGCTTCGAGCTCCGCCACCGTGCGGCAGTAGTGCGGGCAGATGCGCTGCATCGTTTCGATGATGTGCGGCAGGGTGTGCGTCCACCCCGCCGCGATGAAGTCCACGCCCGCGCGGTCAGCCATGTCCTTGCCGGGCTTGAGATCGTCGATGACCACGAGCTGCTCCGGCCGCAGGCCGAGCTCCCGCTCGATCTGGTAGATGGGCCACGGCGCGGGCTTGCGCCGCTCGGGGTCTGAATCCCAGCCGTAGATGCGCTCCGGCGTGGGCAGGTCGTGCGCGCGGTAGTCGCGCAGGATGTTTTCCGGCACGGAGTGGCTCACGACGCAGATATGCCCGCCCGCGGCGTGAAACCGCTGCAGCAGGTCACGCATACCGGGGAACGTGTCGGGCACGTGCGTGCGCACATAGTCCAGCCACGTCTGGTACTGGATGTCCATCTCCGCATCGGAAAATCCCAGAATGTCGCTGCACAGCGCGCCGAAGCCCGGCTCGAACGAGTAGGCAAAAAAGTCGTCGAGCGTCATGTGTACGTCCGGCCGCAGCTTTTGCAGCGTCTGCACGAAGGCCGGGTAATTGATGGTCGCGGTGCTGTTGACGACGGTGTCGTCATGGTCGAGCACCAGGCACTGGTAGCGCACGCGCGCCGCCTCCTTTGTCTCACATTGCACAGCATTTTACCACGAACCCCTGCGAAATGCCACCACCGGGCGCAAAAACGCCCGGACGAAGTTTTCCCCCGTCCGGGCGGATGCCGTTGTGCACATTGCCGTCAGAAGCTGCCGGCGGCGGTGGACGCCCCCGCGCCCCAGAGCAGCACGCGCAGCACGCCGATGAGCGCGAGGTGCGCGGGATAATAGACGTAAAAGAGCCAGCCCATGCCGCGCCATTTGCCCCGCGTGCCGTCATAGCACCGCAGCAGCGGGATGGCGAGCGCCGTGCCGAGCTGCACGAGCGCATATACCTTATCTATAAAGAAGAAATACACGAGTGCGTACACGGCCGACCACACCATGAGCCAGCCCATCTGCTTTCGGAAGTCCCCGCGTGCCTGTCCCATGAACAGGATCGCCATCGCGGCCACGCAGCTCCAGTCCGACGGGAAGGTGATGGCGCAGATCACAAACGTCAGCGCGATCTTGACCCAGTCTTTCAGCCGCGCGTCGTCGTGGATGACGAGCAGCACCAGCCCCCACGCGAGCGACCACACGACGCCCGTCTGATTGAACGGCCCGGTGGACAGCGGCACAAACGGGATGCCAAAGCAGAAATCATACGCAAAGTGCGAGATGAGCGCGAGCGCGAACAGGCGCGCGGCGTACTTTTTCACATCGTGCGTGTAGTGGTAGCCCTCGACGATGAAAAACCACATGATCGGCGCCGTCACGCGGCCGAGCACATGGCACACGAGCACCCACCAGTCGGTGGCGTAGCCGGGCCAGAGCGTCCACGTGAGGTGGTCGAGCGTCATGGCGAGGATGGCGATGCCCTTGAGCGCGTTGCCGCTCAGGGCCGGTCTGCGGGTCTGGAGCATGGGGACACCTCCGGAAAACGAGTTTTCTCTTTTTTCAGCATAGCAAATCCGCGCCGCCGCGTCAATGCCCGCGGGCGGCCCAGCGTGTCAAAAAAGCCTCGCAGAGTTTGCCGCCCGCAGGCGGCAAAGCATTGCAATCATTTTCTCTCGCGACATGTGCGTGAGAGAAAATACTTCTCTGGCTGCAAGTGTGGACTTTGTGCGCCCCCGGCGTACAAAGTCTGCGCGCAGCAGCCTGCAGGCCTTTTGTCGGGAAAGCCCTCCGGGCTTTCC
>OGXB01001772.1_pt1 | contig 9756 bp, 15 predicted proteins | sample 1576161 | NCBI WGS metagenome assembly OGXB01 (sample SAMEA3541474, study PRJEB24748) | human gut metagenome | biome: human gut; feature: human-associated habitat; material: faeces | place: China | collected 2012
GTGTATGGCTCCGTGAACTTTAGCATCTTCCTTAAAGAAGCCGAGTATATGGTGATGTCCTTAAATGCCCCCTGTCTTAACCGGACACACTGTCCGTTCTTCATATCAATAGCCGGATATAACTGCATATGAATCTCCTTTTATTCTATTATTTTCTCCATGTCTTCGGACGCAGGCTCCGGGGGACAGGGCAGGCATATCTTCCATCCTAAAGACTCCCCTTGGTGGAAAGCACGCCTGAGAGACGGGGTTCCGCGGCCACTGCGCCGTCCAGGGCCTTGGCGAATGCCTTAAAGGCAGCCTCAATGATATGGTGGTTGTTTGTCCCTGAAAGCTGCTTCAAATGAAGGTTCATCTCCGCCCCATAGGAAACCGCGTAAAAAAATTCCCGCACCATCTCAGTCTCCAAATCCCCCACCTTTTCCCGGTCCAAAACCAGGTCCCAGACCAGGTAGGGCCTTCCGCAAAGGTCCAGGGCACAGAGCACCAGGGATTCATCCATGGGCAGGATTTGGGAGCCGTAGCGCACAATCCCCTTTTTATCCCCTACCGCCTTCCGGATAGCCTGTCCCAGCACGATTCCCGTATCCTCTATGGTGTGGTGGGTATCCACCTCCAAATCCCCCTTTACCGCAAGGTCCAGGTCAAAAAAGCCGTGGCGCGCAAAGCTGTTTAACATGTGGTCAAAGAATCCGATGTAATGCAAATACTGCAAAACACGACACCGTAGACGTACCTTCTTCCAAGATGAAGCTGGCTATCGCACAGATTCTGCTGGACGAGGGATATATTAAGAAGTACGACATCGTTGAAGACGGTGGTTTCAAGACCATCCACATCACTCTGAAGTACGGCGCAGACAAGAACGAGAAGATCATCTCCGGCATCAAGAGAATCTCTAAGCCCGGCTTACGTGTATACGCTGGCAAGGAAGATCTGCCTAAGGTTCTTGGCGGTCTGGGTATTGCTATTATCTCTACCAACCAGGGTGTTATCACCGACAAGAAGGCTCGTGAGCTTCAGGTTGGCGGCGAAGTATTAGCATTCGTTTGGTAAGAGCAAAAAGATTTTCTAAGTCAGCAAAATACGCTGACTAATAAAATCTAAGTTTTGCTCCTAAGAGAATTTTCCGCAAGCGTAAAATTCTCCGTGGCGAAAAATGTAACTATTGTTTTCTATAGAATTATAGGAGGTACGGGCATGTCCAGAATAGGTAGAATGCCAATCGCAATTCCTGCAGGTGTTACTGTAGAAGTTGCAGAAAATAACAAAGTGACTGTGAAAGGTCCCAAGGGTACTCTGGTAAGAGTATTACCCTCTGAGATGGAAATTAAAGTGGAAGGTGCAGAAGTTCTCGTAAGCAGACCCAACGATCTGAAGAAGATGAAGTCTCTTCACGGCCTGACAAGAACTCTGATCCACAACATGGTAGTAGGTGTTACCGAAGGTTTCGAGAAGAAGCTGGAAGTAAATGGTGTTGGTTACAGAGCTGCTAAGTCCGGCAAGAAGCTGACCCTGAACCTTGGTTACTCTCATCCCGTAGAGATGATCGATCCTGAAGGCATTGAAGCTGTAGTTGAAGGCCAGAACGTGATCATCGTTAAGGGTATCGACAAAGAAAAAGTTGGCCAGTACGCTGCTGAGATCAGAGACAAGAGAAGACCTGAGCCTTACAAGGGCAAAGGTATCAAGTATGCTGATGAAGTTATCAGACGTAAAGTTGGTAAGACTGGTAAGAAATAATTAAGGAGAGTGTAAAAATGGTTAACAAACAGTCAAGAAGCGAAATTCGCGTAAAGAAACACAACAGAATGCGTAACCGTTTTGCTGGCACAGCAGAGAGACCGCGTCTGGCAGTGTTTAGAAGTAATAATCATATGTATGCTCAAATTATCGACGATACGGTTGGTAACACCCTGGTTGCTGCTTCCACAGTTGAGAAAGAAGTAAATGCTGAACTGGAGAAGACCAACGATAAGGCAGCTGCAGCATATGTAGGTACAGTTATTGCAAAGAGAGCCCTTGAAAAAGGTATCAAGGAAGTTGTTTTCGATAGAGGCGGCTTTATATATCAGGGCAAAGTTCAGGCATTAGCAGACGCAGCCCGCGAGGCTGGTCTGGATTTCTAATAGAGAGGAGAACAAGCATGAAGCGTACAATTATTGACGCCAGTCAGATGGAGCTGAATGACAAGGTAGTGGCAATCAAGAGAGTATCCAAGACTGTTAAAGGTGGACGTACCATGAGATTTTCCGCTCTGGTAGTAGTAGGCGATGGCAACGGCCACGTTGGCGCAGGTTTAGGAAAGGCCGGCGAGGTTCCGGAGGCCATCCGCAAAGGTAAAGAAGCCGCAATTAAGAATCTGGTAGAGATTCCTGTAGATGAGAATAAGAGTATCCCACATGATTTTATCGGTAAATTCGGAAGTGCAGCTGTTCTGTTAAAGAGAGCTCCTGAAGGTACTGGTGTTATCGCCGGCGGTCCGGCACGTTCCGTACTGGAGATGGCAGGAATCAAGAACATCCGTACAAAATCCTTAGGATCCAACAACAAGACAAATGTAGTTCTGGCAACTCTTGCAGTCCTTACTTCCTTAAAGACTCCGGAAGAATTCGCAAGACTGCGCGGCAAATCTGTGGAAGAAATCGTAGGCTAATAGGAGGAGAAAGACATGGCAGAGAAATTAAAAATCACATTAGTCAAGTCCCCTATCGGTGCTGTTCCAAAGCAGAAAGCAACGGTTAAGGCTCTTGGACTGACCAAGATGCACAAGACGGTTGAAATGCCAGATAATGGCGCTGTCAGAGGCATGATTGCAAGCGTAAGACATTTAGTAAAAGTTGAAGAAATCTAATCAGATAAAGTAAGGAGGTGCAGTCATGGAATTGTCAAATTTACAGCCTGCTGCAGGTTCAAAGCATAGCGATAATTTTAGAAAAGGCCGTGGCCATGGTTCAGGTAATGGTAAGACCGCAGGTAAGGGCCATAAGGGTCAGAAAGCTCGTTCCGGAGCAACAAGGCCTGGCTTTGAAGGCGGACAGATGCCTTTATACAGACGTCTGCCAAAGCGTGGTTTCACTAATATGAATTCTAAGACCATTATTGGTATTAACGTAAGCGCTCTGGAAAGGTTCGATAATGATGCTGAGGTTACGGTTGAGACCCTAATCGAGGCAGGAATCGTTAAGAACCCAAGAGATGGTGTAAAGATCCTTGGAAATGGAGAATTAACCAAAAAGCTGACCGTTAAGGTTAATGCATTCAGTGAAGGTGCAAAATCTAAAATCGAAGCTTTAGGTGGAACCTGCGAGGTGATCTAATGTTTAAAACGATCAGAAATGCATTCAAGGTAAAAGAGCTTCGCACTAAGATTCTCTATACCTTCATGATGCTGGTAGTCATCCGTTTTGGCAGCCAGCTGCCGATTCCGGGAATCGAGACATCGTTCTTTGCGAATTGGTTTGCGAAACAGACAACGGATGTGTTTGGCTTCTTTAATGCCATGACAGGTGGTTCATTTTCATCCATGTCCATCTTTGCCCTGAGCATTACGCCATACATCACATCTTCCATCATCATCCAGCTTCTGACCATTGCAATTCCAAAACTGGAAGAGCTGCAGAAGGACGGTGAGGACGGAAGAAAAAAGATTCAGGAATACACCCGATACACCACGGTGGCCCTGGCACTGATTGAATCAAGTGCCATGGCCATCGGCTTCGGACGTCAGGGACTTCTGATAGATTATAACGCATGGAACATCATCATCGCCATCGTCACCATGACAACGGGCAGTGCCCTGCTCATGTGGATCGGCGAGCAGATTACGGAAAAGGGCGTTGGAAACGGTATCTCAATCGTACTGTTATTCAACATCCTGTCCAGTGTGCCGGATGATATGAAAACTCTTTATTACCGCTTTATCTTCGGACAGACGGTTACAAAGATGATTTTCAGCGTTGTAGTAATTGCCCTGATTATCCTGGCTATGGTAGTTTTCGTTATCGTGCTGAACGATGCCGAGAGGAGAATTCCGGTCCAGTATTCCAAGAAGATGGTTGGCCGTAAGATGGTTGGCGGACAGGCTTCCAACATCCCACTGAAGATAAATACCGCAGGCGTTATGCCGGTAATCTTTGCTTCTTCCATCATGTCCTTCCCGGTGGTGATTTCTCAGTTCTTTACGATTGATCCAAACTCCATCGGCAGTAAGATTCTGATGGTGCTCAATTCGGGTTCATGGTGCAGGCCTGAGTATCCTATATACTCCATCGGTCTGGTGATTTATATTGCATTGCTGATTATGTTCGCTTACTTCTATACGTCCATTACGTTTAACCCGTTGGAAGTGGCCAATAACATGAAGAAGCAGGGCGGCTTTATCCCGGGCATTCGTCCTGGCAAGCCAACCAGCGATTATTTGAATAAGATATTGAATTATATTGTTTTTATTGGTGCATGCGGCTTGATAGTGATTGCGATTGTTCCGATTCTTGCGTCCGGTTTACTCAACGTCAGCCGAATCTCATTTTCCGGAACGTCCCTGATTATTATCGTTGGCGTTGTGCTTGAGACAATCAAAGCAGTAGAATCTCAGATGCTTGTGCGTTATTATAAGGGATTTTTGAACGATTAACAACCACAGTTGAATCAATCAATCTGCCTTTGTGGTATTCCACAGGGGCGGATTTGTTGTATTTATAGCTTATAACGCGCCGCTGCACTAAGCTCGTGAGGGGACCTCGCCAAGTGCCAGTGGCATGTATTGCACGCAAGCGGCCGGAATACGGCAGCTAAGTGCTCATAACGAGCCACTCCACTAGGCTCGTGGAAGACCTCACCAAGTGGAGGTGACATGTATCGCACGTAAGCGGCCAAAATACGGCCACTAAGTGCTCATAACGAGGAGGACTGGGTTTATGAAGATTATCATGTTAGGCGCACCTGGTGCCGGCAAGGGCACTCAGGCAAAAAAGATTGCAGCAAAATATCAGATTCCCCATATCTCTACCGGGGACATTTTCCGGGCCAACATTAAAAACGGCACGGAGCTGGGCATGAAAGCCAAGTCCTATATGGATGCAGGCGGTCTTGTGCCGGATGAAATCACCATCGGCATGCTGTTGGACCGCATCCATGAGGAGGACTGCAAAAACGGATATGTGCTGGACGGATTCCCAAGGACCATTCCCCAGGCAGAGAGCCTTGCAAAAGCTCTGGGCGACATGGGTGAGGCCATTGACTATGCAATCAACGTGGATGTTCCGGATGAGAACATCATAAACCGTATGTCCGGACGCCGCGCATGCCTTTCCTGCGGGGCAACATATCATATCGTATACAATCCTCCTAAAAAGGAAGGAATCTGTGATGTATGCGGCCAGCAGCTGGTACTTAGGGATGATGATAAACCTGAAACTGTTAAGAAGCGTCTTGATGTCTATCATGACCAGACCCAGCCTCTCATAGAGTATTATAAAAAGGCAGGCGTTTTAGCCGAGGTAGATGGCACATTGGATATGGAAGAAGTATTCCAGGCCATTGTCAGGATTTTAGGAGCATAAAGAATGGTAACGATTAAATCAGAACGGGAAATTGAATTAATGCGGGAAGCAGGGCGTATACTTGCCAAGGTTCATGAGGAGCTTGGCAGGACCCTGGTACCGGGAATGTCTACCAAAGAAATCGACCGGATGTGTGAAGATATGATAAGAAGTCATGGATGTGTTCCATCCTTTCTGAATTATCAGGGTTTTCCGGCATCTGTGTGTATATCTATTAACGATGAGGTGGTTCACGGCATTCCGGATAAGCACCGCTATCTGGAAGAAGGAGATATCGTCAGCCTGGATACAGGTGTTATATGGAAGGGATATCAGTCCGATGCAGCCAGAACCCATATGATTGGAGAAGTGAGCGGGGAGGCCAGGAAACTGGTAGAGGTGACGCAGCAGAGCTTTTTTGAAGGTATAAAGTATGCAAAAGCTGGCAATCATCTCAATGATATTTCCAAAGCCATTCAGGAATATGCAGAAAGCTTTGGCTTCGGAGTGGTCCGGGACCTGGTAGGTCACGGTATCGGTACGGAGATGCATGAAGCACCGGAGATTCCCAATTTCGCCCAGCGCCGTAAAGGCATCAGGCTGGCTGCCGGAATGACACTCGCAATTGAACCTATGATTACTGCAGGGCGCTATGATGTAGTATGGGAGGATGACGGCTGGACCGTTGTGACAGAGGACGGCTCTCTGGCATCCCATTATGAGAACACCATCCTGATTACGGATGGCGAACCTGAGATTTTATCGCTGTAGTTTGAGGTGTCCTTATGGTAGAGTTTAAGGAAGCCGGCCTGGTAAAGAGTTTAGCAGGCCACGACAAAAATGAACTGTATATCATAATCAGTGTCCAAGGGGAATATGTTTATCTGTCAGACGGCAGGAAACACCCTTTAAGTAAACAGAAACGCAAGAACAGGAAACACTTGCAGCTCATACATGAGCACGATGAAACCTTAAGGAAGAAGCTTACAGAAGGCGCGGCGGTGAGGGATGAGGAGATAGCAGGCTTCATCCGCAGCCGCAGGCAGTAGGAGGTAAAATAGAATGTCAAAAGCAGACGTAATTGAAATTGAGGGAACCGTAATTGAGAAATTACCCAACGCCATGTTCCAGGTTGAACTGGAGAACGGCCATCAGGTACTGGCACACATCAGCGGAAAGCTTCGTATGAACTATATCCGCATCCTGCCAGGAGATAAAGTGACCATTGAGCTGTCACCCTATGATTTATCCAAGGGAAGAATCATCTGGAGAGATAAATAAGGTAAACAGGCTGTCTGGTGACAGAATAAAGACAGAGTAAAGAAAGAGTTCCGTTTTCCAGCAGGCCAGTGATGTCAAACACCGCCTGCCCCGGAAAAGAACATAAAACACCATAGATAAAAAAGTGCTTGCATTATTGGAAAATGTTTGATATAATGCTTTAGCAACTTTGTTGGTCTATAGAAAGGAGAATTACTGTGAAGGTTAGATCATCCGTAAAGCCGATCTGCGAAAAATGCAAGATCATAAAGAGAAAAGGCAGTATCAGAGTAATTTGTGAAAATCCAAAGCATAAACAGAGACAAGGTTAATTAAAATTAGGAGGTGTACTACACACATGGCTCGTATTTCAGGTGTTGACTTACCAAGAGAAAAACGTGTTGAGATCGGTCTTACTTACATCTACGGTATCGGTAGAGCAAGCTCCAACCGCATCTTAACGGCAGCTGGCGTTAACCCAGACACTCGCGTTAAGGATTTAACCGATGATGAGGTAAAAAAGCTGGCTAACACAATTGCTGAGACTCAGACTGTTGAAGGTGATCTTCGTAGAGAGATTGCTATGAACATCAAGAGACTTCAGGAAATTGGATGCTACAGAGGAATCCGTCATAGAAAGAGCCTGCCGGTTCGTGGCCAGAAGACAAAGACCAACGCCAGAACTTGCAAGGGTCCGAGGAAGACAGTAGCAAACAAGAAGAAGTAAGAATTTCATTAGCAACATTGTAACCGAATTCGATTTACATGTTTTAAAAACAGGAAGAGCGAATTCAAGAAAATGAGAAAGTAGGTTAGTTTAAAATGGCTAAAAAAGTGTCCACTACAGCTAAAAAAGTGACAAAAAAGCGTGTAAAGAAAAACGTTGAACGCGGACAGGCACATATCCAGTCATCTTTTAATAACACAATTGTTACATTAACTGATGCGCAGGGTAACGCTCTTTCATGGGCTAGTGCCGGTGGTCTTGGATTTAGAGGTTCAAGAAAATCTACTCCATATGCAGCTCAGATGGCGGCAGAAACTGCTACTAAGGCAGCTCTCGTACATGGCTTAAAATCCGTAGACGTTATGGTAAAGGGTCCTGGTTCAGGACGTGAAGCAGCAATCCGTGCCCTTCAGGCATGTGGATTGGAAGTAACCAGCATTAAGGACGTGACACCAGTTCCACATAACGGATGCCGTCCGCCAAAACGTAGAAGAGTCTGATTGATTTTAATTAGGAGGTAATTAAAGTGGCAGTAGATAGAGTTCCTGTTCTTAAAAGATGTAGATCCCTTGGTCTGGATCCAATCTATTTAGGAATTGATAAAAAGTCCAACAGAGAATCCAAGAGAACAAACAAAAAGTTAAGTGAATACGGCATGCAGTTAAGAGAAAAGCAGAAAGCCAAATTCATTTACGGTGTATTAGAGAAACCTTTCCGTAATTACTATGCTAAGGCATCCAAGATGAACGGTATGGTAGGTACTAACCTGATGATCCTGTTAGAGTGCAGACTGGACAACGTTCTGTTCCGCATGGGTCTGGGCCGTACACGCAAGGAAGCAAGACAGATTGTTGACCATAAGCACATTCTGGTTAACGGCAAGCCAGTGAACATTCCATCCTATCGTGTTAAGGCTGGGGATGTCATCGAAGTGAAGGAGAAATACAAATCCGCACAGAGATACAAAGACGTCCTGGAAGTAACCGGCGGACGTATGGTTCCGGCTTGGCTGGATGTAGACCAGGAGAACCTGCGCGGTACTGTTAAGGAAATGCCAACCAGGGATGAGATTGATGTTCCAGTAAACGAAATGCTTATCGTCGAGTTGTACTCCAAGTAATCCTACAATTGATTATAAATTGTACAAGGTATGCCTGTCCTTTATAGGGCAGGCGTACTTTGCAGGATGAAAAACCCGAACTTACGCCTTGGGCTGTGTTTGGGCAGTGCACTGCTTTGCAGTGCTTTATTTCCCTCGAGATTTGATAGAAACCCAAAAAGGAGGGGCTATTAGTGTTCGATTTTGAAAAACCAAACATTGAAATCGCAGAGATTTCAGAAGACAAGAGATACGGCAAGTTTGTAGTTGAACCACTTGAGAGAGGTTACGGCACTACGCTGGGCAATTCCTTAAGAAGAATTATGCTTTCTTCTTTACCCGGAGCCGCAGTGAGTCAGGTAAAAATCGATGGCGTTTTGCATGAGTTCAGTTCTATTCCCGGAGTTAAGGAAGATGTGACTGAAATTATTATGAACATCAAAAGCTTAGCGATCAAGAACAACAGCGATACCGATGAACCGAAGGTTGCATACATTGAGTTTGAAGGCGAAGGCGTGATTACAGCTGCTGATATTCAGGCAGATGCTGATATCGAGATCATGAATCCGGATCAGATTATCGCCACCTTAAGCGGCGGCACGGACAGCAAGTTCTATATGGAACTTACCATCACCAAGGGCCGCGGCTATATCAGCGCCGATAAGAATAAGAACGACGATTTACCAATCGGGGTCATAGCAGTTGATTCCATCTACACTCCTGTGGAGCGCGTGAACATGGCAGTAGCCAATACACGTGTGGGGCAGCAGACGGACTACGATAAGCTTACACTTGAGATTTATACCAACGGCACCCTGGCTCCCGATGAGGCTGTCAGCCTGGCCGCAAAGGTATTAAGCGAGCACTTGAATCTGTTCATTGACCTTTCCGAGAATGCCAAGACCGCTGAGATCATGGTAGAGAAGGAAGACAATGAGAAAGAGAAAGTGCTTGAGATGAGCATTGATGAACTTGAGTTATCTGTTCGTTCATACAACTGTCTGAAGAGAGCTGGAATCAACACAGTTGAAGAGCTCACAAACAGAACATCTGAGGATATGATGAAAGTTCGTAACCTTGGACGTAAGTCACTGGAAGAAGTTCTTGCTAAGCTTGATGAATTAGGA
>OGXB01001785.1_pt1 | contig 9688 bp, 6 predicted proteins | sample 1576161 | NCBI WGS metagenome assembly OGXB01 (sample SAMEA3541474, study PRJEB24748) | human gut metagenome | biome: human gut; feature: human-associated habitat; material: faeces | place: China | collected 2012
CGGACAACGTCTCGTAAGAAAGGCCCAGCCAGCTCAGGGGCCAGACCTGACGGCCTATGATATTCTTCCAATTTTCTCTCAAGCTCATCAAAATCTATTTCGTCTTTTATATTTTGTAAGGATAATTCCAACAAATAATTGGATACTCTAAGATTATCTACTCCCTGTAATCCAATCCCTGCTAACCAGTTCTGATCACGTTCCACCTGTTCCGGTGTCCCGGTTTTCATTATTTGGTCAACTTCTTCTCTCCAAATTTTGTAATTCAGATTGTTATCCTTCAATTTCTCAATGCGTCTTTGTCACTTTTCAAGCCTTCCTACTCAACTTATAATTTTGGACTGTTGTATTTTTGCAACAACTGAACTCTTTCTACTTATCATACTCAATCCTAAAATAATCCAGATATGACTTATATTTATCCTGTGCCGTCAGACAAGTATCTGTCAAATACCCTTTTTCATTGTTCCACTCTTTTAATCCACGATAATAAAACAGTTTCAAATTATCATCAATAATGAATGGCACAATATTATATTTCAGGCATTCCTTAAACATAATCAATCTGCCCACACGACCGTTGCCGTCCTGGAACGGATGAATCCGCTCAAACTTCACATGAAAGTCCAGAATGTCCTCAAAGGTCTTTTCTTCTTTGGCATTATATTCCGTCAGCAATACCTTCATTTTATCGGCAACTTCTTCCGGAAGGGCGGTATCCATACCGCCGACTTCATTCGGAAGTTTCTTATAATCGCCAACCGCATACCAATCTTTTCTGGAATCGCTGGTGCCGTTCTTCAAAACCAAGTGAAGCTCTTTGATGAACTTTTCCGTCAGAGCTGCTTTTGCATGATCAATGATCATGTCAATGCAGCAGAAGTGATTTGCTGTTTCAATCACGTCATCCACGTTCAGCACTTCTTTTTCTACACCGATAGTATTGGTTTCAAAGATATACCGGGTCTGATCGTGGGTCAGTCGGCTTCCTTCTATATGGTTGGAATAGTATGTCAAATCAATCTGTGTTTTGTGGTAGATCTCGCCGGAGTATTTACTTGCCTTCTGCTTTTTCAGAATATCCAACAGTGTAACACTTTTCGCCGACACAGGAAATGCGATTTCTGGATACAGAACGCCGGACTCCATCGAAAATGAAGTCCGGCAAGGTATTATCTATATACGGTTTCTCTTCAATTTTTTGAAACTTGCTTTTAAGGAGTATATACAGTTTATGATCCAGATGCAGGGCAAATCTGAAAAGCAGCGGTGACAAAACTGAGAGCATGCTTCTCATACAAAGGCATCTGACTCCTATCAGACCCAACCTTAAATATCCTATTAACATCCGCCCAAAGAGAAACAGGGATTTCATGTATCGAGCAGCTCAAATCTCATCCCTATTATATTTCTTAACGTGACCGATGTGCATTCTGTCTTTTCGTCATACCTTAAAATATTTTTGCAGCACATGTGAGTATTTTCCTTGTAATGTACAATGCAGATTTTTCTGCATATTCCCTTAACTGAACCATGCTTTCCGCCATCGAAACCGGCAGCCCGAGTGCAGCGGCAGCAGAACTGATAGAATTTATGCATAAGGATCTGATTCATGCCTTCGAGTAATCTATACGAAAATCCGCTTTTTATACATTACTCGTCCTTCTTTACCTGCCGCAGCACCTCCTCCGGCACCGAATCCAGCAGATAATTTTTATGTCCGCTATGCGGTCGGTTGGTATGCTCACGTGTCTGATTCTTCACACGATCTACCTCTTCCTCAAAATCCCGCGCCGAATACAGCCCGCAGCCCTGCCCACGGATGATGATCTGTTCCAGACGGTCGGAGGTTGCTACCATCACCGTATATTTCCGCCCATTTTCATGGGCAAATTTCTCGATATACTGGTCAGCTGTCTCCGCCTCTTTCGTAAAGACTACATGAATGTTATGGTAATCCGTCACCTCCGTCCGGTGTCCCTGCACCCGGTAGGCGTCGAACACCGCTATCACCTCGATACCGCGGCTTCCCTGATAATCGCAGAGAATATCCAGCAGCTTACCACGGGCGCTATCAATGTTGATCTTCGCCAGCTCATTTAACTCATCCCAGGAGAAAATAATGTTGTAGCCATCTACCAGCAAGTATTCCCGTACCGCCGATGCCATTTTCCCTTTGGAGCCGCCGGTTCTGCTGCCCGCTCCGCCACTTTCCGGCGCTTTGCCTGCATGTTCCAATTTTCCTGCATTTCCAGCCACAGAACTTCCCGATTTTCCTTCACTTCCAGATGCCAAAGTTTCAGCTGTCCCGACTTTCGAATCGCTCTTCTGTCTCACCGCTTCCTGCCTCCGCGCCGTCTCTCCGTACACTCCGGCACCATAGGTTTCCGCCGGGCGTTTGCTCTTTCCGCCCCACCGGCGTTTTCCGCCGTCTTCCTTTTTATTTGCATGGTAGGTGCGAGCGAGAATCGCATCGACCTCGTCCGTTCCGATCCACATTTCTTCCGAAGCGCCGCCGCCCTGTCCATCCGAGGAGCGCGCACCCAGCTCAGGGATCGCATCCATCCGCCGTTTTCCATTGGAATCGCCCAGGCAGCTTTCCAGATGCATATAGTCTTTGACCTCATCCCAGTTGACGACAAATCCCGCTCCGTGCGTACAGAAAACAGATCCGCTCGGGTTTGCCAAATCCGCATCCGGATCATACCCAGCTGCCACAATGATTTCTTCTTCATTGTGGCATGGTCCGTAGCCATCAAGCGTGCAGATCATCTGTCCCAATCCGCCCGTGTACGCCGTCACCTCCGTCTGATATCCATCGAGTGCCGATACCGGGGCACGTCCGGTTAATATTGCCTGCCCGTCCTCCAGCGCCGGTCCCTCAAAGACGGCAAACCGCCGCTCCAGATCGGTCATTGCACGTCCCACCATCTTGTCCGGTATCGTCAGGTGAAAGGCATAAAATGGTTCCAACAGCACCGAATGCGCCTGCATCAGTCCCTGACGGACCGCCCGGTACACGGACTGTCGGAAATCGCCGCCTTCTGTATGTTTCACATGGGCGCGTCCCGATTTCAGCGTAATTTTCATATCCGTGATCGGTGCCCCAATCAGAACACCCCGGTGTACCTTTTCTTCCAGATGCGTCAGCACCAGCCGCTGCCAGTTTTTACTTAAAATATCTTCACTGCAATCGGTATCAAACACCAGCCCGCTGCCCGGTTCTCCCGGCTCCAGAAGCAGATGTACCTCCGCATAATGGCGGAGCGGCTCAAAATGACCGACGCCCTCCACCGTATCGGTGATAGTCTCTTTGTATACAATACTGCGTCCGCCAAAGCGCACCTCGACTCCAAACCGCTCCGCAATCAGGCTTTTTAAGATCTCCATCTGGATCTCGCCCATGATCTGGGCGTGGATCTCCTTTTTCTCCTCTTCCCACACGATATGCAGCTCCGGCTCTTCCTCCTCCAGCTGCAGAAGCTTCGCCGCCGCATCTACATCATACGGAAGTTCCACCCGGTAGGTAAGAACCGGCTCCAGCACTGGTTCTGCTCCCATCTCACAGCTTCCCAGCCCCTCGCCCGGTTTCGTGTGCAAAAGTCCCGTCGCCGCACAGATCATGCCCGCCGGTGCCTCGCTCACCGCCTCATACTTATCGCCTGAATACAAGCGGAGCTGATTTACCTTTTCCTCGCCGATCCGGTCTTTGACATGCAGCACGCCGCCCGTGATCTTCATATAAGTCAGGCGTTCGCCCTGGCTGTCGCGCACAATTTTAAATATTTTCGCCCCAAATTCGTCCGGATACACTGGTTCCAGCGTATATTCTTCCAAACTGCGCATAAATTCTTCCACGCCCGTATTTTTGAGCGCCGAACCAAAATAACACGGAAACAGATCCCGGCTGGCAATCCGGCTGCGGATCGCATCTTTAGACACCTGTCCCGTCTCCAGAAATTCCTCCAATTCCGCTTCGCCGCTGACTGCTACCTCTTCATAGAAACTTTCCGTCCCGTCCGCACCAAAATCAACGAAGTTGCCGCCCAGCGACTCTTTTAGGTCGCGCAGGATCTCCTGTTCCCGTCCCGGCGCCAGATCCATTTTATTGATAAAAAGGAACGCCGGAATCTGGTAGCGCGCCAGCAGCCGCCACAGCGTCCTTGTATGTCCCTGCACGCCGTCTGAACCGCTGATAACCAGCACCGCATAGTCCAGCACCTGAAGCACCCGCTCCATTTCCGCTGAAAAATCCACATGTCCCGGCGTGTCCAAGAGCGTCACATCCATATCATCCCATGCAAGCCGCGCCTGCTTGGAAAAAATCGTGATTCCGCGCTTTTTCTCCAATTCATATGTGTCCAGGAACGCATCGCCCTTGTCCACCCGCCCCAGATGGCGGATCATGCCACCCGCATAGAGCATCGCCTCTGATAATGTTGTCTTCCCCGCATCTACGTGCGCCAGGATTCCCACCGCCAGTCTCTTCATGTATGTTACCCTCATTTCCGTTCTATATGAAAAAGAATGTGCCTTGGCACATTCGGGCGTCTCGCGCGGTCGCTTGCGACATGTTTCTGCTTCGCGCGAGTGCGCATCCTCGCGAAGCGTTTTTTGTTTCATAGGACGTAATTTCCTATGAAATAAAAATCACTCTACCCGTTATGATACCATGTATGTCACTGATTGTAAAATACCGCGTGCTGACCAGCCCGCTTCTATATCACAAAAAAAGTGCCTCTATTTTTCTTTTTTTCGTGATTTTTCGGATTGCCAATTTTATATATTTCTTATAAAATCTACTCTCAGAGTTTTATAATCGTTTTTTAGAAAGGATGGTTTTTCCATGAGCCGCTCTTCGCAACGCTCTACCATAAAAGATATGACAAACGGGAGCCCGGCAAAGCTGATTCTGGGCTTTGCGGTTCCGATGCTGATGGGACTTCTGTTCCAGCAGTTTTACAGCATGGTCGATACGATCATTGTTGGAAAATTTCTCGGTGTCGATGCACTGGCTTCGGTCGGTTCCACCTCCGCCATCAACTTTATGATTAACGGTTTCGTCATCGGCGTCTGCACCGGGTTTTCCATTCCGGTTGCACAGCGGTTCGGCGCACAGGATTACAAGGACATGCGCCGTTTCGTCGCTAATGCCGGATGGATCGCCTCCTGTTTTGCCGTGATCATGACCGTGATCGTCTGCCTGATGACACGCCAGATTCTCGTCTGGATGCAGACGCCGGACAATATCATTGACGGCGCGTACAGCTACATTTTCTTCGTATTCGCCGGTATCCCGGCAACCTACCTGTACAATACGCTGGCGGGCATCATCCGTGCGCTCGGCGACTCCAAAACGCCGGTCTATTTCCTGATTTTATCCAGCCTTTTAAACATTGCGCTGGATCTGCTTTTCATCGTACAGATCGGAACCGGCACCGCCGGAGCTGCCTATGCAACTGTTATCTCTCAGGCAGTATCCGGTATTCTCTGCCTGATCTATATGAAGAAAAAATTTGAAATCCTGCATATGCACCATGAGGAAACGCGCATCAGCGGCAGACACATTTACATTCTCTGCAAAATGGGTGTGCCGATGGGACTCCAGTATTCGATTACCGCGATCGGCTCGGTTGTCATCCAGACTGCCATCAACTCCCTAGGTTCCATCGCGGTTGCCTCCGTCACCGCAGGTCAGAAGATCGGCATGTTCTTCTGCTGCCCGTTTGACGCGCTGGGCGGCACGATGGCAACCTACGCCGGACAGAACGCCGGTGCCGGAAAGGTAGACCGCATCCGCCAGGGCGTCCGGTCCGCGACTCTCATCGGCGGCATCTACTCCATTGCGGCGTGCATCGTGCTGACCGTGTTTGGCGGCGTGATTCCGCTTCTCTTCGTCGATGCCTCGGAAACAGTTGTAATCCATCAGGCGCACCTGTTCCTGACCTTCAACTCCCTGTTCTACATACCTCTGACAATCGTCAATGTATGGCGTTTCACGATTCAGGGAATGGGCTACAGCCTGCTCGCCATCCTGGCAGGTGTCTGCGAAATGATCGCCCGCGCCATGGTCGGCTTCCTGCTGGTACCGATCTTTGGCTACATCATCATCTGTTTTGCCTCGCCGCTTGCATGGCTGCTCGCCGATGCATTTCTGATTCCGGCATTCTTCTATTGCCAGAAACATTTGCTGTCTGAGAAAGCACGGATGGACTAAAACAAAATAAATAATACAACTCAAAAAAACTCCTCAGAAAGCTTTCATTTTGACCACTTTCTGAGGAAATTTTTGATTACAGATTCTTATTTTGGGCTTTCGCCAATTTGATTTTCAAAGATTTTTATTGTTCCGTCTATTCTTACACAAGCACAGTTCTATGCAAATGATTTCATTTTTGTACAGACAGAGTTCACGCATTTTCACTTTCCTCCGGCTCATTCTCACTCCACTTATCCCGCATTTCTATCTCTTCTATTTCCCTCTTCTCATCCCGCACGTCCCTATAAAATGCCGCAAATGCCGCCTCCTCATATGGGCGCAGAAACAGATAGCCAATATTGAGCGGTCCCATCAGCCCTACCAGAAACAGCACGGTCACACCGCTGAGCCTTCCCTGTGTATACAAAAGAACCGCTGGTATTATATATTGAATGCTGCAGATCAGCCGCCAGCCGATAAAGCTAAAGGTCAGGCAGAATAAATTCCATTTTTTCCCATCCATCAGGCGGCGCGACTCGGTGATCGCCTCGTTGGCGGAATATTCTGGATGTTCCATCAGCACATATGGTGTCATCGCATAGCTGTACGTCTTTATGAAACCCGGAACGAAAAACAGGCAGGTCCAGCAAAATATATAAAAGCCGCGCACAAATACCATCGCCACGCCATCTGTGATCCGCGAAAACTGGGAAAATAAATCAGAAAAGGATGCTTCCTTTTTCTCTGCCAGATTCAGATGGAAACGGGCGTATCCCATCTGCCCCGCACCTCCAATAATAACCACCATCAAGCCCCAGATAAGCAAAAGCACCAAGGGCAGAAGCATGCTGCGCATCAGAAATACCTGCGTCAGCACATTCTTCACTTCCGGTCGTGCCTGTATCACTTTTTGCAGCTCTGATATTCCATTTGGCGCCGTATCGGCAATCTCCGCACCAATCAGGGACGCTGCTAATCCCGTTCCCATCGCAAGTTTCCAGTTTCCGCGCAGTGTCTCACGCGCCATTTGCCTAAATTCAGATGCACTTCTCATGCTTTTGCCCCCTTTCTTTCTGAAATCATTGTATCATTTTTCCATTTTGACCGTCAATATGCCACTTCAAACCGTAAATAATTTGTAATAAGCTCGTAATGATTCTACTGTCGTCAAAGGAAAATTCAGAATGCCGGAATCACTCTCCCAGCATTCTGGGAGCTGATTGAGCTGGCGATCCGCTGGCACTTCTCATCTTCCAAATCTGCCCTGCTTCCTACAATCTTCAACTGAAATTTTTAGCCTGCATCACAGACAGGTTGTTTTCATTTTTCCCTACTTCATATACCCGCGCAGCTTCACATATTCCTTGATCAGCTCCGCCGTCTCGTCCAGTCCGAGGCGGGTCGTATTGATCGGAAGATCGTAGTTCTTCATATTTTTCCAGTCATTTCCGGTAAAATATTTATAATAATTCTTCCGCTCATTCTCAATCTTCCGGATGCGCTTCTTCGCTCTTTCTTCACTGATGCAGTCTACTTCCATAACGCGCTGCACGCGGCGCACACGGTCGGCATAGACAAAGATGCGGATCAGATTTTCGATCTCCTCGTCCTGATCCAGCACATAGCCAGCCGCACGACCTACAAATACGCACGGTTCCTGTTCTGCCAGCTCCCGCATCACCATCGCCTGGAATTTAAACAGGTTATCCGGCGATGTCACATCGCCTTTCAGGGACGGCTTTCCGAACACATCTGCCTTCTTCGCGCCAGTCAGACGGTGAAGCAGGTTGTTTCCCGCTTTCTCATCCGCTAAACGGAAAAATTCCTCTCCAACCGCACTCTTCTCCGACGCCATCTTTAAGATCTCATCGTCGTAGAAATGAAGCCCCAGCTCCTCTGCCAGCTTGCGTCCCACAATACGTCCTCCGCTTCCGTACTCCCTCTCGATTGTGATAATCAGATTTTTATTTCCCATAAACTCCACCGCCTTTCTATGTCCCAGTTTTATCTGCAAAACAGCCTGTCTTTTGTCTATGCAAATCTCCATGCCGTTTTCTTATTTGCATCTCTTTCTGCACATCACTTTTTGACACATCTTTCATTCCGTCCGGAATTTTTCTTTAGATGCGATCGCTCACACAGATCGCGCCGTGCGGACGGATACTCATGCGATATACATTTCCCTTACCGGTCGCATTTTCAATGTATTCTGTATACTCGTCCACCAGATCATTCGGAATCATCGCCATGATGACACCGGCAAATCCGCCGCCATGAACCCGGCACGCGCCGCGTCCTTTTTTCGCAATAAACAGCTCTGTCAGCGCCAGTGCAATGCTGATGCCCTGCTCCTGCACGTCTGCAGTCGTGTATACATTCTGAAGCCATTTCCAGGAAGAATTGCCCGAAGCTGTGATTCCCTCCAAAAAGGCAGCAAAATCATTTTCCCGAAGGGCCTTTACTTCCTGCTCCACTCTCTTATTTTCCTCAAAGAAATGGAACGCACGCATCACGGAACGATCTCCCGCAAATGCACGCACTTTCGCCAGGTTTGCGATCACCTCTTCCTCGGAAATCTCCGCGCAGACCTCTTTGCCAAAGTACTGCGCTACTTTTTTCATCTCGTTTGGAACGGAAGAATAATCTGCGCTCAGATCCGCGTGGCCTTTTCCCGTATTTACAATCATCAGGCTGTGATCCTGCGCGCCGAAATCAAAATCAATCTTCTCCACAACCGGCGCTTCCGGATTTTTAAAATCGATCGTAATCAGACCGCCGACCGCGCATGCCATCTGATCGAGCAGACCCGACGCCTTGTTCCAGAACTTGTTTTCTGCATATTTTCCGATGTGGGCGTAGGTGACAACATCCATCTTTTCCTCGTTAAACATCGTATTTAACATAGAGCAGATCAGCATCTCATAGGAAGCCGAAGAACTGACGCCCGCCGCGCTGATAACATTGCTGGTAATGTATGCGTCAAATCCGCCGACCTTGTATCCTCTCTCCTCAAAGCCCTTTAAAATGCCCTTTGTCAGGTCGATGGTGCCGCTCATACCCGTGCTCGGTTTCAGGTCGCTTAAATGGATGCTGAAATTTTGATGAAATGTCTCACTTAATATGCGGATCGTGTCGGTTCCGTTCGGTGCCGCCGCTCCGACGCAGTCCAGGTTGATGCTGCCCGCCAGCACCTTGCCATGATTGTGATCGGTGTGGTTGCCGCTGATCTCCGTCCGTCCCGGGGAAGTAAACAGCTTGATATCACGTTCCCCATATGTTTTCTCAAAGCGCTCTGCCACATAGCGGTAACGCGCCCGGTTCTCCTCCGCTTTCTCTGCCCCGTATAATTCTGCCATCAGCACTTTCGTTTTCTCAGATTCCAGCTGTTTCAGTGTTTCTTTGACTGACATATCCCTTCTCCTTTTCCCCAAATTGTTTGTTACTGTTCACGCATACGTGCCCAGTAACGGAATTTGCCGTGGCTTCGCA
>OGXB01001788.1_pt1 | contig 9686 bp, 8 predicted proteins | sample 1576161 | NCBI WGS metagenome assembly OGXB01 (sample SAMEA3541474, study PRJEB24748) | human gut metagenome | biome: human gut; feature: human-associated habitat; material: faeces | place: China | collected 2012
CGGGGCAGTTGCGGACCACCGTGGTTTTTGCCTGTTATCTCATACTGCACCCCGCCATCGTCGCCAGCCTCCCCGAAACGCAGGGCCTCTCCCCCTCCACGTTCGCCCTGTACGGGGCCATCCTTGTCAAAGAAACGCTCATCGGAATGCTTCTCGGCTACCTGTCCGGCATGTTGTTCTGGACCATCCAGTGCGCGGGCTTCTTCATCGACAACCAGCGCGGCGCGTCCATGGCGGAAGGGGCCGATCCGCTGTCCGGCGAACAGACTTCGCCGCTCGGTTCGTTCTTTTTCCAGAGCGCCGTCTACCTGTTTTTTTCCACCGGCGCATTCCTCGCCCTGCTTGGCGTGGTTTACGCCTCTTACGAAATCTGGTCGGTCACGCAGCTCATCCCGCTCAGCGTGTTTAAGGACATCAACCTGCCGTTGTTCTTCGCCGGGCGCGTGAGCTGGCTTCTGCTCATGATGCTTCTGCTTTCCGGCCCCATCGTGGTGGCCTGCCTGCTCACCGACGTTTCGCTCGGGCTCATCAACCGCTTCGCTTCGCAGCTCAACGTGTACGTGCTTGCCATGCCCATCAAGAGCGGCGTCGCGGCCTTTCTGATGCTGTTCTATTTCATGATGCTGCTGTCGAACGCGACAGGATTGTTCGATGGGGTCAAGGCCGATTTCGAGCAGCTCAGGAGGCTGTTGCCGTGAGCGACAAAACCGAACAGCCAACACCGAAACGCCTCCGCGAATCGCGCGAAAAAGGGGATGTGTGCAAAAGCCAGGACGTGCCGTCGGCCCTGACCGTGCTCGCCTTGTCCGTCTATATTATCGTGATGGGGGGGCATCTGCTGGAATCGCTGCTGGCGATGATGGAGCTTCCCATGAAGCTGCTGTCCACGCCCTACGCCGAGGCCGCGCCGCGCGCCGCCGAAGCCACGTTCCACATAGCTGTTTCTATCGTCGCCCCGCTCGTCGGCCTCGTCATGGCCGTGGCCCTCGTCGCCAACCTCGGACAGGTGGGCATACTGTTCGCCTTCAAGGGAGCCATGCCCAAGCTCGAAAACGTAAGCCCGTCCAAATGGTTCCAGAAGGTTTTCTCCATGAAGAACCTTGTGGAGTTCCTCAAGAACATCATCAAGGTGACGGTGCTCGGCGTTACGGTCTGGGTTGTCATGCGGGATCATCTGCCGACGCTGTTCGCCATCCAGCGGGGGACGATCTGGACCATGTGGGAAGTCCTCGGGATGGCTGTCAAAGACCTGTTGCTCATGGCGGCGGGCGTCTTCTGCGTCATCGCCGCCGTGGACTATCTTTTTCAGAAATGGCAGTACACCAAGAACCATATGATGTCGAAAGATGAAGTCAAACGGGAGTACAAGGAGATGGAGGGCGACCCGCAGGTGAAGGGCAAGCGCAAACAGCTCCATCAGGAAATGCTCTCCCAAAACGCGCTGGGCAACGTGCGCAAAGCGAAGGTGCTCGTGACCAACCCGACCCATTACGCCGTGGCGCTGGATTACGAAAAAGACAGGACGCCGCTCCCGGTTATCCTTGCCAAGGGCGAAGGGTTCCTCGCCCAGCGCATGATACGGGTGGCGCAGGAAGAAGGCATCCCGATCATGCGGAATGTGCCGCTGGCCCGCAGCCTTTTTGAAAACGGGACGGAAAACGCCTACATCCCCAAGGATCTCATTGGCCCGGTGGCCGAAGTACTGCGCTGGGTGCAGTCCCTCCAGCGGCAATGACGAACGCACAGGAAACGAACGTGAAGCAAGAACCTCTCTCCGAACAGGCGTTTCTGGATACCCTGATCAACCTTTGCGACGATCTGGCTTGGGGCCGCCCCGCCAGCGAGGACAGGCTGTTCGCCCTCACCAAGGAAGGCGCGGGCCCAAAGAATTATGTCCGGCTCGCGGAAGCCTTCGGTATGATGCTGGTCAAGGTGGAAAGCCGGGAGTACCACCGCTCGCAGCTCATTGCGGATCTGAAAACCCGCAACGCCGAGCTGGAGGAAGCGCACAGGCTCCTCGCCGAGCGCAACACGCATCTGATGCGGACCATTCAGGAAAACTACCAGACCAAGAAGATCGTGGGCCAATGCGAGGCCATGCGGAAGGTCATTCAGCTTGCCCTGACCATCGCCCGCCGCCCCATCAATACGCTTATCCTCGGCCCCACCGGGGCTGGGAAAGAAGTCATCGCCAAGGCGATCCATTTCAACTCGCCCCGGCGCGAAGGGCCGTTCGTAGCGGTCAACTGCACGGCCATCCCCGACTCGCTGTTTGAAAGCGAGATGTTCGGCATCGAAAAAGGCATCGCCACGGGCGTCAACGCGCGTAAGGGCCTCATTGAGGAAGCTTCGGGGGGCACGTTGTTTCTCGACGAGCTGGCGGACATGACCTTGCCCAATCAGGCCAAGCTGCTCCGGGTTTTGGAGGAGCGCGAAGTCCTGCGCGTGGGCAGTTCCAAACCCGTGAGCGTGGACATCAAGCTCATCGCCGCCACCAATGCCAATCTGGAAGAAGCCGTCCGCAAGGGCAACTTTCGGGAAGATCTCTATTACCGCATCAATGTGGCGGAAATCAGGGTTCCTCCCCTGCGCGATCGCGGAGATGACATCCTTTTGCTGGCACAGCTTTTTCTTGAGCGCCATTGCGCCTATATGGGACGGCCCCGGCTTTCGCTCTCTCCCGCCGTGTGCAGGCAGCTTCTGCAATACGGCTGGCCCGGTAATGTGCGGGAATTGAATAACGAAATGGAACGCGCCGCCTCTCTGACGATCGGCAACCGTGTGGAGCTTTCCGATCTCTCCACGCGTATCGTGCCGGATGAAGTCAGATGCCACCTTCTCGAGACGGAACCGCTCATCAGCCGGGATGGGGCAGATACCCCTCGGGAGGAAACGCCAACGGCGCAGAACTACAACCTGCAAGAAATGGAGCGCAAACTCATCCTTGATGTGCTGAACAAAACCGGCGGCAACAAGAGCAAAGCCGCGGAACTGCTTGGCATCACACGGGAAGGGCTCCGGAAAAAACTCCTGCGCATGGGCATCAACGACAAAGAACTCCCCCACGACGACGGCAAGGCTTGACATTCACCGGCCTGAACACCTAAAACAACACGTCCCTAACGCGCGCCCGTAGCTCAGTCGGATAGAGCGACAGCCTCCTAAGCTGTAGGCCACAAGTTCGATTCTTGTCGGGCGCACCAGAATTATATCAGGCAGTTATAGATAATAATCTATGGCTGCCTGTTTTCTTCTTTTCTCCCCTATTTCTCCCCTTTACTGCTCTTTGTAGCTTATTTCTCCTCCGAGTTTCCATAACACACGGAAGTGTCTTACTTTATGCTCTCACGTCGCGCCATCAGTCCAAATCCCAAACAAATAGGACTGCGCTATGACCGAGATTTCTTCACTTGTGCCCATCATCAAGGAAGAGATTGAGAAGGAACGTCAGCAAACTTTGAGGCCGCCAAGGAAAAAGACAAAGTTAGAACAATCGTTCCTGACGCATCGCTTCCGGATGGGCCCGCGACATGGTCCATACTCAAGCCTTCTCCTCCTCCGGAAAGGCCCTCTCTCGCTGCGCTTCTCAAGTATTGCTATCGCAATGAACTCGGAGATGCTGAACTTTTTCAGTATCTCCATCGGAACCAGTTTGTTTACGATCACAATATCGAACAATGGTTTGAATTCGATGGAATCCGGTGGGTGCGGGACAAGATTCAGAAAACCCAGCGATGTGTGATGGAAATGGCGGAAATCTATGAATCCGCCGAGTACATCAAAGCCGATGAAGCCGAAGTCGGCAATCCCCACGCCCTGCGGATCGGCCTTGGGCAGAGGAACCACGGCAAGGCTCGACTGCCATTGTCCAGACTCCGCATGGGTGAGCTTGGTGACGAGTCCTGGACATCCCGGATCGGCTGGAACGGGATACTGGCAGACATATCCCATTGGAAAGTAAAACGTCACGGCACGAGTCCATGACGCTGTTGAGAGTGGCGTACCTGCTCTTGGTGAAAGGATTGTTGGCATCCTTGGTTGCCGGTTGGAGATGTTCCTGAACTTTGATAAGTGCCTGGGCCAATTTATCTACTTGCTCCGAACAAAATGAGTCCATCTTTTTCCTTCTACTAAAACATGGAAAAACCTGTCCGAAATGTCTCGGACAGGCCTCTTTCAAGAAAAAATATGCCAGTCCAATATAACAATATCTATTTAAAATCATTTTATAAATAAAATATTTTTTCTAAAAATACTGACGAAATGGAAACTAAACGAATCCTTTCTTCCTGTTTTCCTGGCGGAAGAGAATTGATGCTGTCTGCAAGATAGTCAGGTCTCGCCCTTAATGAGTCATTTTTCTTGAAAAATTCCGTCATGGAACTGTTCAGCACCTCAGCTATTTCCCCGATTCGGTTGAACCTAGAAGCAACGTATCCATTCCAGATACGCCCAGTATATCATATTAAATAACTAGTAAATATAATTGGCTCTATATAGTAATATTTGTACATGAGCAGCCTTGATTTCGATATTTTTATTTACACACGTAACTATTCGTGTTATTATATTAAAACGAAATCAATTATAAAAAATTATTAATGTTTTCTCAAATAAGAAAATAGGGGCAACCTTGGGAATATTTTATTCCTCGTCTCGCTGATAAAACAAGCGATAATATATCACTAAATATTTTATACATTTTTTCAAATAATTATGGAATATTCATTCATGCATAAAATAGTTGTTCCTAACACAATTCTTATTGTCGATGATGATGAAATGAACCGTGATGTGTTGGGAAATATTTTTCTGCGTCTCATTCCATTGAAATGGCTGAAAATGGAAAAGAGTGTCTCAATAAAATACTAGAATGTGGACAAAAATTTTGTGCTGTCCTTCTGGATGTGGTCATGCCTGTAATGGGCGGTATTGAAGTATTGAAAAAACTTAACAGAGATGGTGTTGTTGATCATATTCCCGTCTTTCTTATTACTGGAGAAACAGATACGAGAATCATCAAGCGAGCATATGAACTCGGCGTGATGGATGTCATTTCTAAACCTATTTCTTCGTATATGGTGCAACGCCGGGTTAATTCCGTTATTGAATTGTTTACGGCACGTAAACGACTCTCCAGTGTGGTGGGCCAGCAAAAGGATCAGCTTTTGAAACAGGCCAAAAGAATCCTGAGGCTGAACATGGGGATGATAGAGTCTCTTTCAACAGCCATTGAATTTCGCAGTGGCGAGTCCGGTGAGCACATCCGGAAAATACATGACATCACTAAACTGTTCCTTGAAAATTCCCCACTGGGCAGAGATTTTTCGACGGAGGAAATTGAGCATATTTCTTTGGCCGCGATTATGCATGACGTTGGAAAGATTTCCATTCCTGACGCCATATTGAGCAAGCCAGGACGCCTTACCCCCGAGGAGTTTGAGATCATGAAGACGCATACGACACAAGGAGGACAACTTCTGGAGAGAATTCCGCAGATGAGGGAACTGCCGTTTTTCACGTATGCCTACGATATTGCCAAATACCATCATGAGAGATGGGACGGACGCGGATACCCGGAGGGGCGCAAGGGCGACGATATCCCTTTATGGGCACAGATAGTCTCCATTGCAGACGTATATGACGCGCTGGTCAGCCCACGGTGTTACAAGAAGGCTTTCAGTTTTGAGGTGGCCCTTGGCATGATTGTCAGCGGCGAATGCGGCGTGTTCAATCCAAACATATTGGCATGCTTTCGGGAAATTGAGGGTAAGCTCCGCACTCTCTACGGTAGCGGCCCGGAACGATTGTACGAGTGAGGCAAAAAAATATGGATCAGACAAGAAAGGCAAGACTTGAGGCGGGCGGAATTATGGTGGACGAAGCTCTTGAACGCTTTATGGGAAACGAGGCTATGCTTGAGCGCTATTTACAGAAATTCCTCAGCGAAAAGAGCTATGCCATGCTGCGGGATTCTCTAGCCTCAAACGATTGGGAAGCGGCTGGCAGAGCAGCGCACACGCTGAAAAGCATATGTGGTACCATAGGATGTGAGGCCATGCAGGAGCTTGTGATTCTGCAGGAACGTCATATCCGCGCCGGAGAATGGAAAGAAGCCGTTGGTATGATGCCAGAGATATCCAACAGCTACGAGAATATTTGCGGTGTGATCCGGGCGTAACGTACAGGGTATTGAGCAGAAGGACGTATAAAGGGATATTGCGTACTGCTGTATATCTACATAATACTAGGTAATTAAATGAAAAGTTACAGCGGAATACCATATACGACGGGAAAACAGGCCGCAGACGATGTAAAGACACAGCTTGTTGGTTTTATAAAAATACCCAAATGGCTGCTTGGGCTCTGTCTTATTACTGTTTTCTATATTTTGTTCGTCTGTTTCTCCATGTATAAAATAGGCGATTCAACAACGCAGCTCTATGAGTATCCCTATACTGTCTCACGCAAAGCGCAGGAAATGAAAACCGCCCTCTATGGCATACGAATCTCTCTGCCATCTCTTCTAGCCACGCCCGACATCACCGCTGCCCAAATTAATGACCTCCTTCGAAAACAGAGGGCTATGCAGGACAAGTCGTTGGAAGAGATCACGCTCAAGTTCCGGGGGAATGAGAAAGAACTGGCTTATCTGAAAAGATGTATGGCTGAATTGCGGGAAGCCCGAAAAAATATGGTCAATAACTTATTGGGCAATCTGGATTTTCAGTACATCAATGCCTATTATGCCCGTGAGGTTCTCCCACATTTTGAAAAGGTGGATAAACTGCTAGGTAACTTGGGCGATGCCGCCGAACACCGTGGCAATGCAATCTTGGCAGAAATGGACAAGCTGAGAACCTTTTCCATCATTGCTACGCTGCTTATGGGAATAAGCATCATCTTGCTGATTCTCCACACCCGCAAACTGGAATGGGATAAATACAAGGAGAGCGCATACCGCGAAAAACTCCTCAATCTGCTTGCAGCCAACATAGATGAAATATTTTTCATTTCACGCGAAGATAAATCTTTTGAATATGTGAGCTCAAATAGTGAACGCGTCATAGGCGTACCGCCTGAAAAATTTATTCATGATTACAGAAAATTATATTCTCTTCTAGCGTGTAAGGACAGCGACTGGTTGCGCGCAGTGCTCGACGATACGTCCTCAAATATGAAGGAACGGGACATCGTGCTTGGTGAAGAGGGACGCCGCTTCAATATCCGGGTGTATCCCATATTCCTAAATGGTGTTCTGAGCCAGCGCATTATCGTATTATTCGATCAAACTAAGGAATTTGCCTATCGACAGGCACTGAGCGACGCTCTTGAGAATGCCCGCAACGCAAATACCGCCAAAAGTAATTTCCTCTCCCACATGTCTCATGAAATCCGTACGCCGATGAACGCCATTATCGGTATGACGGTCATTGCCCTGACCCGGCTTGACGATCGATCCCGCATGGAGGATTGCCTCACCAAAATAGCTCTGTCCTCACGCCATCTGCTCGGCCTTATCAATGACGTGTTGGACATGTCCAAAATCGAAGGCGGCAAACTCACCATTGCTCATGAGCCGTTCGATTTTAAAATATCTCTACAAGGAGTTATCAATCTTATCCAGCCTCAAGCGCTGGAACGCGGACTGGATTTTGAGGTGTCCCTGTCCGGGGTTGATGAAGAAGAGCTACTCGGCGACGCACTGCGACTTAACCAGATTCTCATCAATATACTGTCCAATGCACTCAAATTCACCCCGGTCGGGGGCTCTATACGGCTGGAGGTACACCAGCTCCATAAAAAGAACAATAATGTGCAGTTCCGCTTTGTTATCCGTGATACGGGCATTGGTATGAGCCAAGAGTTCATAAAGCGGCTTTATACCCCCTTTGAACAGGCCACATCCTCCACCGCTTCAAAATTTGGTGGTACTGGGCTCGGCATGGCCATTACCAAAAATCTTGTTTCTTTGCTGGGCGGCACGATATTCGTGAAAAGCGAGGAAGGCAGGGGAACCGAGTTTACTGTGGAGCTCCCCTTTGGCCTGAGCGGACGGCAGTTAGAAAAAGGCAAAGGCGAGCTGGAGCCACTCAAAGTGCTCGTAGTGGATGACGACTACGATACCTGCGAGCACGCCTGCCTGTTGCTGGATAAAATGGGACTTCGTACCCGATGGGTGCTCAGCGGTGCGGAAGCCGTGAAGGTTGTGCAAGAATCCCATGTCAGTGGTGATGGTTACGACGTATGCTTCATAGACTGGAAAATGCCGGACATGGATGGCATGGAAACCGTCCGCCGTATCCGTAATGAAGTCGGGCCGGAAACTCTTATCATCATTATCAGCGCCTATGACTGGGGAGCGATAGAAGAAAAGGCCCGTGCCATTGGAGTTAACGGATTCATCGCCAAGCCCTTTTTCGCTTCCAATCTTTACAATACGCTTACTTCATTAACACGGCGCACGGCTCCGAAGAGAGAAATAGAAGTTTCCGCCCCCCCGGAATCAGAGACGGAAACTGCACATCAGCATTATGACTTTACGGGGAAGCATATACTGCTGGTTGAAGACAATGAATTCAACCGTGAAGTCGCCCAAGAGTTTCTTGAAATGACAGGGGCCACGGTCGAAAGTGCCGAAAACGGATCAGAGGGAGTAGCTCTTTTTGCGGCCTCGGAAACCGGGCAATACGACATTATTCTGATGGATGTGCAGATGCCGGTCATGGATGGCTATGAGGCGACACGAGCCATTCGCGCTTCGGTACACCCCGACGCGAACTCCATCCCCATTCTTGCCATGACGGCCAACGCCTTCAACGAGGATGTAGCTGCCGCTGTGGCGGCAGGCATGAACGGGCATATAGCCAAGCCCATTGATGTGACGGCACTTTATCGGCTACTCGCTTCGCATTTTAAGTAATAATGCGTAGCAAGGGAAGGAAAACAGAGTATGCAGGAGGCACGGAGGTGTCCCATGCGTACCCTGTTTTCCTTTCTTTGAGAATAACGAGTCCTGACCCTAAAGCCGTAATTCAAAGGGATGACATCCTATGGATGCCATCCCTTTTCTCGTGCCGGGCTATCGCTTCATCTTCGCCCGCAGCGTCGTGTACGGGTGGCCTCCGAGCTGGATTTCGAACTCCTGACCATCGACGGCTCCGGCGGCGGAACGGGCATGAGCCCCAACGACATGCTGGACAACTGGGGTGTCCCCTCCGTCCTGCTGCACGCCAAAGCGCATGACTACGCCTTCCTGCGGGCCGCCGCCGGGAAGAAGGTGGTCGATCTCGCCGTGGGCGGCGGGCTCGCCAAGCCGAGCCAAGCGTTCAAGGCGCTGGCCCTCGGCGCCCCCTACGTCAAGGCTTGGGAACAGTATTTCACATTCCCGTTGCGTCAAGGCTGTGTGCATGTCGCGCTCGTTCATGATCCCGGCCTTCCTCGGCTGCAACATCGAAGGGGCCCTGCACCCCGAACGCCGGGAACGCGTCCACGGCGCGTGGTCGGCGCTTCCGAAGACGGTCCTCGACATCGGCGATACGCCCGAAACCATCTTCGCCGGATACCATGCCCTCAAGGAACGCCTCGGAGCCGACGAAATGGCGCATATCCCTTACGGAGCCATCGCCATGTGGACGATGTGCGACCGGCTCGGCGCGGGGCTCCAGCCCCACATGGCCGGGGCC
>OGXB01001795.1_pt1 | contig 9643 bp, 10 predicted proteins | sample 1576161 | NCBI WGS metagenome assembly OGXB01 (sample SAMEA3541474, study PRJEB24748) | human gut metagenome | biome: human gut; feature: human-associated habitat; material: faeces | place: China | collected 2012
ATATTTATTGTTCGCGTTCATAGCACCCTTCGTATTGGCAGGATGCTCGGACGACCGCCAGGCGCCTATCTGATAAGCGCCTTTTGCCCCTCCGCCCTCCAGGACAATTCCATATTCCTTACTCAAATCCAGCTGCAGCTTAATGATGTCCACCTGCCCTTTCCCGTTTGCCCAGAATAAATGCCAAAGGACGTATAAGAATAAGCGTGAGGAATGATACGGCCACGAACACTTCCAGCTGCGCCTCCATGGGCAGGCCTGCCAGAGCTGCCGCAAATCCGCCTATGGCCCCTGCGGCAAACCACAGGGAAGTCAGACATCCGAAAGCCAGCTCCACTCCCAGAAAAATCAAAAATGATACAAGCCATCCAACTGATAACATATGCACCTTCTCCTTCCTGCGGACAGATATGGCCAAAAGTCCTTTCCTTATGCTGTCTCCGCCGGGACGCTGCAGCTTCTTCTCTGTCTGGCTGTCTCAAACATAAGAACGGAAGCAGCAATTGCAGCGTTCAGGGATTCCACCTTTCCCTCCATGGGAATCTTCAGATAGCAATCCGCACACTCTGCAATTTCATCAGACAGTCCGCTATTTGAGATTTTCGCCTTCAATTTCTTTGATGGCCTCTACCTTGGATGTGGATGCACAGTCTACGAATTCCAGTTCCAGCCATTTTTCCAGAATCCGCTTTGCCAGCTCGGCTCCAATTACCCGCTCGCCCATACAGATCACATTGCCGTCATTGCTCAGTTTTAAACGTTCCGCTGAGAAAACATCATGGCATACGCCGGCGCGGATGCCTTTGAATTTGTTGGCAGTCATGGGCATGCCCAGGCCTGTGCCGCAGATCAGCACACCGTGCTTCTGATAACCGCTGTTTATGATTTCCTGGCACACCTTCTCTGCCACATAGGGATAATAGGTAGAATCCTCAGTGCTGTCGCATCCCATATTCTCCACAGTATATCCCTTTTTCTCCATGAATCCCATGAGTTCATTTTTCAAATGTACAGCAGCATTGTCGCACCCAATTACAATTGTTCTCATATTTTGGCCTCCATATTGGTAAAAATGTTAATTAGTGTTACTATGAGCATATATTAACATTTTAGAATACGAAAATCAAGATAAATTATCAAAAAATGTTAAATTAAATGCAGATGTAACATTTTACAAACAATATATAACATTTTAGCACGGCCAGGAACATCTGGACATTTTCTGAAAATACAATTATAATATTTTACAGTCAGATTCGTAACGCTGTGCACCCATGGGCCGCAGCAGGATTGCGACAGGAGGGGAAACAGAACTTATGGGAAAAAGGGATCTCAGGATTTACGCGCTTTTGGATACACTGAAGGAATCGCCCGTATTATCAATTAAGGAGCTGGCAGACCGCTTTCAGGTCTCGGAAATGACCATCCGCCGTGATATTGATTATCTCAAAGAAAACCGTCTGTTTTACGAAAATAAGGCTTCTGAGCCGGCAGCGCGGGAACACGACGAATATCTGTACTCTTCGGAGCAGATCCGCAATTTTGATAAAAAGGACAGAATCGCCCGGTTTGCGGCGGGGATGATTGAGGAGGGGGATATCCTGATTCTGGATTCGGGAACCACCACAGGCGTGTTGTCCAAATATATACCGGAACAGACGCAGCTCACAGTGCTCTGCTATAATTACCATATCCTGTCCCAGCTTCAGGGTAATGAGAAGCTTTCCCTGATTTTTGCCGGCGGATATTTCCACCGGAACGACCTGATGTTTGAGAGCGTTGAGGGAATCGGGCTTATACGGAGGACAAGGGCCAGCAAGATGTTTGTTTCTGCCTCCGGTGTCCATGAAAAGCTGGGCATGACCTGCGCGCATAATTATGAGGTGGTTACAAAAAAGGCGGCCCTGGAATCATCCCTGCAGAAGATACTGGTGGCGGACAGCAGCAAGTTCGGCCAGGTAAGGCCGGGATATTTTGCTGAACTGGAAGAGATTGATGAAATCGTCACGGATGACGGGCTGAGCCGGGAATGGCAGGAGCTCATCGCTGAGAAGGATATTCCCCTCCATCTGGTGTAGGACGGCATCCAGCCTTTCGCGGGACAGGATTTATATAAGATAAATGTAACTGTTACAGATAAATATGGGAGCTGCTGCGGCAGCTCCTTTTTGACGTCTGACTTAAGCGCCTGACTTTTTGTGTCTGCCATGTTATTTTCCGGCGATACTTGATTATTAAGAGGAAAGTGTGATATGATTTTGTGAGTTAAGATATTGAGAGAATGAGGATTACAGTATGTTGGATATATGTTTGTTAGGAACAGGAGGCATGATGCCCCTTCCGTACCGCTGGCTCACATCCATGATGGCAAGGTGCTCGGGCAGCAATCTGCTTATTGACTGCGGTGAGGGGACCCAGGTGGCCCTGAAGGAAAAGGGATGGAGTCCCAAGCCCATAGATATCATTTGCTTTACACATTATCACGCGGACCATATAAGCGGCCTTCCCGGTCTTTTACTTACCATGGGCAATGCGGAGCGGGTGGAGCCGCTGACCCTGATAGGTCCCAAGGGGCTGGAACGGGTGGTGGGAGCGCTGCGCACCATTGCGCCGGAACTGCCCTTTGAACTGCGCTTTGTGGAGCTTACGGAGAACCGGGAAAGCATGCAGATGGGCCCTTATGTGATAGATGCTTACAGGGTAAACCACAATGTGCTGTGTTACGGCTATTCCATCACCATCCCCCGTACCGGACGTTTTGACGTGGAGAGGGCCAGGTCTAAGGAGATTCCCCAGAAATTCTGGAGCAGGCTGCAAAAGGGCGAGGAGATAGAGCATGAGGGACGGCTTTTGACGCCGGATATGGTGCTGGGGCCGGACCGCAGAGGGCTTAAGGTGACATACTGCACAGATACCAGGCCGGTGCCGGTGATTGCAGAGTATGCAGCCGGGGCAGACCTTTTTATCTGCGAGGGAATGTACGGGGAAAAAGAAAAAGCAGCCAAGGCCAGGGAATATAAGCATATGACGTTTTATGAAGCGGCGGCCCTTGCAAAGCAGGCTAATCCAAAACAGATGTGGCTTACCCATTACAGCCCCTCCCTTACCAAGCCCGAGGAGTATATGGAGGAAGTCAGAACGATTTTCCCAAGGGCAAAGGCTGCCAGGGACGGATGGACAGCGGAGCTGGAATTTGATGAGGACTGATAGCGCGGTACGAGGTACCGGAGGATACGTGGAAGTGGAGAGAATACTATGATAGGACAGGCATCAGAGGATGTTTTGATACTGGCAATTGAAAGCTCATGCGACGAGACGGCCGCGGCAGTGGTGAAAAACGGAAGGACCGTGCTGTCCAATGTGATTTCATCCCAGATTGCCACCCATACGGTTTATGGAGGCGTGGTTCCGGAGATAGCTTCCCGGGAGCATATAAAGGCGGTCAATTATGTGATTGAGAGAGCCCTGGCAGAAGCGCAGGTGGCTCTGGAGGATATTACGGCAATCGGTGTGACCTACGGACCCGGTCTGGTAGGCGCTCTTTTGGTGGGGGTGGCAGAGGCAAAGGCCATTGCATATGCAGCAGGAAAGCCTCTGATTGGAGTGCACCATATAGAAGGGCATGTTTCCGCTAATTTTATTGAGAACCAGGATTTGGAACCGCCTTTCGTTTGTCTCATTGTGTCGGGAGGCCATACCCATCTGGTGATTGTAAAGGACTACGGGGAATTTGAAATCATCGGCAGGACCAGGGACGATGCGGCCGGAGAGGCGTTTGACAAGGTGGCAAGGTCCGTGGGCCGGGGATATCCCGGCGGGCCTAAGATCGATAAGGCTGCAAAAGAGGGGAATCCCCATGCCATCCAGTTCCCCAGGGGCAAGGTGGAGGGGGCTCCCTATGATTTCAGCTTCAGCGGACTAAAGTCAGCTGTACTGAACCACATCAACCACGCCCGTATGACCGGGGAAGAAATCAATGTGCCTGACCTGGTGGCCTCATTCCAGAATTCCGTGGTGGAGTCTCTGGTAAGCCGCGCCATACTGGCAGCCCATGAATTTGGATATAAGAAGCTGGCCATAGCCGGCGGTGTTGCCTCTAACTCCGCGCTGAGAAAGGCCATGGCAGAGGCCTGTGAGAAGGACGGGATTCAGTTCTATTATCCGTCCCCTATTTTCTGTACGGACAATGCAGCCATGATCGGGACGGCTGCCTACTATGAATATTTAAAGGGAAATATATCCGGGTGGGATTTGAATGCCATTCCCAATCTGAAGCTGGGTGAACGCTAGAGCCTGTCTGAAATTTGAAAATTAGGTCGGAGCGTACAGTCGGCGGGGATGTAAGGAACAAATGGACTCCGATCCGGGAAGGACGAAAGAAGAGGTCTGCAATGGAAAAGAAATATTGTACGGCTGTGGTCCTGGCAGCAGGGAAGGGCAGCCGCATGGGCGGGAATACGGCAAAGCAGTACATGGAAATCGGCGGCAAGCCGCTGGTGGCCTATGCGCTGGAGGTGTTTGAAGCCTCTCCTGTGATAGATGAAATCATACTCATGACAGATGCAGGGCATATGGAATATGTGAGAACAGAGATCGTGGAGGCGTATGGCCTGAAGAAGGTGAGTACCATAGGCGCCGGAGGCGGCGAGCGGTACGAGAGCGTATGGAAGGCGCTCTGTACCCTTATGGACCGGGAAGAGGGGGAGAAGGAATCCGTTGCCAGGGACAGACAGGATGGATACGTGTTTATCCATGACGGGGCCCGCCCCTTTGTCACCGGCGAAATCATTGAACGGGCATACAGGGCAGTGTGCAAATGCAATGCCTGCGTGGTGGGCATGCCCGTAAAGGATACCATCAAGCTGGTGAACCGGGAGGGAATGATTGAGTCCAGCCCGGACCGCAGCATGGTATGGCAGGCACAGACACCCCAGGTCTTTTCCGTGCCCCTGATTGTGGAGGCATTTATCCGCCAGATGAAGGAGGACTGCACCGGCATAACGGATGACGCCATGGTGGTGGAGGCGCAGATGTGGGTGAAGGCGCATATGGTAATGGGCAGTTATGCCAATATTAAGATTACGACGCCTGAGGACCTTTTTATGGCCGAAGTGCTGAGAAATTCCATTGTGTAGGTGAGGATACCCGGTTTAGGGGATACAGGATAAAATATAACCTGTATCCCCTTTTTATCATTCTGATTCAGATGCATTTTCGTTCAGTCTATATACAACTCATAAATTAATCCCATAAAAAACATCCACATACCTGATAAAAAAATGACAATTGTAATTATTGACAGAAAAATCAGAAGAGTGATGTGCACTATATACAAAAATTAAACAATAAACAAGAATATACTATTTAATATTGACAAGCAAATTTGGAAGTGCTATATTAATCACAAGAAGATTGTATCCAAAATCCAATATCCAAAATTACATAAAAAAATAAGGAGGAAAAAAATGAGGAAGAGAGTAGTATCAATTTTATTAACGGCTGCAATGTCTGCCATGCTTTTTACGGGCTGCAGCACACCGACAGAGGCACCAGCCAGCAGTGCGAAAGAGGAGACAAAGGCAGAAGAAGATACAAAGAGCAGTTCTTCAGGATTGTCTGCCGCTACTGTGCTTGATGTAAGTCAGCTTCCGGTCACAGGAATCGGAGCTCAGATTGCAACCAGCGTCAAGGCGGGAGGGGATTACAAGATCGGCTACATTGCCAAGAACACAACGAATCCTTACATGGTGGCTCAGTCAGCAGGTGTGGAGGCTGCCGGGAAGGCCATGGGATTTACCGCGATCACACAGGCACCGACGACTGCGGACTCGGTTGAGGAGCAGGTACAGTTGATGGAGAACATGATTACACAGGATGTTGATGCAATTATTGTACACTGTGCGGACTCCAACGGTATCATGACAGGCGTGAGAAAAGCCCAGGATGCAGGTGTTCTGGTGCTGACCATTGGCACGCCGGCAGCAGAAGATACATTCCTAAGAACAGGCGTTGACTATTACGAGTCCGGCTACACCATGGCCAAAGCAGTGGCGGACAAGCTTGGCGGAAAAGGAAAATTCATCATTCTTGAAGGGCCGGCCGGGGCATCAAATGCAATTGAGAGATTAAATGGTATTAATACTGGTCTTTCCGAGTATGAGGGAATCGAAATCGTTGCTTCACAGACCGCAAACTTTAAGAGGACAGAAGGAATGTCGGTAACGGAAAACCTGATTCAGCAGTATACAGACATTGATGCAGTCATCGCCTGCAACGATGAGAGTGCCCTGGGAGCAGTCCAGGCCCTGACGGCAGCCAACATGAGTGATGTACTGGTCTGCGGATTTGACGGGAGTGTTGATGCTACAAATGCCGTAAAGGAAGGAACCATGTTCGCTACCTATAACACGGATCCATATGGTTCAGGATTTGTTGCATGTGCCTATGCAGTTAAGTATCTGAATGATAAGACAGAACCGGAAGGCAAGTTCATTCCATTTCCCACAGCAGCAAATGACCCGCTTGTAATTGCCGATACAGTTCAAAATTACATTGACAACATTGCATGGTGGAAGGTCATCCAGTAGAATGCGGCAAAATTGAAACTGAACTATTTCACCTGTTTGTCCCCGCAGGAAACTGCGGGGACGAATACAGAGGAAATAAATTCCGTGAGAAGTATTGGGGTGAAACGATGGGGAAAACAATATTAACTGCGAAGCATATCACCAAACTTTTTCCGGGCATGAAGGCCCTGGATGATGTGGATTTTGATTTGCAGGAAGGGGAAGTACATATCCTGGTGGGTGAGAACGGCGCAGGCAAGAGTACGCTTGCAAAATGTCTTCTCGGCGCATATAAACCGGAAGAAGGGGAGGTCCGGCTGGACGGACAGGTGGTTAAGTTTAACGGGACCAAGGAGGCTCTTGCCAGGGGAATTGTAGCAGTATATCAGGAGTTTACGCTGGTGCCGTATATCAGCGTTGCTCAGAATATTTTTCTTAACAGGGAATATAAGACCAAACTGGGTTTGATTGACCATAAGAAGATGGAAGAAGAGGCTGCAAAGCTTTTAAAGGCGTTGAACTGTGAATACATGAATCCCAAAGATTATGTAAAGAACTTAAGCATAGCAGAGCAGCAGATGGTGGAAATTGCCAAGGCGCTTTCATTTAATCCCAGAATTATGGTGTTTGATGAACCCACCGCAACTTTGTCGGAAAGAGAAGTGGACTCCCTCTTTGCACAGATTCACAGGCTAAAGGCGGAGGGGATCGGTATTATCTATGTATCCCACCGGATGCAGGAGTTCCCCTTGATTGGGGACAGAATCACGATTCTCAGGGATGGGGTTAAGATTAATACGGTGGGAATCAACGATTGCACCAACGAGGAACTGGTCAACATGATGGTGGGCAGGAGTGTGGAACAAGTCTATGCGCGTACAGAGAATGAGCATGAAGGGATTACCCTTAAAACAGAGAATCTGTGCGATTATAAAGGGCGTGTCAGAAATGTAAGCTTTACCGTTAGAAAAGGCGAGATTGTGGGCCTGGCCGGATTGGTGGGGGCAGGCCGCACTGAGACGGCCGAGCTGCTTTATGGAATCGAGAAGATTAAGTCTGGAAAAGTTTACGTACGGGGGAGCCAGGTATTTCCAAAGTCGCCTGTGCAGGCTGTCAGAATTGGAATAGGTCTGGTAAGCGAGGACCGCAAGAAGCAGGGGCTTGCTCTGGATGAGTCAATTGCGCTTAATATGGTGGCGGTCAGCCTTAAGAAGATATTCCCTAACTTCTTTATTTCAAAAAAGAAAATTACCGAAGTTGCGCTGGGATATAAGAAGCAGCTTCGTATCGCTACAACCAGCGTTAATAAAGCATGTAAATATCTGTCCGGCGGCAATCAGCAGAAGGTGGTACTGGCAAAATGGCTGAGTTTTGACCCGGAAATTCTGATTTTTGATGAGCCCACCCGTGGTATTGATGTGGCTGCAAAACTGGAAATCTATCATTTGATGGACAGGCTTGCAGCAGAGGGTAAGGCAATTATCATGATTTCTTCCGAACTTCCCGAGGTAATTGGTATGAGCGACCGCATTTATATCATGCATGAGGGCGAAATCGTGGACGAGGTCATCAGAGGAACAGACGGATTCAATTCCGAGGTCATTGGAGCGCGGATGATGCTGGGAGCAGGAGGTGCTGAGCATGCAGAGGAATAAGATTGTGCAGAGAATGAAAAGTCTGCCTCCGGTAGCCTATATGCTGGTTGTTCTGATTGTGATTTTCAGTGTTATGAGCCCCAACTATCTTACGCTGATGAACTTTAAAAATGTGCTGATTCAGGCAACCCCGTTAATGATTGTTGCATTTGGGCAGACATGTATCGTCCTGACGCAGGGAACCGACCTGTCTCTTGGTGCGCAGGTCAGCTTTGTAACCGTATTTACTGTGTGGATGGCCCTGAGGGGAATCCCGCTTCCGGCTGCAATGCTGCTCGCCGTTTTATCCACTACACTCATTGGTGTGGCGAATGGCGTGATTGTTGCAAAAGGAAGTATTCCTCCCTTCATCGCGACTTATGGAATGCAGAATATACTGAACAGCCTTTCGTTACTGTTGGCTGCAGGCTCTTCTATCTATTTTCCAAGTTTTACATACCGTATCATTACAGAGACCATGATTATGGGAATACCGCTTATGGTCTGGGCCGCTGTATTGGTATTTATCATGGTGTGGGTGGTACTGAATAAGACCAGGTTTGGAACCAATATCCATGGACTGGGCGGTAACAGGGAGGCACTGCAGCTTGCAGGCATCAATCCCATTATCTGCCTGATTAAGACATATGCATTTGCCGGGTTCATTGCCGGAATTGCCGGGATCATCACACTCAGCCGTATTGAGGCAGGTATGCCTACGGCAGCCACGGGCTGGGAATTCCAGGCAGTGGCAGTAACGCTTCTGGGAGGGACCTCTCTGCGTGAAGGAAAAGGCGGCGTTACAGGCACGATTTTTGGTGTGCTTCTTATACAAGTCATCAAAAATGGTCTGAACATAGTGGGTGTGCAGTCAATTAAGCAGAATGCAATCATTGGTTCTATCGTTCTGATGGCCATTATCATTGATGCGGTTGTCCGTACTCGTTCAAAGGAATAGGGGGGATAGGGACATGAAAGCAAAGAAAATATTTGAAGAGATAAGGAATTCAAAAGTATTTTACAGTCTGATAGGTTTAATCATCCTGGTCATCTTTTCCGCAATTGCCGCCCCAAATTTCAGGACCGTCGACAACATTATCACAGTATTCAGGCAGGCCAGTGTATTGCTGGTGCTCAGCGCCGGCTTGACGGCAGTACTGCTGACAGGCGGTATGGATTTATCGGTGGGAGCAACCGCCGGATTCATTGGATGTATCTGTGCCCAGTGCATTAAAAATGGTGTACCCATTCCGGCAGCCTTTATTCTGGGAATTCTCATTGGACTGGTAGTGGGAGTCATCAACGGGCTGTTAGCCGGAATTCTCCCCAGCTTTATTGCTACCTACGGGACCAACTGGGTCATGAGCGGACTTGCGGTCCTGGTCATGCAGGGGGCGGTCATATATGACCTTCCCAAGGGTTTTACCCAGATAGGTGTGGCTC
>OGXB01001796.1_pt1 | contig 9637 bp, 4 predicted proteins | sample 1576161 | NCBI WGS metagenome assembly OGXB01 (sample SAMEA3541474, study PRJEB24748) | human gut metagenome | biome: human gut; feature: human-associated habitat; material: faeces | place: China | collected 2012
GAATTCTAATCTGACAGTTAATGTCGTGAATAAGCCTGAACGAGTACTGACAATGATAGATGAGGAAGAAACTAATATGGGAAAAGCTTCTTATTATCCGACATTTCTCTTTTGGAAAGAAAAAAAACAGGATACTCTCCGTCGTAATCTCAGTGAAAGTTTTAATCAACCTGCTATTGAGTATGCCTCAAGTGTACGTTTTAAAGTTACGAGCTCAGACGGGGCAAACGACTATCAGATATTAATTAATGAAATACCTTGTCCGGAGAATGAGTTTGTTTTTGATGGAAAAACAAATAATAGCATCTTATCCATTATATTCAATAAAAATGCCCGGCAAGGCAAACGTTATTTTCTAATTAACCCAATACAAGCAAAAGAGACAGATCGTATCAATAGGATTCCAACAGAACAATATCAGTTATCTGTTCGTGCGGGATATAGTATCGATCATAATCCTTTAGCAATAATGTTATCTTGGTTGGTGATACTTTTCATTACTCTATTAATTTTATGGCTTTTCGCAATAAAGATTATGGTATATCCACGGATAAAACTCGGGCGTATTACTATAACTGAGCCATATTACAAGTCACTGAAAATACATGGGGCGCGAAAGGTTATATTTACTAATAAATTTCAAAAACAAAGCTTTTTAAATCGTATGTTAACTGGACGTGTCGTATGTGAGGTAAATGAAATATGGACTAGTACAATGGAGTTGGAGCCATGCAGGAAAGCATTGAGACCAACAACGAAAGGTAAATATCTGATAACTCCTTTCACTACTAGAATGGAGAAAAATTCTGAATATGAAATTCAGAATATAGATACTAATCAACAGATAAAAATAACAATAAATTAAAATCACAACTATGGCTACTAAAATCAAACGTTGCCTATATATAGGCCTTGGCGGAACAGGTATGAAATCGCTGCTCCATACAAAGAAAATGTTTATTGAAACATATGGAGAGGTTCCTCCAATGATCGGTTTCTTAGGCATAGATACTGATGGGGGTGAGTATAAAAAAGAGCTTGATTCAAAGTATGGAAATGTCGTACTTACACCGAATGAGCAATTGCCCATTAGAGTAGATGAGGCACGTCCTATTTACGAAGTTAATAAAGAACATTTTGCATGGCTGCCGGAAGAGAATATTTATGCGTTGACATCGATGACTTTGGGAGCCGGACAAATTCGTAGTAACGGCCGTTTTGCAATTACAGTGAATCATACTGAGGTTGAAAATAAGATTGTTTCAGTATTGACGGACATTACACGTGCTAATATTTCTAATAATGAAAAGTATGAGTTGTTGGCCAATGAGATTGAGGTGCATATTGTATTTTCGCTTTGTGGGGGAACAGGCTGTGGCACATTTATTAATATGGCTTATCTCCTTAGAAAATTTGCTCCAAATTGTAAATTGACAGGGTATGGTGTTCTTCCGGATGTATTTGAGGCTATGTCTAATGCTGGTATGGCAAAAGTCAAACCGAATGCTTATGGAGCCATTCAAGACCTTGATTGGTTGATGCATCTTCACATGAAAAGTGATAAAATAGCTTTTGATTATATTAACTATATTCAGGAAACGAATGATAGACCTTTCAATGCATTTATTTTTATAGATAACAAAAATCCGAATAATGATACATATACTCATATTGATCAGATTGCTGAAATGATCAGTTTGGCTTTGATTACTTCCGCCGGAGAACTCTCTACTACATCTGCCAGTGTCAGTGACAACCTGGAAAAGAATATACGTGAGGGGTCAATGGATATAGAAAATAAGAAAGCGTGGGCAGCAGGCCTTGGAGTTTGTGAGATTCTATTCAGAGGACGTGATTTAAGCGAAATATATTCCATTAAGTCGGCCAAAAGATTGATTGAACTGTTGCTTAATTCATGCGTCGATGCAGATACGATTGTCAACCAGTGGATAGATTCGAAAGATGTTAATATACGTGAGAATAATGGTTTTGACAATGTGATAGACTACATACTCAATAAATCTCCTCGTAGTCCATTTTCTGCGATTGACAATCGTGCGAATGCACAAACGGAAGTCGACTTGTTTATCAATAGTGCAATGCCTAAAGAAGGAGAAGTTAATGGAAAAATACAAAGCTTGAGTGAACGTGTATCTGATGAATTACGCAAGTTGATAGTTAAAGAAATTAATCAAGAATGTGGTATTGGCGCTGCTGAAAGTATTATTTTGGGAATACAAGCACAAATCAATGTGTTCATGAAAGAAATGAATAGTGAATTGGATGATTTGAGTAACAGAAAGCCGGGTTTGGAAGCAGCAGTAAAAATGGCGGTAAAAGATTTGAGTGATTATGATTCTAAACTTTTCAAAAACAAAGCAAGAGCCGAGGAGTATTGCGAAGATGTGATAAACGCTGCAACTCAATTAGTCATCAATGAGCGTGAAATTATTCGGCGAAAAGCTGCAATTACTTTTTATACAGGACTACAAGCCGAATTGCTGGAATATTATACAAGAATATCCAATATAAAAGATATGCTTGTTGCAATATTCTCTAATTATACTAATCGTTTGGCTGAGATACAAAATAGAGTGGGTAAAGCATCACAAACTTTCCAGATAGATCTTGCTCAATCATTTGTAAATAAGGTAGTACTTGAAGAAGAGGAGATTCAAGTAGAAGAATTCCTGAAATCATTGATTTATCCGGAAAAAATATATGAGTTCAGCGATAAGCGTACTACTGAAATAGAAAAAATATTTCTTGATTATGCTCACACTCTGTCTACTGCACGTGTCTGGGCTAAGACTACTGTCGATGATATAATGAATAAAATGGATGAAGAATCCTTTACGCATATTTTGAAGATGGCAATTAATAAGTCGGCACCGTTGTTCAGATATAATTATCGTGGATATACTCCACAAGAAAAACCATGTGATAGTTATTATATAGGTGTGCCGGATAAGAAAAACTCTCGTTTGGTTGAAGATAACAAACTGAAAAATTTGTTACCTCCTGGAAGTGTCAATTTAGATTTCGCGAGTATCGGGGTTAAAGATAGAGTTATCATCTATCGCCAAGTCGGTGTAGTACCGGCATATTGCATAACCCCATTACCTTCGTATGAAGAAAAATATAATAACTGTAATGCTTGCTGTCATTTTGATGCCATTATTCGAAACAAAATGTTACGCGAAGAATACAATCTTTATCCGAAAGCAGCGATTGACGATACGCTTGAATTATGGGTGAAAGGGTTCATCTTTGGGCTTATTAAAAATGAAAATGACAAATACTATTATCAAAGTGAAGAGTATGGAGATCCTTTAGATGATAATTGGGTGGAGTTGTTGAAATATCGTGATGAAGCTTTTGATGCTTTTAAGAGAAGTAAAAATAGTGTTCGTAAGGAATTTAATCAATACTTCGAACAGTTTCAGAAAACTAAAGGAGCAGAGGCTATGCAAGCTTTAATTGATGACGCTAAACTTTATTATTTTGATAAGTACTCACAAATCAGTTTGACAAAAGAGCAAATTAAAGCTAAAGGTTTTGAGAGTATCCGTAAATTGATTACTGAAGAACTGGAATACGTAAAGAAAGAATTATGATACACACTGTTCACCTGTTGCTTGGATCTGAGTTTGAACAATCGGGAATTGATCTGAGGAAGTATATTATAAAATACGGAGAAGGTAACGCTTCTTCGTATTTTACTACGTTGATATGGTCTTTGCAGAATGACAACTCTATACAGATTGATAGTGCAGAACTTCAGGAATCCAATGAAACCGAAATATTCTATTCAGGATTGGAGAATCTTTACCAGATTAGATTAAAAGCAGAAAGATGTGTAATAAATGATGAAGAAATAAAACTTTTTTTCTCTGAATTGTATAATAAAACCGTAACAATCAGTAATCCGGGTGATAGTAACAGTCTACATCTTTGTATCTACTTACCTTTATATGATAAGCAACTGTGGAGTATTGTACAACGAATAGTTAGATTATTGAATGGGGGTATACAGCAACAATATACAATAGATATATTAGGAATAGCAGCGGATATGGCTTTTTTGTTTCTTCCTTCAGAAAAGGCGGACAATCTACAAACTAATCTTCAAATAGCGAAGAAGGTGGTAGAAGAAATCGTTGCAATGAAAGAGCAAGAAAGGAACTTTGCTCATTTCATTCTCATGCAAAATTGTAATTCTCAAGGTATTGCACTCAATCTTAATCATGACGCTTTTATTCGGATTATAGGAGAATTGGCACTCTTATCTATTGAGCATTATACCACTCTATTCCCTGTCACTGAGGATTTTAGTGATCGTAATATTATTACTTTTGGGCTGTCTGTTCTAAATTTTGATAAATATTACTTCGTTCATTATCTAATACGAAGAGCTTATCTATATGTCTTGGAGCGAGAGAAGGTTATGCAAAAAGAAGTAGACGTTAACAAGGTGTCACAGATAGTGCAAAAACATTTGGAGAACCAAACGCATTTGGTCTCCGATTTTTACCAACAGGAAGTAGCACCTTTATTGAAAGAAGGGAAGAAGCATGATGATATTATAACAATTATTACGCCCAAATTGGATGAAAAAATAGAGGAATTATCTAAAGAATTTCAGTCCTTTATTTACGATAAAGACTTGACGCTTCCCGAAAAACAAGCAGCAATGGCTCAATTGTTAGGGGTGGATGATAATCTGCTCAAAGGAAATTTGTTTAATAAGCAACAATTGACCATAGATGATTGTGACAGTGAAGCTGCCAATATCTTTATTAGAGAAAACAATAAACTCATTAAACGTTTTACGGACGAAGAAGGTAAGGAACAGATTATTCCCGCTGTACTAACTACTCCAGAGGATGGCAATAAGGATATTTATCTTCCACTGGGCGAAATTAAAGAATTGCGCGTGAAGATGCGCGAATCAACGAATTATATCCGACAAAAAAGCAAAGAATTATCTTCTCTCTCTCAGCAATTGGAGAATGAAGAAACGAGTAAGAAGCGTTTAACTGAAAACGGGTTTATATACGAAGGTACAGTTTACAAACTGCTTGATATAGAAGAAAAACCATTAACAGAAACTTATCAAAGTCATGCCGTTTCAGAAAAGAATGTAGATCTTCGATTAGGATTTACTAGTGTTAAGAATCAAGGCAGTCAAGGTAGTTGTTCCGTTTTTTCCATATCTTCCATTTATGAATATATTCTGAAGAAAAATTCATTTACTGAATATGATTTGAGTGAAGCTTTCGTATACTATAATGTAAGAGAAAAGAACAATAAAGTAATGGAAGATACCGGGAGCTCTTTATATGAGGTTATAAGCAGTATCATTAAGCAGGGAATCTGTTTGGAAAAGCTATTTCCCTATAAACCGAAAAATTATACAACTAAGCCTGGAATTGAGGCCTATGAAGATGCGCTTCAAAGACTTATAAAAGAAGCTAAAAATGTAAATCTTACAATAGACGATTTTAAGTCAGCTCTATCTGACGGATATCCCATTGCTGTATCAATGAGGATATATGATTCTTTTGGAAATAGTAATTCAGGATTTATATTTCGCCCGACAGAGGCAGAAATAAAGAGTAAGGAATATGGAAATCATGCAATGATTGTTTGCGGATATAGTGATGATGAACGTATTTTCATTGTACGTAATTCGTGGGGAAAAGATTTTGGTGATAAGGGATACTGCTATATTCCATATTCTTACATAGAAGATACCGAATTGACAAATATGGCTTGTATTATAACGCAGATAAGCAGTGAAGTCAAGGTTGGGGGAATAGCTCAAAAAACAACTGCCTCTTTTAATAAAACAGACAATAATATCAGGTGTTCTATTATACGTATTCTTATTGATGAAGAGAAACGTTTATTGAATACTTATCAACGTGCATACGCTGAATGTCGAATCGCTTATGATACATTAATGCAGACTTTGGGGAATAATAGTAACCGGGAACGTATTTATGATATGACTCTTGAGCGTCTGAATGATGAGGTTAATCAGTTGAATTCGCGGAAAAATCAGTTCATACAGACAGATCGAACAAAAGCTCTTACCGCATACGACGAAACGACTCGTACTTTTGGAATATGGATTGTAGTATTAATAGTAATAATGCTACTCTTCTGTGCAAGTACTTTTTATTTCAGCAAGTTTGATGAATGGTTTTCTGATGGGGTTAATTGGGGGATTTTGGTAAGCTGCCTGCTTCTGTCAGGGCTTCTTTCTCTTTATTTTCCTTACCGGAAGCACTATCGCAGAAAACTGGAACAGGAATTGGCTGAACAGGTTATCAATATTGCTAATCAGCATCATAAATTACAGAATCAGCAAGATACTCTTCACTTGGAGTTGTATCTTGCAGGAATGGTAATAGATAGATTGGCTACTCTTCAGAGTACATTTATGCAACGTTATCAATCGCTAAAATCCTATGTAGGTAATCTTTCTGTTTGGTATGACGAGGAGAGTAAGAAAATAAAGGAGATGAATGTCGCTACAGAAGTTCCATTCCTCTCTTTGTTATCAAATGAAGTGCTTGATGCATATTTTGAAAGAGAAAAAAAAACAATAGTGGATGATATTAAATTATATTGCTATTTTGAAGGATATGATTTGAGTGAAGATACGATCAGAAAATATAAAAATGGTATAAGACAGCAACTGATAGACAAACTTCTCGCTTCTTTAGATGGTTTCACAGTCTACAACTATATAATGGGAGAAAAAGTATATCCATATTTGGATCCTAAATATGCTGATCCTTCACAATTGTTATTACTTATGGATACTAATTCTGAAGTCTTTTTGCAAAATGAAAGAAAGGACGTAACAGGGAATACTTCTATTACTCAACATCTATTTATTCATACCGATATGCAAAGTGAACGGATGAAGTGGGAGCAGATATACCCAAAATATTTTAGAACTAAACCATCATGTGATTCAACAGTATCTATTTTCAATTTAGTTGTTGTTCAAGAAAATCGATTAAATATGAAAGATATAAAAATGTTGAATTTGGCATAATCATTTTGTTTTGTAAGAATAGAAATTATAATAGTATATTATAAACTGGGGGAATATCGTTTTTTATACGAATATTCCCCCAGTTACTTTAATTCATTTTTCATCTAAAAGTGAAAACTAATTATACTTTCTTTAGTGCTTCAAAAATCAAGCCCTCCAGTTCTTCTGCAAGCTCCGGATTGTCAGCGATACATTGTTTTGCAGCATCACGTCCCTGACCTAGCTTTGTATCATTGTAGCTATACCATGAACCGCTTTTCTTGATAATTCCCAGATCGGCGCCCAAGTCGATGATTTCTCCGGAGTGGGAGATACCTTCACCGAACATTATGTCGAATTCTGCTCTGCGGAAAGGAGGTGCCACCTTGTTCTTCACCACTTTCACTTTAGTCAGCTTTCCGAGTACCTCTTCGCCGTCTTTAATCGCTTGGCTACCGCGAATATCCAAACGAACGGAAGCATAGAACTTCAGTGCGTTACCACCGGTTGTTGTTTCTGGGTTACCGAACATAACACCGATTTTCTCGCGGAGCTGATTGATAAAGATGCAAGTAGTACGTGTCTTACTAACGGCTGCTGTCAGTTTACGTAATGCCTGCGACATCAAACGTGCCTGAAGACCTACTTTGTTGTCACCCATATCGCCTTCGATTTCAGCTTTAGGGGTCAATGCGGCTACGGAGTCGATAACAATGATATCGATAGCGGAGGAGCGGATCAGTTGTTCGGCGATTTCCAATGCCTGCTCTCCGTTATCCGGTTGGGAAATATACAAATCGTCAATGTTAACTCCCAGTTTGGCTGCATAGAAACGGTCGAAAGCGTGTTCGGCATCAATAAAAGCAGCGATACCACCGGCTTTTTGTGCTTCGGCAATGGCGTGGATAGCCAATGTTGTTTTACCGGAAGATTCCGGGCCATAGATTTCGATGATTCTACCTCTGGGGTAACCTCCTACACCTAGTGCCACGTTCAAGGCGATAGAGCCTGTCGGGATCACTTCCACTTGTTCAACACTGTCGTCACCCATTTTCATGATAGAACCTTTACCGAAGCTCTTTTCTATCTTTTCCATGGCAGCCTGTAAGGCTTTTAGTTTTTCGCTTGATGCCATTTTATTATCTGTTTCAAAATTAAGTTCGTCTTTCTTTGCCATACCTTATAATTAATGGAATTATTGATTTAAAATCTGTGAGGCATGCTCTTTAGTCTTTACTTCTTTCGGAGTGATAATCCGTTCCACAATTCCTTCTTCGTTAATAAGGAAAGTGGTGCGGAAAGTACCCATATAAGCACGTCCGTACAGTTTCTTTTCTCCCCATACGCCGAATTCTTCCACTAACTTTTTGTCAGTGTCGGCTATCAACGTAAAAGGAAGATTGTTCTTTTCGATAAACTTCTGGTGCGACTTTTCATTGTCCACGCTGACACCGATTACTTCGTAACCGGCTTTACGCAATTCTGAATAGTTGTCGCGCAGATTACATGCTTGTGCCGTACAACCGGATGTGCTGTCTTTCGGATAGAAATACAACACAATCTTTTTTCCCTTGTAAGCACTCAGACGGATTTCTTCACCTTTCTCATTGATGCCTAATACTTCCGGTGCTTTATCTCCTACGTTAATCATAACTTTCTTTTTAATATACGACTGATCTCCTACAACTCCAAATCTTTATCGAACACTTCGTGCCAAGGCAAACCTTGCTTGTTCAGTTGTTCCATGAACGGATCCGGATTAAATTCTTCTACATTGTTTACGCCCGGACGTTTCCATTCTCCTTTGAAGAACATCATGGCGCCAATCATGGCCGGAACTCCGGTAGTGTAGCTTACTCCTTGCATACCTGTTTCTTTATAGGCTTCCTGATGGATGCAATTATTGTAAACATAATACGTACGTTCTTTTCCATCTTTCAGACCACGGATGCGACAACCGATAGAGGTTTCTCCTTCGTAGTTCTCGCCCAAATCCTGTGGATTAGGCAGAACGGCTTTCAAGAATTGCAGAGGTACGATCTTCACTCCGTTGTAATCTACTTCGTCAATACGAGCCATACCGATGTTCTGGATAACACGCAGGTGGGTCAGATATTCCTGTCCGAAGGTCATCCAGAAACGTGCGCGTTTAATTGTCGGGAAGTGTTTCACCAATGATTCCAGTTCTTCGTGATAAAGGAGATATGAATCGCGGGGACCGATATTCGGATAAGTCAGGTCTTTGTGGATTTCCAGCGGACCGGTAGTTACCCATTGGCCGTTTTCATAATAACGTCCGTTCTGGGTAATTTCGCGGATATTGATTTCCGGATTGAAGTTGGTTGCAAATGCTTTGTGGTGATTGCCGGCATTACAGTCTACGATGTCCAGATATTGGATTTCGTCGAAATAATGCTTGGCGGCGTAGGCGGTATAGATACCGCTCACTCCCGGATCGAATCCACAGCCGAGGATAGCTGTCAGACCAGCTTCTTTGAAACGTTCATGATAAGCCCATTGCCAACTGTATTCAAAATGAGCTTCATCTTTGGGTTCGTAGTTGGCAGTGTCCAGATAGTTAACTCC
>OGXB01001797.1_pt1 | contig 9636 bp, 9 predicted proteins | sample 1576161 | NCBI WGS metagenome assembly OGXB01 (sample SAMEA3541474, study PRJEB24748) | human gut metagenome | biome: human gut; feature: human-associated habitat; material: faeces | place: China | collected 2012
TATGATTTAAAGTCAAACAAAGATACGCGTCCGGTGGAAGGACAAATTGATGATCTGTTAGGAGAGATTCATAAAGAGACAGACAAAGGCAATAAAGTACTTGTCACAACACTGACCAAGCGAATGGCGGAAGAATTAACTGATTATATGCGTGAAGTTGGTATCCGGGTAAAATATCTACATTCAGATATTGATACATTAGAGCGAATTGAGATCGTGAGAGATTTGAGAATGGGAGTTTTTGATGTATTGGTTGGAATCAACTTGTTAAGAGAAGGCCTGGATATTCCAGAGATTACATTGGTTGCAATTCTTGATGCAGATAAAGAGGGATTCTTGCGTTCTGAGACATCTCTTGTGCAGACGATCGGGCGTGCAGCACGTAACAGTGAAGGACATGTTATTATGTATGCAGATCATATGACAGATTCCATGCATGCAGCGATCACGGAGACAGAACGAAGACGTGAGATTCAGGATGAATATAACAAAGAGCATGGAATTACGCCACAGACGATCAAGAAAGATATCAGAGATCTGATCAAGATATCTGATGAACATGAAGAGGAAACAGGTGGATATGAAAAAGATATGGAATCCATGTCTAAGAAAGAATTAAAAGAAGTGATCGAGCGGTTAAGTAAGAAGATGAATCAGGCAGCAGCAGAATTAAACTTCGAATTGGCTGCACAGCTTAGAGATGAATTAAAAGAATTCAAGATCGCATATCAGGAATATGACGATTAAAAGAAGAAATACTAAAACTGATGATAGATTAGAATTAGGAGCTTATCAATGAAGAAAGAGATGATCCGCATCAAAGGTGCGAGAGAAAATAACTTAAAGAATATAGATCTGGAAGTGCCGAGAAACCAGTTTGTTGTATTTACAGGGCTGAGTGGTTCTGGAAAATCTTCTCTGGCATTTGATACGATTTATGCAGAAGGACAGAGAAGATACATGGAATCTTTATCTTCTTATGCAAGACAGTTCTTGGGACAGATGGAGAAACCGGATGTAGACAGCATTGAGGGATTATCTCCTGCGATTTCTATTGATCAAAAGTCAACAAACAGAAACCCAAGATCTACAGTAGGAACTGTGACAGAGATTTATGATTATTTTCGATTACTGTACGCAAGAGTCGGAATCCCACATTGTCCAAAGTGTGGGAAACCGATCAGTAAGCAGACCGTAGATCAGATGGTAGATCGTCTGATGCAGTTAGAAGAACGTACAAGGATTCAGCTTCTGGCACCGATCGTTCGTGGAAGAAAAGGAGAACATGCAAAGGTTTTCCAGAATGCGAAGAAAAGTGGATATGTTCGTGTCAGAGTCGATGGCAATGTTTATGATCTGTCAGAGGACATTCCAATGGAGAAGAATAAGAAACATAACATTGAGATCGTGGTGGATCGTTTAGTGGTCAAACCTGGGATTGAAAAACGATTAACAGATTCTATTGAGACAACCTTAAATCTAGCCGATGGATTGATGATGGTTGATGTGATCGGTGGAGAAACCTTGAATTTCAGCCAGAGTTTTTCCTGCCCTGACTGTGATATCAGTATTGATGAAGTAGAGCCAAGAAGCTTTTCTTTCAATAATCCATTTGGAGCTTGTCCGGTATGCCATGGACTTGGATATAAGATGGAATTTGATGTGGATTTAATGATCCCTGACCAAAAGTTAAGTATTGCAGAAGGGGCGATCCAGGTCTTTGGATGGCAATCATCAACGGATAAGAAGAGTTATACAAGAGCAATCTTAGATGCGCTAGCAAGGGAATATCATTTTGATCTGGAAACACCATTTAAAGATTATCCACAGGAAGTCAAAGATGTTTTATTGTATGGAACTGGTGGCAGAGAAGTCAAAGTCTATTATAAAGGGCAGAGAGGCGAAGGTGTCTATGATGTGGCATTTGAAGGGATCATCAAGAATGTTGGAAGAAGATATCGAGAGGCATCTCAGAATATGAAAGCAGAATACGAGACATTTATGACGATCACACCTTGCGATGAATGTCATGGACAGCGATTAAAGCAGGAATCACTGGCGGTAACGGTTGCAGATAAGAATATTGCCGAGATGTGTGATATGTCAGTCGGGGAAATGGTTTCATTTTTAGAGACGATGGAATTGAGTGAACGCCAGAAACTGATCGGAGAACAGGTTTTAAAAGAGATCAAAGCAAGGATTGGATTCTTAAATGATGTGGGGCTGGATTATCTGACATTATCAAGAGCTACTGGAACATTATCTGGTGGAGAAGCGCAGCGAATCCGTCTGGCAACACAGATCGGTTCTGGATTAGTTGGAGTAGCTTATATCTTAGATGAGCCAAGTATCGGACTTCACCAGAGAGATAATGACAAACTGATTCGTACACTTAAGAATCTAAGGGATTTAGGAAATACACTGATCGTTGTAGAACATGATGAAGATACGATGCTGGCAGCAGATTATATTGTAGATATCGGACCGAAAGCAGGAGAATATGGTGGAGAAGTTGTTGCAACGGGAACTGCAAAACAGATCATGAAGAATAAGAAATCTATCACAGGAGCTTATTTAAGCGGAAAGATTAAGATTCCAGTACCACAAGTCAGAAGAAAACCATCAGGATTCCTAAAAGTAGTCGGGGCACAGGAGAATAATTTAAAGAATATTGATGTAGAAATCCCACTTGGAATTTTCACTTGTGTAACAGGAGTTTCTGGATCAGGAAAGAGTTCTTTAGTCAATCAGATTTTATACAAACGTCTGGCAAAAGAACTAAACAGAGCTAAGACGAAACCAGGACTACACAAAGACATCGAAGGATTTGACCAATTAGATAAGATCATAGCGATCGACCAGTCACCGATCGGAAGAACACCAAGATCCAATCCTGCAACTTACACAGGAGTCTTTGATCAGATCAGAGATCTGTTTGCGATGACAAAAGATGCAAAAGCAAAAGGATACAATAAAGGACGATTCAGTTTCAACAAGAAAGGCGGGCGATGCGAAGCCTGTGCAGGAGATGGGATCATCAAGATTGAGATGCACTTTTTACCAGATGTGTATGTCCCTTGTGAAGTATGTCATGGAAAACGATACAATAGAGAAACACTTGAAGTTAAATACAAGGGAAAGAGTATTTATGATGTTCTGAATATGACAGTGGAAGAAGCATGTGATTTCTTCTCTAATATTCCATCGATCAGCCGTAAGATGGAGACATTAAGAGATGTTGGATTAGGATACATTCGATTAGGGCAGCCATCCACAGAATTATCAGGGGGAGAAGCACAGAGGATCAAACTGGCAGCAGAATTAAGCAAACGAAGTACAGGAAAGACCATCTATATCCTGGATGAGCCAACGACAGGACTTCATTTTGCAGATGTTCACAAACTGGTGGATATCCTTGCAAGACTGACAGAAGGTGGTAATACTGTGATCGTGATCGAGCATAATCTGGAAGTGATCAAGACTGCGGATTATATTATCGATATGGGACCAGAAGGTGGATCAGGCGGTGGAACAGTTGTTGCAACAGGGACACCAGAAGAGATCTGTGAGGTTGAGGAATCTTATACTGGGCAGTATTTGAAAGGGATACTTAATCGATAAAAAATGATATCATGAGAGTAACAAACCGGAATTTGTGGAGGAGGAATTCTGTAATGAAATTTTTTGAAAATACCCGTAAGCCACAAGGCTTCGGCGGAAAATTGATGACGAAGATGATGAACAGCGGTCACGCCAAATTATCGCAATGGGGATTCTCAAATATCTCCGCGAAGTCTGATGCTGAAGTTCTGGACGTCGGCTGTGGCGGCGGAGCAAATATTGCGGTCTGGCTTGATAGATGTAGAAATGGCCACGTGACAGGAATGGATTATTCTGAGGTTAGTGTGGCAGAATCTCAAAAATTGAACGCCCTCGCCATTAAACAAGGGAAATGTAATGTAGTTCAAGGAGATGTATCTGCTATACCCTTTTCTGACGCGACTTTTGATTATGTTTCTGCCTTCGAAACAGTTTACTTTTGGCCAGGATTAGTAAAATGCTTTTCCGAGGTCAACCGTGTGCTGAAAAGCGAAGGCATATTCCTGATTTGTAACGAGAGTGACGGAACGAATGCCGCAGATGAAAAATGGACAAAGATGATCAATGGTATGAAGATTTACACATCTAAACAACTTGTTGCCGCTTTGAAAGAAGCGGGTTTTACAGAGATCAAAACGTATTCAAATGCAAAAAATCATTGGATAAGTATTGTTGCAACGAAATAGCCAAATTCCAGTTTGTCAATTACAGGTGACATTGAAAGAGTCAGCCCATTCAAGGTGCTGGCTCTTTCAAAAATTCCATTCTAATAAATTGCATGATAACTTAGAGTAAAAATGAATACCCATTAGCCGGAAATGAATAGAAAATGAATAAAAGTGTGGTGTTTCGTATAATTATGAGTTAGTATGCATCAGACACACTTTTGTAAAAAGGGAGTAATATAAAAGGAAGAGTACGAAAATGAAATTTGTAATACAACGCGTGACAGAAGCTAAATGCGAAATTGACCAGAAGATCACTGGACAGATTGATCTTGGTTTTTGTGTACTGATCGGGGTTGCAGAAACGGATACAGAAGCAACGGCAGATAAAATGATCCGTAAGTTGCTTGGGATGCGCATTTTTGCTGATGAATCAGGAAAAACTAACCTTGCATTAAAGGATGTAAACGGTTCTTTACTTTTGATATCACAATTTACACTATATGCAAACTGTCGTAAAGGAAATCGTCCGTCCTTTACCGATGCCGGTAATCCAGAACTTGCCAATCGTCTGTATGAATATATTATTACAGAATGCCGCAAACAGATTACAAATGTTCAAACTGGAATCTTTGGAGCGGACATGAAAATTTAACTAAACAATGATGGACCGTTTACAATCATATTAGATTCGGAAGATCTTGCCTGAAATTCTCTGTTGTAGTGGAGTAATTCTTCGAGACGTACGCGGAGAACGTGTAGTGGCTCCTTACTTGGAACTATTCGCAAAACACAAGTTTTACGAATAGTTATATCAATTTGATAACAGACTTACGGCGTATAACGCCTTTGAACGAAATAAATAACATAAAACACCCTGGAACGAAACATGTCCAGGGTGTCTATTTTTTTTTAATTAACTAATTATTTTAAATTTTATTTATGCTTATTTTCATCCATTTTCTGTCTGAAATCAAGAATTATATCTACACATTGTTCCGGTGAAATCTTACTTGTATTTAATGTCAGATCGTAACTGCGAGAATCTCCCCATTTCTTGCACGTGTAGTAATTATAATAGCTTGCACGCTGCTTATCCGTTTTCTGTATCAAATCTTTTGCTTTATTTTCCGTAATATCATTGCGTTTGCTTACCCATTTGATGCGATCCTCAAGTTCAGCATGTACAAAAATATTCAAACAATCTGGATTTGAAGCAAGTGCATAGTCAGCACATCGACCCACAATAACACAGGATTCATTCTCTGCAATCTTTTTAATCGTGTCAAATTGAGCTAAAAAAACTTTGTGGTTCAGCGGCATATCAAGAAATGGTGCCGAAGAATAATTACCTCCGGAATATGTATCCATTACTAATGAATATAAGAAGCTGCTGGTCGGTTTCTCATCATGATTTACAAATATATCTTCACAAAATCCAGAATCTTTCGCAGCCTGTGCCAGTAGTTCCTTGTCGTAGAGTTTTATCTGAAGACGATCGGCGAGAAGCTTTCCTACTTCATAGCCTGCACTTCCAAATTCTCTTCCAATCGTGTAAATTTTATTGCCCATATTAAAATCCTCCAATCCATTGAATTGATATATCTATTATACATCAATTATGTATTCGATTTCAATAAACAAAGCAATTTTTCAAAATATTCAGGCAATGGTGCAGAATATTCCATATATTCGCCGGTTTTTGGATGAATAAAACCAATCGTTTTTGCATGCAGACATTGTCCCTGCAGATGCTTAAATGGCGAACGACCGCTGGAATACAAAGTATCTCCAAGAAGTGGGTGTCCGATGCTTGCCATATGAACACGAATTTGGTGTGTTCTTCCTGTTTCAAGCTTAAATTGCATATAGGTGTAATTTTTGAAACGTTCTAAGACCTTATAATGCGTGATTGCCGGCTTTCCGTTTTTCTCGTTGATAGCCATCTTTTTACGTTCAATCGGATGTCTGCCTATAGCGCCTTCAACAGTACCTGAATCTTCCTTGACATTACCACACACAATTCCAACATAGATACGATTGACGGAATGTTCCTTAATTTGCTGCGCAATGTTTACATGCGCTTCATCATTTTTGCAAACAATAAGAGAACCGGTGGTATCCATGTCAATACGATGTACGATTCCCGGTCGAATTTCACCATTAATCCCACTTAAAGTATCCTTACAATGATACATGATCGCATTAACAAGAGTTCCGGAGTAATGTCCGGCAGAAGGATGTACGACCATTCCTTTCGGTTTATTTACAATTAATACATCATCATCTTCATAGAGTATGTCAAGCGGAATATTTTCCGGTTCAATTGTCGTCTCAACCGCATCCGGAATTTCAACAGTCACAATGTCATCTATTTTTACGCAATAACTTGCTTTCTGAGGTGTCTCGTTAACGGAAACCTGTTTGCTTTTGATCAGTTTCTGAAAAAAAGCTCTTGAAAACTCTGGATAAATAATACTTAAAAATTTATCCAGACGCTCTCCCTCCCGCTCTGCTTCTACTTCAAATGATTCCATTTTCATAAATTTTTACTCCTTTGATTTCTTAGAAGAAAAAAATACGGCATAATCTTCTTCTTTGTAGTAAAAGAAAATTACAAGAATCAGTGCAATTGCGGATAATGTAACATAGATATCTGCAACATTAAAAATCGGGAAATTAATCAGACTAAAATAAAAGAAATCAATTACATAATGATGAATCATTCGATCAATCAAATTTCCGATTGCCCCAGCAAAGAATCCCATCAAAATAACATTAAGCGGTAGAAAGTGACGATTCCACGGAATTCTTTGATATAAGATTGCAATCAGGATCAGAACAATAATGGTAAGTACGATGAAAAAAGCCATCTTGCAATTCAAAAAAGCCTGTGGATGTGTATCAAAATATGTAATGTGAAAGATCTTATGAATGAATGAAATAGGATCAAAGCTAAAAGCCGCACTCTGATTCTCCAGATATTTTAATTCAAAAACACCGTCAATGATTACAAATCCGGGTTTATTCTTAAGTCCGGTTGCTGCCATAAACTTCGTAATCTGATCAAACAGAATCAACAGAATCGAAACTACTGCACTTTTTAACATAATTGACTTATTCTTTTTTTGTTCCATAAGTAGTATTCTCCATTTTCCTTATTTATATAACCTTCAAATATAAAGATGAAAACATACGCGAAGTTTTCCCTTTTTACTTAACGAGTTATTGGTTTCAAAAACAAAACGTCCCTGTCCACGAACAGAAACAATTGCCTCATTTTCACATGACTGATTGCAATTTGTAATGCTTTTTCCATTAATAAATACTTTTTCAGAAGCAAGACACTCTGCTGCTTCCGATCTTGATATATGATATGCCTTGGCGATAATACAATCAATTCGGTTGGATGCAATTATTTCATGAACATCACGAAAAGACGGCTGAACTTGTAGTTCACGAACCTGATCAAATACCGTGATTGATACAGCGGTATGACGGATCTGCTTGAGATTATTCAAAATAAATGGATAAATCGTATCCTCACAAAAGACAAAATATTCATTGTCACGACAAAGCAGATCACCAACCCGACTCCGTTCAATTCCAAGATTCATTAATGCTCCAAGCAGATCCCGATGTGTTAATTTTTCCGCATACTTGGGATACTGCGGGATTAATTTTAAACAAACGATCGGATAATCCCATTCATAACAAAGAGCATCAGGGATAAATGCAACCATCTGACGCTCCGAACCATCATATCCGCCAAAGAGTTGACTCTTCGTATAAAACTCTTTCGATGCGGTATGATAAATATTTTGTTCATTTAAATTTAAAAAATCGCTAAAGAGAACAATCCCTTTCTGATCTGCCTGTCTTGATAAATCAACAAGGCGCTTTTTACATAATTCCTGTTCGTTCATATTGTATTATACTGTAAATCCTGGGAGATCAAATGAATCCATCAAATTCTGGATATCTCCGGAAATATCAACTCCGTTTGGTGTCGCAAGGAAAATATAATTAGAAATTTTCTGAAGATTTCCGTGCATGGCAAAGGTTGCTCCGGAGGTAAAATCGATAATGCGCTGCGCAATCTCAACATTTAATCCCTCCATATTGATTACAACTGTACGACCATTTAATAATGTCTCGGTAATCTCCAATTCATCCTCAATCGCATTTGGTTTAATTACACATACTTCCATGCCTTGCTGCCCCTGTTTCTTATTCTTTGTGATCGGCGTAATCTTGTTAACGTTCTTCTGACGTCTCTCTGACATATCAAAATTTGTTTCACTACGCTTCGCTTGCTGCTCTTCTTTCCGTTCCTTACGGGACGGCTTCTTTTCTTTTACTTCCTCTTCTTCGTAATCATCTTCAAATTCATAATCATCGTTATCGAATTCATAATCATCTTCGTTTAATCGCATAACATCGAGTAATTTATCCATAAAACCCATTTGTTTCGTTACCTGCCTTATTATATATTATAGTTTCTCTCTCCGAAAATGCCCGTTCCGACACGAACCATCGTAGCACCTTCTTCAATTGCGACCATGTAATCTCCGGTCATACCCATGGACAGGACATCCATATCTACATTATCTATGTTTTGCTCAGCGATGTCAACCGATAATTGGCGGATTCCTCGGAAATACATACGGTTGTCCTCAGGATTCTCTACATACGGTGCAATCGTCATAAGCCCACAGATATGTACATGTGGAAGTGCTGCTATCTGGCGAACCAATTCGTAGGTTTCTTCTTTATGGATACCAAATTTACTTTCTTCTTCGGCAATATTAACCTCGACAAGGATATCAACAGTTACATCTTTTTTCTCAGCCTGCTTTTCAATTTCTTTTGCAAGATGTAAGCTATCTACGGAATGAATCAATGTCGTATGACCGACAATGTATTTTACTTTGTTGGTTTGAAGATGTCCGATCATATGCCAGCGAATATCAGATGGTAATTGCTCCATTTTATCGCACATTTCCTGAACCTTATTTTCACCAAAATCCCGGATTCCCTGATTGTAAATCGTAGAAAGCATTTCTACAGGTTTTGTCTTGCTGACCGCAATAAGTGTTACCTCATCTCTGCTTCTTCCAGCTTTCCTGCACGCAGCGTCTACATTATCTTCAACTTTTTTTAAATTTTCACATAACATTGTTTCCATTTTACATCTCTCCCATTCATTTATTGAATCACTAACTGATTTTCTTTCACTTTGGATCCGTCCAGTGCAATATGGTCATATAATGCGATTCCATAATCAGTTTTCGGATCAACAATCGAATAGTTATCATTTTGTGACAAAATACTTATTTGCTTAAATCCAGCATAACCCTTATTAATATTA
>OGXB01001821.1_pt1 | contig 9502 bp, 9 predicted proteins | sample 1576161 | NCBI WGS metagenome assembly OGXB01 (sample SAMEA3541474, study PRJEB24748) | human gut metagenome | biome: human gut; feature: human-associated habitat; material: faeces | place: China | collected 2012
CGCGTTGTCGAACGCGAGAGCGCCTTCGAACGCTTCGAGCAGGTCGGCTGTGCTGGAGAACAGGAAGAACGTCGGTTCGCCCAGCAGAAACGCCAGTTCGTCTCGCTCCGCGCACGAAAGGTCGTCGTCCACGGCGACGATCCATCCTTTTTCGCTCTCGACCAGCGGCAGCGCGGCGAACCGATCCGCCGCGGCGAACGGCATGCGATCCATCAGCTCCAGAAGCACGAGGTCGGGCTGTGCGCGCACGTACATCGACTGCTGCTGCAAGGCGTAAGCCTGCGTGAGGTGCCTCTCTTCGACCAATCCCTGCCTCAGCAGCTCCTGCCCCAACCGCACGCCGCGCGCACGCGCCGATCCCACGGCGTCTTCCAGATGCCCTGGCTCCACGAAACCCCTCTCCAGCAGCTCGTCGCCCAGAAGGCGCCGATAGCGTTCGAGCACCGAAGCGGGGAGAAATTCGTGGTCGGTCTTGTTCCATGCGGGACCTTCCTGCGCAGACGTCGCATTCGAGGTTTGCGCGTCGTCTCCGTCCGTTGCAGGCTTTCCTTCGCCCTCCTCCTCTGCCGCGTTGCCCCGATGCTCGACGACCGGCGCGGCGGCCGCCTTGGCCTCTCGTCCGCGCAGCAGCACGTAGGCGATCTTCTGCCGCCATGCGCGAAACGTCGCGCACATGTTGATGAGGTTGCCCCATAGAAGCCTGAGCGGAAACAGCGGCGGCAGCAGGATGGAGAACGCCATCGTCTTCCAGCCGTACACGTTCGCTAGCGCGCGTCCGCGAAGCACCTGCCGTTCCACCATCATGAACAGCAGAAACACGCACATCCACCACGAAGGGCTGTGCAAGGGGTACATGACGGGCAGCTCCAGCTGCGGCGCGAACGTCTGCACGAGGAAGTACGCGAGCACGGCGTAGCCCGGCAGCAGCACGAAGTTCGCGAACTTCGCCTTGAGGTCCTTGTACAGAAACGTGCGCTCGGCGAACGTAAGCTCGCTTTTGCCGAACACATCGGCCATGCTCGCGCTCTGCATCGTGATGCCGTACACCCATCGCGCCTTCTGCCGCACCGCCGCCTTGAACGTCGACGGGAACAGCGAGCGCGTGGCGATGTAGTCCCACACGGTGCGCCCGCGCGCGTCGACGCGCGGCACCTTCTCAAGCACGTAGTGCACGCGGAAGCCGCGCATGCGCAAGGTGAGCGACAGCTTGTAATCCTCGGTCAGGCTGTTGCGCGGCAGCAGTTCCTCGTCGCGAAACGCGTCGAGGACGCGCCGGCCGATGGCGAAGCCCGTGCCCGCCGAAGGAACGAAGCCCAGCTCGTCGCGCATGACCATGGTGCGGAAGTGGTGCTCGGCGAACTCGTCGGCGTAGGTGGACGAGGTCAGCGTCTTGAAGAACAGCCGCAGCCGCGGCATGCGCTGCAGCGGGAACACGGGGAACTGGAGGGCGTCGTAGTCGTCGATCAGGTAGTTCGTCATCTTGAACTCGTTGGGGTGCACCACGTCCTCCGCGTCATGGATGGTGACGCTCGCGAAGCGCACGTCGCGCTCGGCCTCGTATTCCCGGATGGCCCGCACGGTATGGTTGATGTTGGCGGCCTTCGACGTGGGTCCGGGATCGTCTCCCACCACGCACACCACGGTGCCTCCATGGCGCGCCTCGAGCGCGCGAGCCACGGCCACGGTAGCCGCATCGTTGGGGTAGACGCCCAAAAACACCCGGTACAGCGAGCGCGGGTACTGCGCGGAGGCCACGAGGTTGTCCACCACTTCGCCCAACACGGCGTCCTCGTGCCAGGCGGCGATGACCACGGCCAGCATCTTCGGCGGCTTCTCGTTGATGAGCGACAGCTTCACGCGCTTCTTGCCCGTGCCGCGAAACAGCGCGAACACGTCCCACAGCACGTCGTCCGCGCCGAACACGATGAACGCGAGCGCAACGAAGAAGCCGATCCAATAGACGACCTGCTCGTCCATGCCCGCTTCCGCCTCCTTTCCTCGCCTCAGCTCATCTGCCAGCTTGCCCGCGTGAAAACGCCATCGTTGCAGTTCGTCCTCGGTCGATCTCCGAAGCGAGGCAGACGGCAAGCCCGCGCTACGATGCCGAGAAGCATCCGCGAGGAAGGAGCAGGTCATGGCCGGTAGGAAAGGCGCAATCGCGTTCGGTCTCGTGTACATCCCGGTGGAGCTGTTCACGGCGACGCAGGATGACGCCGTACGGTTCAACCAACTTGCCAAAGATAGCATGAAGCGCGTGCGATACGTGAAGACGTGCCCTGACTGTAAACGAGAGCTGAAACCGGAAGACATCGTGAAAGGCTACCAGTACGAGAAGGGCAAGTACGTAGTGGTGGACGACGAGGAGCTGGACGCCATCAAGACCGATGCCGATCGTGCTATGAAGATCGTGCAGTTCTCCGACATCGACGAGGTGCCGCCTCTCTACTTCGAGAAGCCCTACCAGGTGGTGGCCCAGGCCGGCGGCGAGAAGGCGCTCGAGCTGCTGCGCCGCGCCATGCACGACGAGCAGAAGGTAGCCGTTGCAAAAACGGTGATGGGAAACAAGGAGACGCTGCTCGCCTTGATCCCCACAGATGACGGCATACTAATCGAGACCATGTTTTTTGCGGACGAAATTAAGGATAAGCCCAAAGATGTGCCGCGCCCCGATGTGAGCGAGGCGGAGTTGTCGATGGCAAAGCAGTTGATCGGCACGATGGTAAAACAATTTGATCCTGCCACGTACAAGGATGAGTATCAGGAGCGGCTAAAAGCGCTGATCGAACAGAAAATTGCAGGAAAAGAAATTGTCGCCCCAGCCCCCGAAAACGAGGGTAACATTATCAGCCTAGAGGAGGCGTTACTAGCCTCCCTCAACCAAAACAAGCCCAAAAAGCCGCGCAAGAGCAGGGGCGCGTGATGGGTTTGTTTGAGCAAAAAAATATCCGCCCCATGCTGATAGGGGCGGACGGTGAACCATTTGACAGTCCTGATTATATCTATGAGCTAAAGCTCGACGGGGAGAGATGTATCGCCTATCTCGACCCCAAAGAGGGGACGGAACTGCGTAACAAGCGCAATGTAAAAATGCTCCCAAAAGTGCCGGAACTGGGTGATTTGCATAAGCAGGCCAAAAAACGCTGCATCTTGGACGGAGAGTTGTTGATCCTCAAAGACGGCAAGCCGAATTTTGCCGAAATCCAGCGGCGCAGCCTCATGAGCAACCAGTTTAAGATACGGCTGGCGGCGCGTCAGTTCCCAGCGACCTTTGTCGCGTTTGACTGCCTCTATCTTGATGGGGAGGATATAACAATCCGCAAACTCACTGATCGCAAAGACGCTTTGCATAATACAGTCAATGAGGGCGGCAGAATGGCGCTTTCCCGCGTCGTGGAGGGGCGAGGCATAGATTTTTACCGTCTCGCGGAAAAACATGATTTAGAGGGCATCGTAGCCAAACGCAAGGATAGTATCTACATCCAGGATAAACGCACAAAAGACTGGATTAAAATAAAAAATTTGAAAGATGATGATTTTGTGGTTTGCGGCTATATCCACAAAGATAATCACATGACCAGTATCATTTTGGGTCAGTACCAGGATGGAGAGCTAATCTACAAGGGTCATGTGACGCTTGGTGTAGGAGGTAAGCCCTTCGCACGGATCGCGGAGCAGCGAGAATTAAGCGTGCCACCTTTCCCGGTGCCGGCCGGAAATGAAAACGCTATTTGGATACGCCCCGAACTGGTCTGCACAGTCAAATTTATGGAACGGACGGCGAGCGGAGGAATGAGACAGCCAGTGTTTAAGGGCCTGCGAGATGACAAAAAAGCGGAAGAATGCCGGGTATCGGAGTGATACCCGGCATTGCTATTTAGTTTGGGTGGGCTTCGCCAAAATATTTCATAAGAGCATTTTGTAGTTCGCCCGAGTAATTAACGCCAGCTTCGTCTGCTTGCGCAGCCATCCACGCAGGAATGGTAACTGTCTTTTTTACCGCGCGATTGTTGAGCTTTGCACGGATTGGCGGCATGCATACATCAATCATAGCGGGGATGTCATCATCCCCTAATTCAATATTTTTTAGGGATGATGGGGCAGGAATTGGTTCCCCGTCCTGCTCCATACCCCATAGGTGGAGGCCGAGTGCTTCCCGCGCGTTTTTTAGCGCCTCATCCTCCGTATCGGCACAAGGAAGGCATCCAGGAAGATCGGGAAATGAAATCGAAATACCATCATCGGCAAAGTGAAGCACTGCGATAAACCGGTAACTGTCTTTATAGATTTTTGACATTATTGTCACTCCTCATTTATTTAGGGTGCGAGACGAGGGAAAGATCATGGTAGTTTAATCCCCGCCTGCACCTCAATGCTTTTAAGTGTTTTTATCGGTATATCTTTTTTGGGGTGGGTTATGGTAACACGGCCCTTTTTAACAGGGTGTTTAAACTGGTGATGATCTCCGGTACATCCAACTTCGTACCAACCGTCTGCTTTCAAAATTTTTATAATCTCGCGCGAACTATATCCCTTCACCGATCTCCACCCCCTTTCTTACAACGATATTATAACACGTATAATAACACGTGTCAACAGAAATATAAAAAATTCGGGCATCTGGACGACACCCGGAACTTATTATTTTTTGAGAATATCATATTCTTGTCTCCACCAATAATCCTTAATATCATCGCAAACATTGGGGTCATCCAATACCATATGCAACGCTCTTTCTTTAATGACTATTTTATGCAAATTTGTGATTTTGCGTGGACGGTCCCAATCCTTAGGATTAGACGATTTGTTATCGTTGGAAATGTCCCATATAAATTCATATTGAGGCCAAGCAATCATCCCACGCCAGTATGATTTATCGGTTTCACACAATACCTGCATACGGAAATAATTGTCATGGCGCTCTCTTCTGCCTTTCAGCAAAAACAGTTTACCATCGATTTCGAGAGTTAAGTTGTTATCAATATAGTACATCGTTGACCTTTCGTGCTCTTCTAAATCATCTACAATTCCTATATGTCCTTTTTCGATAATATTAAAAGGGTTTTCCCAATCACATTCATAAAGAGATTCTGGTTGATCTTCTACATTCAAAACTTTCCACTCTATCAAATAAATCGACACATTTACCGTTTTGAGATTCGATTCTGTTATTTTTTTGCTCGGCGCTGCTTCTGATGGACAAATTGCGATTGTTTTGCATCGCCCTTCCTGCATCTTTACTGTTTGCGGGTCTCTCAAAAATACGAATTCTTTATTGTCAATAAAAACATGCCCGCTATTTTCACGATGCCTTTTTACATATTCACTGTATTTTTGCAATTCTTTGTCTCCTTTATGTTTTTACTTATTTTATCACAAAGTTGTATATTTGATTCAAGAAAATGTTACCAGTGCATTATCAATTATCTATGTGAAAGAATAGATACATGGACATTTTTGATTTGCAAAACCTATCTCCAATGCTGCCGGGAGCGAGCGGGGAACCGTTTGACGATCCAGCATACATTTATGACCTAACGCCTCCAGGAGTGCCTTGTATAGCCTATATCGAGCTGTTTATAGGCGCATCTGTCCGAGACATGGCCGGAAATCGTATGCAGGCGATTTACCCGGAACTGTCAAAGCTAAACATGTACACGCAATGGCGTTGTATATTAGACGGTTACGTATACAGCGATACCGGTAAGCCCGGAACCTATTATTTTACTGCTACGGATATCATCTATTATGGTCACGAAATGATAAACAACGTACCTCTTATAGATCGCAAAAAAATCCTATCAATGAACGTAAGAGGAAATGATTTACTGAGGTTATCACGATATCAAGATAAAGATGCTATACGATTTTGCGTAGATCATTCGGGAATTATCGCCAAACGCAAGGATAGCATTTACAGTCCGGGTGATGTATCGAAAGACTGGATTAGGATTAATCCATATCATGATGGGTCATATATCATATGCGGTTATACTACAGACGGCCGCAATACAAATCTTGTATTGGCAAAGGTTAAAAATGGGGCGCTGGTATATAAGGGTATAGCTGAAATTGCGAATATGGAATCAATGGAATTAATTAAAAGTCATAAAATTTATAAGTCATCACTATTCGCACTGCCGAAGAACATTTCCGCCGTTTGGATCAAACCTGACATGGTGTGCGAGGTTGATGTGGTTGGAAATCTCCACATCAAGTTCATAAAATTGCGCCCCGATAAAAATGCATGGGATTGTACGGGTGAATTTTGACTTGCATTCTGACTTGCATAAATTCGAAAAAAATCGAAATAATTCGCATTAAATCGGTATTTGATAAAAATAAAAACCACGTAGAAAAGGTCGTTGACCTTATAACTACGTGGTTTTTTAGTATTTATATTATTGTTGTATCGTTTTATTGCGCCCGCGTGGGGTGCGACAGCAAAAGTTTATAAAATAATATGCAAAAAGAAATAGAATATATCAAAACTCGTCTCAGATCATTTTTTTGATGCCTTTCATGAACAAAATTGTTCCATTTAATACTTATAGATGCTTTTTACTGGTGCGAATCTTCTTCTGCTTTTCTGTTCGCTTTTGGTTCGCACCGCGTTGCGAAGGGCTATTTTTTTAAATAATCAATGGTTCTGTGACGTCAAAGGACGGCTTCGCCCCCACATGTTTCACCTTGGTCTTATAGTTGTTGCCGAGATAATAGAAACGCAGGCTGTCTGTTTCCGGATCGATGATCTGCTCCAGCTTATGTTCCACTTCACGGCAGATCGCTGCATCTAAATGGCATTCAAAAACAGAATTTTGGACGCGTTGGCCATAATTAACACACTGCTTGGCAACCTTCCGGAGCCGCTTCTTTCCGGCGGTTGTTTCTGTATTAACATCATAGGTGATCAGCACAAGCATAAAGTATCTCCTTCGCATTGGGATCGTTGAAGCGATAACCGCAGCCGGCCCTGTTGCTGGATTCATCGTGGAGATGCCGCTTATTTCCATAGAAACGGCGGGTACCCGTCGGTATCGCCGCGCAGATAACGCGCGAATAGCATCGCCTGCGCATAAGGCACCAAGCCCCAGGCTATCTTTTCTCCTAGGAAAGGGTGCACGATGGTTTCCTGCTTTTTGCTCTGCCAGGCAGTTAAAATCGTCTTTCGAGTCTCGTCATCCATCAGCACAGCGCCGTTTTCTTTTTGATGGAATCCCTCTGGCTTTACCATGCGGCGGTTGATAAGCGTGAGGACAAGGCGATCCGCCATGACACCGCGCAACTCCTCCATCAAATCGAGAGCGAGCGACGTGCGGCCGGGCCGGTCACGGTGCAAAAAGCCGACGTATGCATCAAGCCCGACTGCCTCCAGAGCGGAAGTGGAATCATGCGCAAGCAATGTATAAACAAAAGAAAGCATTGCATTCACATTGTCGAGAGGTGGGCGGCGGTTTCTGCCGGCAAACCTGAACGCCTCCTTTTGCTGAAGGATCAGGTCATCCAATACAGAGAAATACCGAGCGGCTGCCTCGCCCTCCACACCCCGCATTTCCTCCAGCGTGGAAGCAGATTCCAAGCGCCCGATGGACTCTGCCAGAAAGGCAGAGGATTGCTTGAGTTTCTCCACATCAAGCCGCAGGGCGTAGTCACGCGCTGCCCGTTCGAGGATCCAGCGGCTGTTGTGAACCTTGGCGAGCAAAAAGTTCCGCGCAAGATCCGCACTGGCCGATTCGCTGTCCGATAGGCGGTATTGCGTTTTACGCAGAAGCACATTCCCTTGCTCTTCGCCCACGATCCGAGCGAGAAATTTTCCATTTTGCGTTAAAAAACTTAGCGCGATTTTCCTCTTTGCGCAGGCTCCCATCAGCGCAGGGCTTGCGCCCGTGTAGCCGAAGGCGATGATACTCTCCAAATTATGGAGGGGAATCCGCCGAAGCTCCACATCTTTTTTGAGGATTACGACGTTTTCCCCATCCAGAGCCAAATAGGTATCCGGCGTGGTGACAAACAGGGTGTTAGAAAGCTGTTTCACAGCGTTGCCCCTTCCTTTTGAGATGGCTCTTCGTGCAAAGCAGCCTGGAGATATGCCTGAACGGACTGCTTCTGGCAGAGCTTTGGCAGGCACAGGCCGTTCAGCGAACAGGCCCGGCAGCTCTTTGTGGGCTTCACGCGCGGTGTGTATTGCCTGCGGTAATCGTCATGCATTTCCCGCAGCATAGCACGGACTTTCTGGCGAAGCTCCTCCTCCAGCAACACCTTGCTGCGGCGGTTGGGCTCACCGTAATAGAGATAGGCCTCTGGAATATCGCAGCAGAGCATCTCCTCCAGGCACATAGCCTGGCAACAGAGCTGTAGCCGATCCGCATCGGTTTCTTTGGGGCTGCCGCGTTTGTACTCCACAGGAATGGGAATCCACTTACCTCCCCGGCCAAAAATTGGAACACCATCCGGCGAAGCGTGTAGCTCCACCACATCGCATACGCCATTGACGCCGAGCGTGCGGGATTGAACCGCCATGCCGCGGGAGATTAGCACAGTTCCCCGCTTTTCAGTGAAAAAGGCGTCGTGTGCATTCTCGTGTAAGATATGCCCTTCCACCGTGCGCAGATTTTCCTGCCACTGCTGTTCAATATGGATCAGCGCCCATTGCCTTCGGCAGAAGGCAAAATGCTGGAGCCCCGAGATGGCGAGAAAGTCTTCTTCATGATACATTGTTAAATCATCCGCTCACAGGTAACGCCCGCGGGCAGAGAAGCCGTGTCTACCTGTACGTTATACTCGTGATAACCTCTCGGCGGGCAGGAAAAATCCTTATTTTTGACGGTTACGGTTTCAAACAGCTTGTAGGCTGGCGCGTTGCCCAATTCGCTATCGTGCCGGAAGACGATCAGCTCCCGCACTGCCATTTTGCCGCGTGCAGCGGAGCGGTCGGTTTCAAACATATTGATGATCGCTTTCCAGAGAAGTTGAAGGTCCTCCTCGGAAAATCCGGTCACCTTGCGGGCCAGATTGGCGGATATAAAGCCTTCTGCCCGATAGAGCGCATAGGGGACAATAAATTTGCGGCCCATCTCCGTGCCTTTGCGTTCTGCATCGGCCTCTGTGGTGATGGCTACGCGAGTAATGGTGACTTCCTGCTGGACGATCGGATCAATGCTGCGGGCAAAGCCGAGCTGGACGGGGCCGCGCACTTGGCCGCAGTTGAGCGCGGCTTTGACGAAAGTGGTCATCACCGCGCCAAAGGTGCGGATATCAAAAAATTCGCGGCACATAAAATCACGAATTTTACCGTCCAGATCCGGATGATCCTTTTTATTGAGCTTCTTCTCATCCACATTGAGGGCTGTGAAAGCTTCTCGGTCACTCTTATTGAGCGGCACGTTATCTTTGATGTAGATCCGGTAGCCGGGCTGGTCTTCGCAGGCTGTCTCTACAAAGTTGCGGATTTTGCGCTTAAGACATACGTCGGTGACCAGGCCGCAGCCGGACTCTGGATCTATGC
>OGXB01001824.1_pt1 | contig 9486 bp, 8 predicted proteins | sample 1576161 | NCBI WGS metagenome assembly OGXB01 (sample SAMEA3541474, study PRJEB24748) | human gut metagenome | biome: human gut; feature: human-associated habitat; material: faeces | place: China | collected 2012
GGGGTGAACAGGGGCCATCTGGGATATCTCAACCAGGTGAGCCGCCAGGAAGACATTGCGCCGGTCCTGGAGTCCCTGTTAAATGAGCGTTACCAGCTGGAACGGCGGATGATGATACACGGGACAGCATGGCGGAGGGAAGAGACTCTTTTAAAGGATATCGCCCTCAATGAAATTGCCATTACCAGAAAGGATCCCCTGAAGGTGCTTCGCTACAGCGTCTATGTCAATGACGAGTATCTCAATGAATACGCGGCAGACGGTGTCCTGGTAGCCACGCCTACAGGCTCCACAGCCTATAATCTTTCGGCGGGAGGGCCGGTCATAGCGCCGGGGGCCAGGATGATGGTGCTGACACCTATCTGCTCCCACTCCCTCAATGCCAGGAGTATCGTGCTGGCACCGGAGGACAGGGTTAGGATCAAGGTCCTTAACAGCGGTCAGGTCGTATCCTTTGACGGGGATACGTCCATGGAATTAAAGGCAGGGGACTGTATAGACATACGGTGTTCCGAGCTGCAGACAGTGATGATAAAGGTAAAGCAGATATCATTTATGCAGAACCTCAGCAACCATCTTGGAGGAATATAGACAGCAGGATCCGCAGAACATTATAAATCAACAAGGAGGGAAGCGTCTCACATGAAGGTAGAGCGCCACAGCAAAATTGTCGAATTAATTGGAAAATATGAGATAGAGACACAGGAGGAGCTGGCTGAAAGGCTGAATGAAGCTGGTTTCAATGTGACCCAGGCAACTGTTTCCAGGGATATCCGTGAACTGAAGCTGACCAAGATGCAGTCGGAGAGCGGCAGACAGCGCTACATGGTATTGGAGAGCCCCAGGGGGACATCTGCCATCAAATATATCCGCATCCTTAAGGACGGATACATGTCCATGGACATGGCTCAGAATATCCTGGTAATCAAGACCGTATCCGGCATGGCCATGGCTGTGGCTGCTGCCCTGGACGCCATCCAGTTCCACGAAATCGTGGGCTGTATTGCAGGTGATGATACCATCATGTGTGCCATACGCAGTGTGGACGATACCATCATTGTCATGGAGAAAATCAAGAAAATGGTGGAAGACTAACGGAAAAGGGGTGTAATATGTTACTGGAACTGCATTTAAAGAACCTGGCCCTTATTGAGAAAGCGGATGTGGAATTCGGTGAGGGTCTCAATATCCTCACCGGTGAAACCGGAGCCGGCAAATCCATTATCATCGGTTCCGTAACCATGGCCCTGGGCGGCAAGGCACCGAAAGGCAGTATACGTCCCGGGGCAGACTACGCCTATATTGAGCTAGTGTTTTCCGTCACAGGGGAGGAAAAGCGGAAGGCTCTCAGGGAGCTGGATGTGGAACCCACAGAGGACGGACTGGTAATCATATCCAGAAAGCTGACTTCTGCCAGGAGCATCAGCCGTATCAACGATGAGACAGTGACCATGGCCAGACTGAGCCAGATTACCGGCCTGCTGCTGGATATACACGGGCAGCATGAGCATCAGTCCCTGCTTTACAAATCCAAGCATCTTGAAATTCTGGACGCCTATGTCAAGGCCGCGACCCAGCCTGTAAAACAGACAATTGCAGACAGGTACCGTATATACCGTTCCCTTGAAGAAAAGCTGAGGGGGTTTGATTTGGATGCTGAAAGCCGTATCCGGGAGGCTGACTTCCTCCGGTTTGAGATAGAGGAGATAGAGGCATCGGCCCTGAAGGAAGGGGAAGAGGAGGAGCTTACCTCGGTTTACCGCCGTTATTCCCATTCCAGGCGCATTGCAGAGTGTCTGGGCGCCGCCTACGAGGCAGTGGAAGGGGAATGGCTGGCAAGGGCTTTAAAAGAGGTGGAGCAGGCGTCAGAATACGATGAGAGCCTGGGCGGCGTCCGGGACCAGCTCTATGATGCGGATTCCATTCTGAGGGACGCGGGAAGAGAGATGTCATCCTATCTGGATTCTATGGAGATGGACGAGGAAACATTCAGGAAAACCGAGGAACGCCTGGACCTGATACATAACCTTCAGGCAAAATACGGGCCGACCGTGGAGACTATATTCCAGAAATTGGAACAAAAAAAGAAAAGGCTGGGAGAACTGGAAGACTATGACGCTCACAAAAAGCGTATGGAGCAGGAATTAGAAGAATGCAGGAATGGTTTGGAGAAACTCTGCACACAATTAACAGGGATACGTAAAAAGGCATCCAGGACGCTTGTAAAGAAAATCAAGCAGGGTCTGGTGGATTTGAATTTCCTGGATGTGGAATTTGACATGGAATTTGAAAAACTGGATCATTTTACCCCATCCGGATGGGACGGGGCCCAGTTCCTGATTTCAACCAATCCGGGACAGCCCATGCGTCCTCTTAAGGATGTGGCGTCAGGAGGAGAGCTTTCCAGAATCATGCTGGCCATCAAGACCGTGCTGGCGGATTCCGACGATATCCCCACCTTGATTTTTGATGAGATTGACACCGGTATCAGTGGGCGGACTGCACAGATGGTATCGGAGAAGCTGCGGATCCTCTCTAAATGCCGTCAGGTCATCTGCATCACGCACCTGCCGCAGATCGCGGCGATGGCGGACCAGCACTTCGAGATCCGCAAATCCGCGTCCGATGGACGGACGGCAACCTCCATCCGCGCCTTAGACCGCGAGGCGATGGTGGACGAGCTTGCGAGACTGCTGGGCGGCGCGGAGATCACCGAGACCGTGCGGCAGAATGCGGAGGAGATGAAGAAGCTGGCAAAGAAGCGGAAGCTGGAGGTGTGATTATAAATTAAATATAAGATTCGGATTCAGAAAAATGTCGCGTAAGGCGGCATTTTTTTGATCCCCAGATACCAATTAGGTCGAAGTTTGACCGTTTGCGTCGAAGTGGTTTTGGAATAGATGTATATATGATAAAGTTAAAATAGAAAGTTTTAGGGATAAAAATAAGAACGGCAGAAATCTTAACTGGAACAAAGACATTTCAAAAAGCAAAAACATGTATTTATAATACGGATGGGATGCCCGTTTATGTGGATATTCCGGCCGAATATGGAAAAACATGGTTGAAGGATCTGGTCACAGGAAATGCATCCTTTTTTGATTTTGTAGCAGTCAGAAGGTTGAACAAGATAAAAATAAAGAAAACCACACAAAATCAACTGTACAAAATATAAATGTGCTATAAAAATGTAATGAATCATTATTGCACAAAATACAAGGCATGATAGAAGCCTCCATTTTTCTGGGATTTTGTTTTATATTGTCAGAAAAACAGGACGACATAATATGTATTATGTGGCACATAAGGGGAATACAGAAATAAGCAGAGGTATTTCTTTTTCAAAAATGCTGGATTTTACTGAATTTTTCAAAATCCCTGCAACTCATAAGTTTATAAAATTATGCTGATATGCTTCTAAGGGATTGTTTTTTTTGTCTTTAGATGGTAGTATTATGTTGATTATAAAAACAGGAGGAGACCGCGCACCACATAATACATATTATGTGGTACAGTGGGAGTATATGGGACGTGAAAACCTCGTTGGGATGAAGTTCGATCATCTTCTGGTTTTAAAAAGAGATGATACGAGGAAAAGCATACATTCCTACTGGCTTTGTCAATGCGACTGCGGAACTATATGTTCTGTAGCCGGGACGCATCTGAAGACAGGACACACCAAAAGTTGCGGCTGCTATCGAAAAAGAAAACAGGTACACGGCTGGCTGGATCTGACAGGCAAGCGCTATGGACGCCTACAGGTTCTTGGTCCGTGGGAGAAATATTCTCCTCTTTTAGAGGTGGTAAAAGAAGGCGGGGCTTCTGCAGAGGGAGGCAAACTGGCAGCCCAGGGAGACCTGTGGTTCTGCCAATGTGACTGTGGCAAGCTTTGTGTCTGTCAGAAAGAAAACCTGCGCTTGGGAAAAACCAGAAGCTGTGGCTGCCTTAGGCAGGAACAGAGAAAAGTAAATATGCGCAAATCCATCCATTTTGCAGAAAATACCTGTCTGGAGCGGATCGCGAGCCGGAAAGAGGCAGTGAACAACACCAGTGGACACCGAGGTGTATACCGGAGAGAAAATGGAAAATGGCGTGCCAGCATCGGGTTCCAGGGAAAAGTTTATAACCTTGGGACATTTGTGGACTATGAGGATGCAGTAAAAGCCAGATTGGAAGCAGAGAAAAAGTATTATGACACATTTTTAGAGCAATATCAGAACAGGACGAAGTAGGTGGACAGCAAAAAACGATGGTGTAAGCTGTCTATTTCGCGTGTATTCAGACAGAAAAATGACTGACTAAGGAGAGAAGTGCAATGGCGCGCAAAACGCAGAGAAGACCGGACAAGATAGAGCTGGGTGTGGTGGATATCCATACACACGTGCTCCCGGGGATAGATGATGGGGCAGAGAAAATGGCACTCAGTTACCGGATGCTTCGGAGATCTTATAAGCAGGGCGTCCGGAAGGTGATAGCCACCCCACACTATGTAGCGTATCACTGGCGGACAAAACCGCAGCAGATACAAGAGCTTATGGAGAAGTTGGCGGCTCGTGTCCAGAAGGCGATGCCCGATCTTGAACTCTACCGGGGGCAGGAAATCCAATACTTCGAAGGCATGGTCGAGATGCTCCGGGAAGGAAAGCTTCTGACACTGGCGGGCAGTCGGTACGTGCTGACCGAGTTTCTGCCGACATCCTCCTGGAGCCAGATCGAGGGCGCTGTCCGGGAGCTGACGATGGCGGGCTATCTGCCTGTGCTGGCACATATCGAGCGGTACCAGTGTCTGCGGGAAAAAGGACGCCTGGAAGAGCTAATGAAGGAAGGCGCGTATCTCCAGATGAACTACGGAAGCCTCACGAAACTGAGCCATTTCTGGAAAATAAGGGAGCGCCTGGACCGGAGGTGGTGCCGCCGGACACTTCTAGCCGGTTACATCAGTTTTCTGGGAACCGACATGCATGGCAACCGCCACCGGGTTCCCAACAGTGCGAAAGCCATCGCATGGATCCGGAAAAAGGGAGGCAGTGAACTTGCCAGACAGCTGTCGATCGAAAATCCGGAAAAGATCATACTGGATGAGAAATTGTAAAAGAATAGATGTTTGCGAAAAAATGCAAATGTTTTTCGAAATCACGTGGTTACAGAACATTGACAAATTCCGTTACCGGGCATGTATGCGTGAACCGTAACATTGTAACAATGTCTGACAGATAAAAACAATACGAAAAGGGAAAAGGAAGGTATGGAAAAGAGAAAAAATCAAGGACAAGAATGGGAAGACGAGGAAGTAATCGATCTGGGTGAAATCTTTTATGCATTACTCCGGAAACTCTGGGTCATCATTGCAGTGGCGGTGCTCGGAGCCGGAATCGGCGGAGCATACAGCTATTTTCTGCTCACACCGCAGTACAGCTCAACGGCGAAGATTTATGTACTGACGAAAGAGACAACGCTGACCTCGTTAGCCGATCTGCAGATCGGCACGCAGCTGACACAGGATTACAAGACGATCATCACCGGTCGTTCCGTTATGGAAGAGGTGGTTGATAAGCTTCATCTGGATATGGATTATAAAGAACTGGTCAGAAAAATTAAGGTGGAGAACCCGTCGGATACTCGTATTTTAAACATTTCTGCACTGGATCCGGATGCGGAGATGGCAAAAAAAATTGTCGATATGACCGCAAAGGTGGCATCCGACTATGTCGGCGAGATCATGGAAATGACGCCGCCGAAACTCATCGAGAGCGGTGAGGTGGCAAAACAGAAAACCAGCCCGAGCAATACGAAAAACGCGCTGATCGGCGCACTGATTGCCGCAGTGATCGTGTGCGGATACATTACACTGACGGTTATCCTGAATGACACCATCCGTTCGGAAGAAGATGTGGAGAAATATCTGGAACTGCCGGTACTGGCAACGCTCCCAGAGAGCAAGATCCACGGACGGGGCGAGAAGAAGGTAAAACGTACCTCTGGTATCTGGGATATCATCAATCCATTTGCCGGAAAAAATAAGAAGGAAAGGTAGGAGACCATGGCAATTCAGAACGGATTCATCCAGATCATACAGGATGAGAAAAGAGATTATCAGTATGAGGAAGCAATGAAAACACTCCGTACCAACATCCAGTTTTCCGGAAATGGGCTCAAGGTCATCATGCTGACCAGTGCAATGCCGGATGAAGGAAAGAGTGAGACCTCCTCCCAGCTTGCGATCTCGATGGCACAGACCGAGGGACGCGTGTTATTTATCGATGCGGATATCCGTAAATCCGTGTTGGTATCCCGTTTCGGGGGCGGACAGCAGATTTACGGACTGACACAGTACCTGACCGGGCAGCGGCTTTTAGGGGAGGTTCTGTATCACACGAACCTGCCGAACCTGGATATCATTTTCTCCGGTCCGATGGCACCGAATCCGGCAGAGCTTCTGAGCGAGGATGCATTTAGTAAGCTGATCGCGTGGGCGAGAAATGAGTACGACACGATCATCATCGATACGCCGCCGCTCGGAAGTGTCATTGACGGTGCGATCATCGCACAGCGCTGCGACGGAGCGATCCTGGTAGTCGAGAGCGGTGCGCTTAGCTATCGTCTGGTGCAGAAAGCCAAAAGCCAGCTGGAGCGGACCGGCTGCCGGATTCTCGGCGCGGTGCTGAACCGTGTGGACATGGCAGGCAGCGGCTACTATCACAGATACTATGGTAAATATTCGAAATATACAAAATATTATGAAAACGAGCCAGTCAAATGAGAAAGCAGAAAATGATCCGGTGGATCGCCTGGGCGGTGGCAGGAATCGCCTGTGTAGCGGGCGGCATTCATGTTTATCAGAAATATCAAGAAAGAGAAGCGGCAATCCGTGCGATTGAAGCCCGTGATCAGGCAAAAAGCCAGGAGGAAGAAGACCTTGCAAATGGAATTTTGACCTGGAATGGCAAAAAATACCGCCGCAACACGGCGATGCGGGCGATTCTCTGCATAGGTGTTGATACCAAGGGGGAGATGGAAGCCCAGAACGTCGCCGGAAAAGGCGGAGACGCCGATGCACTCTTTTTAGTGGCGCAGGACGCTGCCAAGGATGAGGCACAGATTGTGTTAATTCCGAGAAATACGATGACAGAGATCGAGGTTTTTGATTATTTTGGAAACCCAATCGGAACCGAGACGAAGCAGCTGACACTTGCCTATGCGTTCGGGGACGGACGCGAAAAAAGCTGTGAGCTGACAGTGGGAGCGCTTTCTAAGCTGCTATTTGGACTTCAGATAGACGGATACTTTGCCGTCAATATGGACTCCATCCCCTATTTTAACGACGCGGTCGGCGGCGTACCCATCACGGTTGAAGATGAGATGGTCGCAGAGAAATATCCTGACGATTTCAAGATGGGAGAAACCGTCACTCTGAACGGTGACCTGACGGAGAAATACGTCCGGTTCCGAGATATCAACGAAGATGGTTCTGCTACAGTGCGCCTGCACCGTCAGAAAGGATATCTGAAATCCTTTATTCAGAAAGCCAAAGAAAGCCAGACAGCGGATAAAACAACGATTACGCGCCTGGTAGATGGCATCCAGGAAAAGGCGATCACCAATATGGCAAAAGACCAGTACATGGACATGGGACTTGCAATGTTAAACAGCCCGAAAACCATGGAGGACGGCGATTTTATCGAGCTGTCGGGAGAGATTTATCAGGGTAAATTCGAAGAATTTTATCCGGATATGGATGAGTTAAAAGAGATTGTTATCAATCTTTTTTATAAAGAAAAAGCTTAAAAGGCGCAGGCTTAAAAAGCTGGAAAGGAAAGGGAAGTACAATGAAAAAGAAGTACGCAGCACTTCTGGTAGCAGCCGCTATCATGGCAGTGCCGGGCACTCTGGCCATGGCTGCCGGAAGCCCGAACACAAACGCGACGGTTAGTCACGGAGGAGGACATAGCTCAAGCGCGTCTTCCAAGTCCGCAGGTCTGAATGTGAATGCAGGAACCATCACAAACAAGACCACCACAGGTATCAAGAACAACGGACAGAATGGTTCCAACGGAATCACTGTTTCCCAGGGAACTTCTGGAAGCAACAATGCAGTTGGATTTGCATCCGATCAGCAGATCAAAGACGGCAACAGCTGGGCAGTTGCTGAGAAAGTATTTGAGATCAATGCAGGTATCCCACTGTACCGTGTAACCGGTGATCCGGCTCTGGTTGGATACTCTCCGCTGATGCCGGCACAGCAGCTGCAGGCAACTGATGCAAACGGCGCTGTAACGAAAGAAGCAGTGATTGTCAATATTTCAGTTGCAGCCCTGGGCAATGCTCAGAACATCCAGCTGTATTTCTACAATGAGACAACCCATGCATGGGAACTGGCAGCTGTAAACAGTGTTGATTATGCGACCAACACAATCAACGTTACGATGCCGGGCAATGCTATATTTACACTGGTTCATAAGAACTAATCTGTAGATAGGCGGAAAGCGGCAGGAACCTGTTTGGGAAAGCCTGCTGCTTCCCTAAACAATAAAAATAATTTCTAAATTTCTAACTTTGAGTGGGACAGACCATTACAAGACCAATATAGATAGATGGTCATGACCCGTCAATGTCAAATAAGAAAGTCAGATTCGTTAGATTATCGGAACGAAAACGAACTGGCGGAATATACCCGAAAACAAAATATCGTTGATTTTGCCGGAAACGGATAAGGGATTTATCTGGAATATAGGTTTCATCCAGAGAACAGGGCAAAAATTGACAAGGGGGAAGAAGTATGTACAAAAGAAATTCGGGCGGCTGGATGAAACACGTTGATTTTATCATCCTGGATATACTCTGCCTGCAGGTAGCACTGACGCTTGCATATGCGTGCAGTGGGTATGGATGGGATATATACACACCGATCTTATATCGGAATGTGGCTATGTTTCTGGGACTGGCAGATCTGATGTTGCTCATATGCCGGGAAACGATGAAAGGCGTGATACGGAGAGGACATTTCCGGGAATTTACCATGACGGTAAAGCAGGCAGTTTTTATAGAAGGAATTGCACTTTTATATCTGTTCCTTTTACAGGAAGGGCAGAACTATTCGAGGCCGGTATTGCTTCTGATGCCGGTATGCTACAGCGTTGTGGCATATGCAGTCCGGGAGCTCTGGAAATGGCACCTACAGAAGAAAAAGACGAGCGACGAGGGAAAAAGCGCCCTTCTGATTGCAGCGAGTGAAGATGTCGTCGAGCGCGTCGTCAAAACAATTAAAGAAAATAACTATGCACAATATATAGTTGCAGGTGTTTCTCTCATCGGAGGTGGAAAATATTCCGTCGGAGAGAAAATAGATGGAGTTCCGGTCGTGGCAGAGGAAGCGGGTATTCCGCACTATGTCTGTCAGGACTGGATCGATGAAGTCCTGGTGGTCACCTCAGACGAGGTGCCGTATCCGGGAAAGCTTTTAAGCCAGCTGATGGAAACCGGCGTGAC
>OGXB01001835.1_pt1 | contig 9405 bp, 10 predicted proteins | sample 1576161 | NCBI WGS metagenome assembly OGXB01 (sample SAMEA3541474, study PRJEB24748) | human gut metagenome | biome: human gut; feature: human-associated habitat; material: faeces | place: China | collected 2012
AAACCAGTCAGAAATAAATGGAAAAAGATTAATGGTAAATATTACTGGTTTAAATCCAATGGAGTTGCTGCTCATGATGGATATTATAAAGTAAAAGGTGTTTACTATGTGTTTGATAAATATGCCCGGAGAGTGGCCCCGGGGAAGAAGGCAGTTGTAAAGGTTAATGGCGTCAAATATTTCGTTGATGCAAAAGGAAGAGCTGTTGCCGGATGGAATGAACTAAATGGAAAAATGTACTATGTATATAAGAACGGTAAATGCGCAACAAATGAGACAGTAGGTGGAATTAAATTTAATAAGAACGGATATGCTTCAAATCTGACACAGGCGAGATGCAAGCTTGCAGCGAGGAACTTTATTGCACGTCACAGTAATGCCAATGCAAGTAATTATGAAAAATTCCGTTCCTGCTTTTATTATATTATGGCCTATACAAACTTTGTAGGATACATGGATCCTACACCTCAGGAGTTTAAGACAAAAGACTGGGTTTATAAATATTCCCTTCAGATGTTCCAGAACGGTCTTACAGGAAACTGTTATGGAATTGCCAGCAGTGTGGCTGCAATCGCGAAGGAACTGGGATATGAACCCTATGTTATTACAATTCCGGATGGACACAGTTTTGTTATGATTAACGGGCTCTATTATGATAATATGTACGGAACGTTGTTTGGCGCAGCTACACGTCCTGCATATACAATAGAACATAAAATTAAATTTTAAGAAAAGGAGTATGGAGAATGAAGAAAACAAAGAGATTCTTTGCAGTTGTGCTTTGTATGCTTCTTATGCTGACACCGTTGGCTGTTGTAGCAGAAACAGTGACAGTACAGGCAGCAGGACCGCAGACTGTTAAGGTAAAACTGGACAAAAAGACAGGAAAGAGATATGGATATGATGAGAATAACCAGAAGGTTACTCAGCAGTGGGGAGTAACAGCAAAGGGTTTCCGTTATTATTTCGGAAAAAACGGAGCTGCTTATCAGGCTGATCAGGATATGGTTGGTAAGTATGGTATTCTGATGAAGAAGATTAATGGTAAGTACTATGGGTTTGATGTAAGTGGTCACACAGTAAAGGGAATACGTGTAGGAAGTGTCAGCATGTATGAGATTCCGAAGCTGTATTACTTTAATCCAAAAACAGGAGCTGTAGATAAAAAGAAGACGTCTTTATACAGAAAATATGCGGCAACATCTACTCTGGCAAAACAGAACAATGCGTCAAAGATTAAGAAGGTTCTGGGAAAATATAAAAAGTGTACAATAAGTAAAGGCAATACCTGTATGCTTGATGGAAACGGCAAGGATGTCACCTACACATACGATTATGTACAGTTAAATGTTGTGCGTCCTACAGGAAAAGGAAGCAGCGCAGAAGTTGTTGCGAGTATCACGGTAAGACGATAATTATCCAGGTTAATCGGTTGCTTCGGCTGTGAAAAATTATAAAGCAGCTGAAGCAATTTGCAGATAGTAAGTTAACAAAAAAGAAAGGAACAGAGTTATGAACAGGAAAAAAATCACAGCATTATTACTTAGCTCAGTAATGGCATTTACACCTGCCATGCCGGCTATGGCAGAACAGTCAACGATCATTGATTATGTGGATGGAACAACTGATAGTACAGTTGAGACACCAGATGTAACTCCGACACCACTTCCGGAGAAGAAGGAAGGATGGGAAACTGTTGATGGAGTTAAATATTATTATGTAAATGGTGAGAAAATTACAAACAAGGTAGAGAAGATCGGTAAATATACGTATTGTTTTGATAAAACCGGAAAACTTGTGACTAATAAACCGTATTATAAGGTTAATGCAAAGACTTATTATAAGATTAAAAAGAATGGACAGGCAACAAAGCTGTCAGCAGTAGAAACTATGGCTGCAGTCCGACTTCAGAAGTGTAAAGGAAATCTGAAGAAGGCATTCAACTGGTCTGTTTCTCTGCAGTATGCAGGCAATGTAAAGGTTTCTAAAAAAACACCTACAGAATATGGTTTATATGGATTTAAAACAGGCAGTGGCGATTGTTATGTAATGGCAGCTACTTTCTACTGGATGGCTAAAGTCGCAGGATATGATGCTCATTATGTAAAAGGATATTTCCAGAAATCCGGTGGTAAGAAGGGAGCACATGCGTGGGTTGAAATAGATCAGAAGGTGAATGGTAAAAAGAAAACTTATGTGTATGATCCGAATTTCCAGAAGGAATACAAACTGAATGGTTATAAACTTACATATGGTGCGAAACGTACTCTGAAATATGTAAATTATAAGAGAGTTAACTAAGCATTGAAATGTTTTGACTTTGGTTACAAGCAAGTAACGAAGTGAATGATTTTATCTGTTTAACAGTAAGGCAAATAAGAACTATAAAGAATGACCAGAAAGGATTTAAAGACAATGAAGAAAAAAGTTGTAACAGCATTTATGATGGCAGCACTTGGAAGCAGTCTTGTATTCAGTCAGGCAGTGATGGCAGCAGATACTACAGCAAAAACAGAAACTTCAGAAGATGCGGATAAGGATGCCACAGAATCTGAAGATAAAGATGTAGCAGAAGATGCAGAAAGAAGATTTAAAGACAATTGGTGAAAAACCGGAAGAGGACACAGAGGGTGTTTTTTCTGTAAAATTGAAAAATCTTACAGGTAAAGTTATCACAGGTGTTACTGTTAAGAATGAAAAAGACGAAGAATATCCGGATAATTTCCTGAAAGAAGATAAGTTCGAAGCAGATGAGGAAAGAGTTCTCTGGTTTGATCCGAGTGCTAAAGATAAAGCAGATGAGGAAAACAAGGATTCTTCAAATGATACAAAAGAGACCACAGATACTGAAGAAACAAAAACAGAAGATGCCAAAACAGATGAAAAAGCAGAAGGCGAAGATAAGGATGATGCTGAGAAGGAAATCCCGAAATATAATATTCAGTTAACTTTCGAGGATGGAACAACTGCTGAGATCCACACTTTCCCATTTGGCGATACAGAGGAAGCAGAACTTCATCTGGAAGGTGAAGTAGCATATCTGGTATTTGACAGTATCAGCCAGAAGAAAGAATACAATACTCTGGAAACAGAGAAAGCATTAGCTCCGAAGCCAACTGAGGCAGCTGCACAGGCAGCTTCTGAAACAACTCAGAGTTATGATAACAGTAGTGATTACAGCAATGACTATGATTACAGCAATGATTATGATTACAGCAATGACTATGATTACAGTAATGATTATGATTATGGTAATGATGATTCCGGTGATTATGATGGTTCTGATGATGGTGGTTCTGATGACGGTGGAGACGGATGTCTGGATAATGGGTTATTAAATTAATCAGATTCAGCAGTTGTAAAAGGAAAATGCATTAAAAAGTATAATAAAACAGGGCACTGCATTATCTGAGGGAATAACATAGTGCAGTGCCCTTATTATAAGTACAACTGAAGAATTGTACATATTTAGGGAGAAAGATCATGTCATTAGTTTCAAACTTGTTTTTACTGTTTGTGGCGGTGAGTGTGCTTGTTTATTATATTGTGCCGCACAAATTTCAGTGGCTGGTTTTGTTATGTTTCAGCTATATTTATTATCTGGCAGGTGGCGTCCGTTACGTGGGATTTATCCTGTTTTCCACATTGGTTACCTGGGGGATTGCACTTGCAGTTGAAAAGGCAGAGGCAGGTGGAAGCCACAAAAGTGCAAGAAATTTTCTGGTGCTTGGATTAATATTGAATTTTGGTATGCTTGGAGTGATAAAGTATACAAATTTTATGATTGAGAACCTCAATGCTTTGTTTCATATGAATTTAAGAGGAATGGAAATCCTGCTTCCATTGGGAATATCGTTTTACACTTTCCAATCCTCCGGATATCTTCTGGATGTGTACTGGAAGAGATGTGATGCGGAGAGGAATCCTGTAAAATATGCATTGTTTGTTTCTTTCTTTCCACAGATTCTGCAGGGACCAATCGGAAGATACAGTCGTTTGGCACATCAGCTTTATGAACCTCATAAATTCGAAGGTAAGAATATTACCAGAGGCTTTGAGCGCATTCTCTGGGGATTTTTTAAGAAGATGATCCTGGCGGACTGGGCAGCAGTATTTGTAGATGCGATTTTCGACAATCCGGATCAGTACAGCGGACTGGCAATCTTTGGTGTATTATTTTACACAGTTCAGCTATATGCGGATTTTTCCGGTGGTATGGATGTAGTAATTGGTATCGCATCTATGTTTGGAATAGAATTGGATGAAAACTTCAAGCGTCCGTTCTTCTCCATTTCCATTACAGATTTCTGGCACCGCTGGCACATTACTCTTGGTACCTGGATGAAGGATTATGTGTTCTATCCTGTGACATTATCCAAGTGGATGGGAAAATTTGGCAAATGGGGCAAGAAGGTATTTGGCAAAAAGACCGGACGTACATTACCAATCTGTCTGGCGAATCTGATCGTATTCTTCGTTGTTGGTGTATGGCATGGTGCTGCATGGAAGTACATTGTATACGGTATGTACAATGGTATTATCATTGCTTTCAGCGGACTTATGGCAGAGCATTACAGAAACTGGAAAAAGAAATTCAACATCACTGGAAAAGAGAACTGGTATCATGTATTTATGATCATCCGTACTTTTATCCTTGTAAATATCAGCTGGTTTTTTGACAGAGCGGACACAGTAGGACAGGCTTTTCATATGATGAAGCTTTCTGTCACAAAGTTTGCACCGTCACAGTTACTGCTGATCCCGGCCGGTAAAGAAGGAACTGCTTTTACCCCTTATGCGCTGGCAATCCTGGCAGCAGGCTGCATCATTCTGTTTATTGTAAGTGTCCTTCAGGAACGTGGCATGAAGATAAGAGAAAAACTTGCAGGACTTAGCCTGCCGGTTACTGTAGCAATTTATTTTTGTCTGCTGGCATCCATCGGATTCTTTGGATCAACAGCAGTAGCGAGAGGATTTATTTATGCACAATTTTAAGAAAGTTTTAAAAACGTTCCTGGTATTGGTCGTATGTGCGGCTCTTCTGGCAGCACTTGACCTGGCACTTTATCCATGTACATTTATGAGAAATGATGTGCATGCAGTTGTGACACAGCAGTTTGATGACATTATCGTGGGAACTTCCCATGGAAAGATGGATATTGATCCGGAGGTGATGCAGGAAGTTACCGGACGCAGTGGACATAATCTTTGCGTTGGCGGTGAATATGGAATTGATGCGTACTACCTGACAAGGCTGATCAAAGAGAAACAGAATCCGAAGAGAATTATCTATGAGGTTGACCCGGGATATTTTGTATCTGAAAAGGAAGAAGGAAATAACTACCTGCTTTTTTATCATGAGTTTCCATTTTCAAAAGCAAAGGTAGAATATTTCTGGAATTCTATTGCGAAATGTAATTTCCGTACTGTGCTTTTCCCATGGTATGAATATTCTCTCAGCTATGAATTGCCGAAAGTCAAAGATACATTTACTCAGAAAGTAACGGGTGATTATGACGTATCTCATCTGAAGAGTGATTCTCAGGAATATCATGAAAGTGGATTTATTGAGAGATATCCGGTGGATGTGACAAAGCTTAAGAAATCAGAACCGAAGCTCTATGAAGAGGGTAAGGTAAACGAAGAGAACATGGAATATCTGAAGAAGCTGATCACATTCTGCAAGGAAAATGATATAGAGTTTGTGGCAGTAACTACGCCAATTCCAATAAATACTCTGAAGGATTACAGTGACAGTTATAATGCAGCATGGAAATATTTCGGGCAGTTCTTTGAAGAGCAGAGTGTAGAGTATCTTAATTTTAATACACAGTATTTTAAGGCATTTACACATGACCTGAAAGCATATACAGATTATGACGGACATATGAATGGAGATGCCGCAAAAGAATATTCTGAAGTGCTGGCACAGGTGTTGGAGAGTGCCGGACAGAGGAAGTAATTTCAAGGCTGCAAAAAGACAGTAATAAATCGATATAAAAACTTTGTGAAGTACAGAGGGGAGGAATTTATATGAAGACAAGTATTCTGGAATATCTGGAAGAATCCGCACGAAAATATCCGGATAAGACAGCTTTTGCAGATGAACATACATCCTGCACATTTAAAGAACTGGAGCAGACTGCACGCAGAACAGGAACTGCACTTGCGAAACATTTCACACCGAGAAATCCGGTGCCTGTATTTATGGAGAAGAGCGTAGAAACCATCGGGGTTTTCATGGGCGCTGTTTATGCAGGATGCTTTTATGTACTGATGGATACAAAACAGCCGGCGAGCAGACTTCAGCAGATCCTTGGAATTCTGGACAGTGATGTGATCGTTACATCTGAGAAATATCTGAAGGATTTGGAGAAACTGGAGTTCAAAGGAAAGGTTCTGATGGCTCCGGATCTTGCAGCTGAGCAGGAGAATGAAGCTGTGCTGAATGAGATTAGAGAACAGGCATTGGATGTGGATCCGCTGTATGGAATTTTTACTTCCGGGTCAACAGGAGTTCCCAAGGGAGTTGTGGTAGGTCATCGTTCAGTGCTTGATTTTATCGATTGTTTTACAGAGCTTTTTGATATTACAGATAAAGATGTAATGGGAAATCAGGCCCCCTGGGCTTTTGATGTATCTGTTAAAGATATTTATTCCGGACTGAAGACAGGAGCAACTGTCCAGATTATTCCGAAGCAGCTATTCTCTTTCCCGATGAAGTTGATTGACTATCTGATCGAGAGGGAAGTGACCACGCTGGTGTGGGCGGTATCTGCGCTGTGTATTATCTCAACTTTGAACGGATTTGAATATAAAGTTCCGGATAAGATTAAGAAGATTCTTTTCTCAGGAGAGGCTATGCCTGTGAAACATCTGAATATCTGGAGAAAATATCTGCCGGATGTTATGTATGTAAATATTTATGGACCAACTGAGATCACATGTAATTGTACGTATTATATTGTAGACAGGGAGTTCCAGCCTGGAGATGTACTTCCTATGGGCAAGGCATTTCCAAATGAAAAAGTATTCCTTCTGGATGAAGAAGACAAGCTGATCACAGAGAAAAATAAAAATGGTGAACTCTGTGTAACAGGAAGTGCACTTGCACTGGGATATTACAAAAACAGAGAACAGACTGCGAAGGTCTTTGTTCAGAATCCGCTGAATGACAGATATCTGGAACCAATGTACAGAACCGGTGATCTTGCTTATTATAATGAACGTGGTGAGTTGTGCTTTGCAACACGTAAGGATTTCCAGATTAAGCATATGGGACATCGTATTGAGCTTGGAGAAATCGAGGCTGCTATGGATAAGGTTCCGGAGATTGTGAGAAGCTGCTGTATTTTTGATACAGTTAAGAGCAAGATCGTAGCTTTTTATGAAGGAGATATCGAGAGAAGACCGCTGGCAAAAGCGTTGGGGCAGTATGTACCTGCTTTTATGGTTCCGAATGTATTCCGCCAGGTGGAGAGAATGCCTCTTACAAAGAATGGAAAGATTGACAGAAAAGCTCTTACAGCTATGTATCAGGAGGAAAAGAAATGAGTTCCTATGGATTTATAAAAGAACTGATCGAGAAAGAACATACTCCAACTCCAGCTTATGTTTTTGACCTGGATAAGATGAAGGAATTTGTAAAAAAAGTGCAGGGCTGTCTTGGAGAGAGCGCACAGTTATGTTATGCTATGAAAGCAAACCCTTTTCTTACAGGACCCATGATGGATGTGGTTCCTACATTTGAAGTGTGCTCACCGGGTGAATTTCGAATTTGTGAGCGTGTTGGTGTGCCGATGGAGAGAATTGTTCTTTCGGGTGTGTATAAGAACCCTGAAGATATGGAATATGTACTTTCTACATATGGAGGAAAGGGCGTATATACTGTAGAGTCTTTGCAGCATTTACAGATTCTGAATGATACTGCAGTGAGACTTGGCATGAAGATTACGGTGCTGATCCGCGTGACAAGCGGAAATCAGTTTGGCGTAGATGAAGCAGATATCAGGAAAATCATTTCTGACAGAACAGATTATCCGGGGGTTGAGATAGATGGACTTCAGTTCTATTCCGGAACTCAGAAGAAAGATCTCAGTCAGATGAAAACAGAGCTGGAGCATCTGGATGAATTTATCGGGGAGCTGAAATCTGAAAGTGGATTTGAAGCACAGGTGCTTGAGTATGGTCCGGGATTTTTTGTTCCATATTTTAAGAAGGATAAGAGCGAGGACGTGGAGAACGTTCTGAGTGAGTTCAGAGTACTTCTGGAAAGTCTTAATTTCAAGGGTAAGGTTGTTCTTGAGATGGGAAGATTTCTGGCAGCAGCCTGTGGATATTATGTGACATCAATCGTGGATATGAAGGTGAATAAAGAACAGCCGTATGTGATCATGGACGGTGGTATCAATCATCTGAATTATTATGGACAGGCGATGGCAATGAAACAGCCGTACTGTACACAGCTTGATACAGAAGGAAATGAGAAGACAGGGGGAGAAGAAGAATCCTGGAATCTTTGCGGTGCACTCTGCACGGTCAGCGATGTGGTCGTAAAGCGATTTCCACTTCACAAACCGCAGCTTCATGATATACTGGTATTTGAACGGGTAGGTGCTTATTCCGTTACAGAAGGAATCTATTTATTCCTAAGCCGTCCTCTTCCGAGAATCTATTTCTGGACAGAGGGAGAGGGACTGCGCATGGTGCGGGATGGTGTACATACAGATCTTTTAAATTCAGAGAAATAAAAGACCATGGCAATACCGAAAAATAATGGAATTGCTGAAAAAACAAAAAATAAGGAGATATGAAAAAATGGAAGAATTAATTGAATTACTGGAAGAGATCCAGCCGGATGCAGATTTTGAAAACTGTGATACTTTGATTGACGATGGAATTCTTGATTCCTTTGCAATCCTGTCTATTGTAAGTGAACTGCAGGATACTTATGACATTACTATCACTCCGGCAGATATTATCCCGGAGAATTTTAACTCTGCAAAAGCACTGTGGGATATGGTGTGCAGACTGAAAGATTGATTTATACAAAGCAGACAACTGGAATTATAATCCGGTTGTCTGCTTTTCAGTTGAGAGATCAGAAATATTATGTCATGGAAAATGAAGTGAATAGTAATAATATGGTATATAATTGACAAAGTGATATGAGGTCGTGAAAAAACATGAAGAAGATAAAAATATTATTAGGTATAGCGATGGTTGTCAGTGTATTAACAATTCCTGTACATGGCGCTGAGGGATGGAATCCAGGTGTCAGATGGGATGAATGTCTGATGTGGACTGGGTGGATCCTGGAGTGTGTTTGAAACACACTCTAAGGTGGAAATAAAAAAGTTTGTCAAATTATGAAATTAACTGTTGACATTGTGGCTTTTCGGTGTT